>Ga0209515_10000100_pt1 | contig 155454 bp, 159 predicted proteins | sample Subgroupgradi54m_FD_187454 | JGI IMG/M metagenome (GOLD analysis project Ga0209515, IMG submission 187454) | Subsurface groundwater microbial communities from S. Glens Falls, New York, USA - GMW60B uncontaminated upgradient, 5.4 m (SPAdes)... ... | reverse complement strand
GGACAGAATACATTTTTACCAAACAAAATTCTTCTTAAATATTTTCGTATATGTGTTTTAGAAGGAATTTGTTTTAAATTGTACACATCCATATTTTACTGGATGCGACACAAGGTAATGATTACCCCACTTTTGAATCTTGCTTTTCCTATTTTCTTCCCTTACAATATGCTTTGGTTTAACTATGGCTCTAAATGTAGTTATCGGAGCACAATGGGGAGATGAAGGAAAAGGTAAAATAATTGATTATCTCTCCGAGAAATCAGATTATGTAATCCGCTTCCACGGAGGTAACAACGCAGGCCACACAGTAATAAATAAATTAGGAAAATTTGCTTTTCATCTTGTTCCATCAGGAATTTTTCATCCCAATACAAAAGTGATTATTGGTAACGGTGTTGTTATAGACCTGCAAGTTTTGATTGATGAAATTGAAATGCTTGAAAAAAGCGGGATAAAACTTAAGAATAAATTATTTGTTTCTCCCCGCTGTCATTTGATAATGCCGTATCATAAACTCCTTGATTCCCTGTACGAAAAAGCAAAAGGAAAGGGAAAAACAGGAACAACAGGAAGAGGAATAGGACCAACTTATTCAGACAAAGTAAGTTACAACGGAATAAGAATTGCGGATTTAATGAATAAGAAATCTTTTTCAGAAAAACTTGAAGTTCAGCTTCTCGTAAAAAATAAAATTCTAAAAGCGCTTGGCGCAATGGAGCTAAATCAAAAAGATATTGAGAAAACTTTTTCTGGTTTTAGAGAGAAAATAAAACCATATGTTAAAGAACCTTTTTCATTAATTCATTCTGCTTTAAAGAGCAAAAAAAATATCCTCTTGGAAGGAGCGCAAGGAACATTTCTGGATAATGACTGGGGAACATATCCATTTGTAACAGGATCCACAGTTCTAACCGGAGGAATAAATGCGGGAGCAGGAATTCCCCCAACAAAAATAGACAATATAATAGGAGTTACCAAAGCATATGCAACTCGGGTTGGGGAAGGACCTTTCCCAACAGAATTATTCAATGGGACTGGGAATAAATTGCGGGAAGTAGGAAAAGAATTTGGCGCAACAACAGGAAGACCAAGACGTTGCGGATGGCTCGATGTTGAGTTATTAAAATTTGCAAGTGAGATAAATGGGTTTACGGAAATTGCGATTACAAAACTTGATATTTTGGACAATTTCTCTGAAATTAAAATTTGCACTCATTATATTTTGAATGGAAAAAAAGTTAATTATTTTGACGGGGATGCAAATTTCCTTGCAAAAGTAAAACCGGTTTACAAAACATTTAAGGGCTGGAGAAAATCAACAAAGGGGATTACAAAATACAATGATTTACCTCTTCAGGCAAAACAATATTTGAAAACAATAGAAAGATTAAGTGGCGTTAAAATAAAATACATCTCAACCGGCGCAAAAAGGGATGAAATTATAAAAATTTAGTATAATATACTATGACTGAAATGCCAAAACCAACACCACTGCCCCTAACTGAATTAACTGCAATAACCACTTTAGATGGAAGATATAGAAAAGATGTTGTAGAGCTTGCACCTTATGTTTCAGAATTTAATATTATTAGAACCAGGGTAGAGGTTGAAGCAAAATATCTAGTTGCCCTATCAGATATTGGAGTTATAAGATCTATTACAAAGGACGAAAGAGATCTTCTTAATTTATTTGGAGACAATCTATCCTTGAAAGACGCCAAAAGAATTAAAGAAATAGAAGACACTACCAATCACGATGTCAAAGCAATGGAGCTGGTATTTAAAGAAAAACTTGCCGGTACATCTCTTGAAGACCTAACAGAAAATGTTCATATGGGACTTACTTCAGAAGATGTAAATAATTTAGCCTATCGCTTAATTCTTAAAAGAGCCTCAAGTGACGTTACGATCCCAACACTAGATAAATTGGTTGATGGAATAGTAAGCTGGGCTGATAAATATAAGACTGTTCCTATGCTTGGCAGAACACATGGTCAAGCGGCAATTCCAACTACTCTTGGTCATGAATTCGCTGTTTTTGCAAGAAGACTTAACAAAGAAGTCCGCACTCTTGAAGAAAATACATTGGAAGGAAAGATGAATGGAGCAGTCGGCAATTTCAATGCATTAAAAGATCGCTATCCTGATACCGATTGGATTAAGTTTGCTGAAAACTTTGTTCGCTCTTTTGGACTTGAACCTAATTTAACAACAACACAAATTGCACCGTATGAAGATATGATTAAGTATTTTCAAACATACATGAGAATTAATGGCATACTCATTGATTTTGATCAAGATATGTGGAGATATATAAGCGATCATTGGCTTGCTCAAGAAGTAAAGAAGGGGGAAGTTGGCTCATCAACAATGCCACAAAAAGTAAATCCTATTAGATTTGAAAACAGTGAAGGTAATTTAGGAAAAGCAAATGCATTGCTTGGTTTCTTTTCCGATAAGCTAGGTAAATCTAGACTTCAACGCGACCTTTCTGATAGTACCGTTATAAGAGAAATGGGCACTCCCTTAGGCTGGTCTCTTCTTGCTTACAAAAATACTTTCGAAGGATTACAAAGAGCATGGCCAAACACCGATTTAATATCTCAAGTTCTTAACGAAGACTGGTCAATACTTTCTGAACCTGCTCAAACCAGAATGAGAACATATGGAGTTGAAGATCCCTATACGATTATGAAAGACCTAACTAGAGGAGAAAGGTTAGATAAAAAGGACTGGGAAGATGTGGTAAGCAAATTACCAATAACCGATGCTCAAAAACAAGATTTATTAAAACTAACTCCTCAAAATTATATTGGGTATGCACGAGAATTAACTGAAAAGGCAATTGAAGAAATAAAATCTTCTCGGAAATCCTAACGGCAATTTTTAATTTTTCATTTTTAATTTTTAATTTGTTTCATTCCCATTCCATTGTTGCGGGGGGCTTGGTGGTGATGTCGTATACAACTCTAGAAACTCCTGGAACTTCATTAACAATTCGGGAAGAGACTCTTTGCAAAACATCATAGGGAAGTCGTGACCAAGTTGTAGTCATGAGATCTTTTGACTCAACTACACGAAGTGCTACAACTTCTCCAAATTGTCTCCCGTCTCCTTTAACTGCAGTTGAATAGGCGTTAGTCATAACCGGAAATGACATGAAAATATTTGAAATTCCCGATTTTTCAAGTTCTGACATTACAATTTCATCTGCTTTTTTCTCCATTTCCAATCTTTCTTTTGTAACTTCTCCTCTGATTCTAACTGCATATCCTGGACCTGGAAAAGTTTGCTTATGAATAAATTCTGAGGGTAAACCCAATCCTCTGCCTATTTCCCGAACTTCATCTTTATAAAAATTTCTCATTGGCTCTAAAAGTTTTAATTTCATTTTTTTGGGTAATCCGCCGACATTGTGATGACTTTTAATTTTTGCCGAATGCTTGGTCCCTTGGGACTCGATAACATCTGAGTAAATCGTACCCTGTAAGAGAAACTTTACCGGAATCTTTTTGGCCCTTAATTTTTTCATTTCTTTCTCAAAAATTTCAATATAAAAATTGCCAATAATTTTTCTTTTTTGCTCAGAATCTGTAATTTTTTTTAAACGCTTTAGCATCTCCCCTACCGCATTTACCACTATGGGCTTAATACCTATTTCCTGAAATATCTTAATAACATGCTCCTCTGTTCCCTCTCTCATCAATCCATTATCAACATAAATGGGGATAAATCTCTTCCCTATTGCCTTGGCTGTTAAAGTCGCTGCAACTGTTGAATCAACTCCTCCCGATACCGCTCCGATTACATAATCTTTCTCCCCAACAATTTCTCTAATACTTTTAATAATGTCATTCTGAGTGAAACGAAGAATCTCATGGGATCCTTCACTGCGTTCAGGATGACCCCTGTGACAGATAGAAACAAAGTTTCTCAAAATCTGATTACCAAATTCTGTATGCTCTACTTCAGGATGAAATTGAAGACCGTATATTTTTTTATTTTTATTTTCAACAAATGCGAAAGGCACTCCATCTGACGAGCCGATTACCTTAAAGCCTTCAGGCAATTTAATAACCTCATCGCCATGCGACATCCAGACAACAAAAGATTTTGATAAATCTTTTGTAATTTCCAATTTCAAATTTGCAATTTCCAATGACGCAGGACCGTACTCTTTTTTTCCGGAGATAACTTTACCTCCCAATAAATGCGCTGTTAACTGAAGTCCATAACAGATGCCCAAAATTGGAACTCCCAAACTAAAAATTTTCTTATCAATACTTGGAGCTCCCTTTTCGTACACTGATGAAGGGCCACCTGAGAACACAATTCCCCTTATTCCCTTGTCATTCTGAACTTGTTTCAGAATCTCCTCCGGATGTACTATTTTTACATCGGCACCCAATTCCTTAAGCCTTCTTGCAATTAGATGAGTTGTTTGTGATCCGAAGTCTACAAGAGTTATCATGAATAATTCTTTCCAGGATTCGTAACAAAAATATCATGAGGATGGCTTTCGGCTAAAGAAGCTTGCGTGATTTGAATAAACTTTGCTTTTTTTTGCAACTCCGGGATATTTTTTACTCCTACGTGATACATGCCAGACAATATCCCTCCAACTGCCTGATCAACCAAATCTTTTACACTTCCTTTTATAGGAACAAGTCCTTCAACTCCCTCCGCAACCAAAACCTTATCTTTATAACTTTTTCCATGAAATTCTCCTTCAGACTTTACCTTAGCGCCTTCTTTCATAGCAGCTTCTGATCCCATTCCCCTATATTCTTTAAATTTGTATGTCTTAATATTTTTGTTTAAAATACTTTGGAATCGATGCGGTACCTGATTTCGTTGCAAAGTTATAATTTTCCCTGGCGACTCTTTAGCTGATGCGAAAAAACTTCCCATCATAACTGTTGATGCACCGGAGGCAAGTGCTTTAACTATATCTCCTGAATACCTAATTCCACCATCGGCAATAATCGGAACTCCAGCTTTTTTTCCGGCCTTAACTGTTTCTAAAATCGCCGTAATTTGCGGAACTCCCATTCCAGAAATAATTCGGGTTGTGCAAATTGCCCCTGGTCCTACACCAACCCTTAACCCATCTGCACCGGCTTTGATTAGTGCCATTGCCCCATCATATGTTGCAACGTTACCCGCAATAACATCGATATTCGGATAGCTTTTTTTTATATATATCGTGGCGTCAATAAATGCTTTTTTATACCCATCTGCAGAATCAACAACAATAACATCAACGCCTGCTTTCACCAACGCTTCAACGCGCTCTTTGTATCCTTCCTTCGCTCCAACAGCCGCTCCAACTAACAATTTTTGTTTTTTAACCTTAATAATTTCATCTACCTGATCTTCTATTGTTAAATTTCTGTGTATAATGCCAATTCCCCCAAGCTTTGCCAAAGAAATTGCGAGATTTGATTCTGTTACTCTATCCATTGGAGCAGATACAAGAGGGAGAGAAAGTTTTATTCTTTTTGTAAGTTGAGTTGACAAATTTATGTCTGAGCGGGAAAAATCACTGTAACCGGGTAAAAGAAGTATGTCGTCAAAAGTTAATCCAAATTGAAAACTGCTTGTGTTAAATTTTCCGAAGTGTGGCTCCATAATTTACTTTACACTGTTTGTCCCCTTTTGTCAAGAAAATTGTGCTAAAATATGCGGCATGGCAATGAAAGAGTACTCTGAAAAACTTCCTCTTCCTAAATTCTTTGAATCATTAGAGAGTGACAGTTCTATCCAATCCTTGCCCTATTCAGATTTTGAGAGATTGGTTTCAGAAGATAATATTTTTACTCAGACCCAAAGAGCTATACCCGGAGTTTTACGTCTACAATTTGTTTCATCTTTAAGTCTACTGTCTAATTTTGGTAAAAATCGCATTCTTTATCTGACAGATCCACATAGCAGATTTAGCCATTCATCTCTTGTCTCCCTTGAGGGTCAACAAATAGCGAGACAAAGCGGGTTTTCAGAAGAAGACGTAAAAAAAGTGGGCATCTCAACTGCTATCCATGATATTGCTACTCCTGCTCTTGGTGATGCAACTAAAAAAGTGGATCCTGAGGCTCTTGATGAAGAGCTTTTCTGGGAGGAAGCTCTAGACAGCAAAGGAGAAGAATTTATCTCACGACACGGATTAAATAGAGACAGTCTCGGTCGCATTATCAGAAATGAAGGTATTTTGGGAAAAGTCTTAGATGTATCAGATAGATTAAGCTATGTTATGCAAGACTTAAAGGTTTTGTTTGGGCCTAGTCTGGGAGTAGTTTCTAGTTACAGAAATGGAGCCTCTGAAATATTGAGCTTATTAACTCAAAATCCACATATTGGCGACATTTACAAAACTATTTTTGCTGATCAAAGAAAGGAAGACGTAATTTTTACTGATCCTAAGAAATTGGAAGTTTTTCTTAAACTACGTGCTTATCTCCACCGAGATTTTTACTTCAATCCCCCAAATCAAGGAAGAGACATTTTTGTCGCCAAGATGATACAACCTCTCTATTCGAGGAACGGGGAATCGCCGCTTAATCCTACGAGATTAAGAAAAATGGTTGATTTCCAACTACTGGAAGTGCTAAGCAATAGATATGCTCCAGATATGGATCCCAATAGCCTTGTCTGGCAAATACGCAATTGGTACCCAAAAATTGAGAGATTTGGAAGTGAAGAAGAAGCAAGAAAAAGAGAGCAAGAACTAAAACAACACGGCAATATTGCGGTTGTCGGCATAAAAGAATGCAAAGGGTTTGATCCGGCAACAAGTTACAAAGTAGCAGATGGATATAAATATGTAGAATTTAGAGATTTTGATCCGAAAGCTGCTCGCCAGATTGAAACGATTGTGGATTCAACAAAAGGAATTTTTCTTTTCTGGGCTGATGTTTTGGAAGATAATCCAACAAACACACTATTAAGGACTGTCTTGAAAAAATAAATTATGCTTTTGCGATCGCGAGCGCTTTTTTGGGGCCAAGAAGTCTTACGAAACTATCCGCATCAATCGTTTCCTTACTCAAAAGTTCTTTCGCTATAATATCAAGTTCCTTTTTCAACTTCACCAAAATTGCAACAGCGGATTTGTAACCCATGTCTGTAATTTTTTTAATCTGTTCATCAATTTTGGAAGCCATTACCGGTGAAATAGTTTTCTGATCATAGAAAGTTTTTTGCTCGGTTTCCAGATTAATTGGTCCTAAATCACTCATTCCATACTCAACGACCATGGTTCTTGCGACATCAGTTGCTTTGGCAATATCATCCGATGCTCCCGTTGTCATCTCTTTAAAAATCATATTCTCCGCAGCTCTTCCCCCAAGCATTACCGCAATGTGTTCAATTAACCTTGTTTTTGTCTCGTGAACATGTTCTGTTGGCTCCATCATTGTGTGCCCCAAAGAAAGTCCGCGGCTGACAATGGAAATTCTGTGAATTGGATCCATATGGGGCATTTCCCAAGAAACAATAGCATGTCCTGCCTCGTGATACGCAGTCATTCTTCTGTCGTCTTCAGACTGCAATCTTTTTTTCTCAGGACCTAATTTGACTTTGGTTGCTGCTTCTTCCAAATCAGGCATATCAATTGCTTTTTTATTAAGTCTGGCTGCCAGAATTGCAGCTTCATTAAGCATATTTTCCAAATCTGCGCCTGAAAATCCAACCGTTCTTTTCGCAACTTTTTTCCAATTAACATCTGGGGCAAAAGGTTTGCCCTTAGCATGGATTGCTAAAATTGCTTCTCTTCCTACAACATCCGGCATATCCAAAACCACTCGTCTGTCAAATCTTCCCGGCCGAACCAGTGCGGGATCCAACACATCAGGCCTATTCGTAGCTCCCATAACTATTAGTTGTTCATTGGGGGTAAATCCATCCATCTCAACCAAAATTTGATTCAAAGTTTGCTCTCTTTCATCATGTCCTCCCATGAAACCTGCTCCGCGCTGTCTTCCGATCGCATCAATTTCATCTATAAAAATAATTGCAGGTTGAGCTTTTTTGGCAGTGTTAAATAGATCTCGAACTCGAGAAGCACCAACACCTACTAACATTTCCATAAATTCCGACCCTGCCATTGAGAAAAATTGAACATTTGCTTCTCCGGCTGTTGCTCTGGCCAAAAGTGTTTTTCCTGTTCCACTTGGACCTACCATCAAAACCCCTTTAGGTGTACGAGCACCCATTGCTTTATATTTACCCGGATTTTTCAGAAAATCTACAATTTCTGTTAATTCCTGTTTTGCTTCATCAACTCCTGCTACATCGGCAAATCCAATTTTTGGGGTATCTTTACTGAAAAGTTTTGCACGGGATCGCCCAAAAGAGAAAATATTTTCTTGAGCTCCCCTTGCCTGACGAAATATAAAATAGAAAAATGCAACCATTAGAATTATCGGAAGAATGGAAGAAACTATATTTAACCAATTATTAACTCCGGACTGATCCTTTATGACGACTTTTGTTTTGTCCAATTGTACGCCTGAGTCTTTAAATATTTGATAAACATTTGCTCCCGGCTCTTTATAGCTTTGCAGAGTTTCTTTCCCCTTTTTAACTATGAGCTTATTGTCCAGAACTTCGATTTCTGTGATTTTTCCTACCTTTACATCGTTAACTACTTCTGAAAGAGGAACTTTCTTAGTATCTTCAAAGGGCTGTTTAGTGTTGGAAGACATGAAAATAAACATCGCAAATAGAAATACAAATCCATAAATCAAGATATTTTTCCACGATGTTTTAATCTTCATTTTTACGATTTTTTGTTTTCGTTGATTCTTCTTTCCGTTTGTAGCCATTTGCCAAAGAGTATATCACAAAATCCCCCCTACGCCAAGGCTCCGGAAGGGCAAGGAGAGACTATGAGAAGATCAATCCGCCAGCTGGCTAACCCCTAACAAAAACCAAAACAACATAATTTCGACAATTGATAAAGGGTTAAATGAAGCAACAATAAGAAATGCTAATAAAGACATTCTTATTGTAAAATCTGCTTTTTTAAATGTAGTAAAAATAATTCCCAAAAATAGGAACAGGCCTACAAGTCCCGAAGAAATAGCAGTTTCCAAAAATATATTGTGAGTATTATCAGGCGGATGCATTCTGCCAACGGGAACTGCAATTTCAAAATTTTCCTGGCCGAACCCTAAAATTGGGCGCTTACTTACTGTTTCTAGCCCAACTGCCCACATTAAAAGACGATTATCGCAAAGCGCTTCTCGTTGAGTACTAAAAACTTTACTATTATATATGTCAGAAATAATTTTTAAAGGATATGCTGTTGGCCAACTTTCAGGACATCCTCTTTCGATGATTGCAGGACTTTGTTTAGTTGCGGTATTTTTGTGAATATAAAAATTGGTAAGTTGGGTGATTCCCATAAAAGCCAGGACAATGATAAGTCCTTTGACAATTTTAGAAATGTTTAGTTTAAAAATAAACCTTAATCCATAAATTAAAAACAAAAGACCTACAGCTAAAAATCCTGATCGTGAATCTGTAAAAATAACAGCAGTAAGAATCATTAAGCTTAAGACTGTCTTTACTATTTTATTTTTGCTAAACAAGGCAAAAGGCAAAACTATTGCCAAATATCCTGCCAGTGAATTAGGATTACCAATTGTCCCAACTATTCTTCCCTGATATGTTGGAATTGATAAATCGTGAAAAAAATTAAAAGCTATTCCCTGCCAGATGGAAAAGATACAAACAAAAAAAGCTCCGGTGAGAATCGCGGTAATATAACTTTTATAAATTTTATAACTATAATAAGTGTTGTAGCGAACCACCAAAAACAAACATATCCCAGCTAACAAAGTTATAAATCCTTGATATCTAAATATGCTTCCCAAAAAAGAAGTTCTTGGATCCAATCCCAATAAATCTGCAAGATAAACTACAAGCCCATAAAAAAACACTAGTTTCGTCAAAGTGTCAATTTTAAAAACAAAATGGGTTCTTTTCCCGTCATTCTGGCCTGTCCAGAATCTTAACAAACTTACTAAGCTTAATATAAATATCGCCCCAACAAAAAATACAAACTTAGGAAATTCGTAAGGATTGAATATGTTTGACAAGTAAATCAGAGGAAGAAACAAAAATAGAAAGTTGAGATTGATAACTTTGATGATTGACAAACTCATACAAACTATATTAGCATGAATTAATGCTTGCAAAACTCAAAAGCTATTGGAATGTATTTATTGCTCATTTTTCAATCACATCCAATAGAAAAATTCTTGCTATAATAACGTTAGCCGTAGTTGCTATAGCTCTTCCTCTTACAGTTTTACTTTCTCAGAATCAGCAGACCATCCGCCAACGCGCCTCCGAACTCGTCTCCCCCCCAAATCCGCCATCTCCAACTCCTATAGCTAGTAATAATAGAGTTTTTGTTACCAGCACTACTTATAATGGAAATTTAGGGGGATTAGCTGGAGCAGACGCTAAATGTCAGGAAAGGGCAACTGCAGCAACTCTTGGGGGAAACTGGAAAGCATGGATTTCTACATTTAAGATATCTGCTAGCTCTCGACTGAATCATAGCAATAATCCTTATAAATTAATAAACGGTACTGTAATTGCAGACAATTGGAGTGAATTAACGCGAGGCGTTGGATTAAAAAATCCTTTGAATATTAACGAGTTCGGCAATAAAAATGGAGATCAGAATTGGGTGTGGACAGATACATCTGAGAATGGAAATTCAGCAGAGTATAGTTATCCTGAAGCATTTAGAAGAGCAATGGATTGCAAAGAGTGGACTTCTTCTGAAGCAAATAATAATACTGCAATAGGGGGCTTTGGTAGTAGCTCATACATTGATTACAGATGGACGAAGGCAAGTGACCATAACTGTGATCTTAATCAAGCATTATATTGTTTTGAACAACCATCTGCTTCCCCAACTCCCACACCAGAGCTTACTTTTGATATGGAAGGGCAAATTGTAGATATAAATGGAAATCTTTTTGAGAATTTTCCTTATTTGGGTGGATTTACAACAATCAGAAATACTACAACAAATAATTCACTTAAAGTAACAGGAGATAAATGGACTGTTGGCAATTTAAAACCTGGTGAATATGAGATTACAGCTGAGAATATAGCCGGATATAAAGTTGAGCATATGGTATGTTTCGGATGTATTAGCAATCCTCTTGAAAAATTTCATGCCGGAAATAAATTTACCTTCAGTTCAGGTGAAAATAGACTTATGGGCATAACTTTTAGATATTCTCCAATTCCTACTACCAAACTTGATCTTACTGTTTCCCTCACCGGAATTGGTATAAAAGCCGGAGACAATACAAATCCTTTAAATAAAACCAGACAGATAACAATAGATCTGATAAAAAATACCGGTTCAACAACCCCGCCTGTTACCAAAACCGGAACAGTTACATACGATAGTTCAACCGGCAACTTTAAAGGAACTATTGACTTTGGAAATTCATTAAGTTCTGGGACCTACATTGTAAAAGTTAAAATAAGTAATTATCTCAAGAAACAATTTGCAAATCCTGTATCCATAACTCCTCTAATAACTAATGTTGCACCCCTAACAACTCTTACTCCGGGAGATACTAATAACAACGGTATTATTAATACGCTAGATGGTGGGATTATCTCAGCCTGCTTTGGAAAGATAACAGCATATTGCCTATCTACTTCTGACCTTAACGACGATGGAAAAGTTGATGGAGTTGATTTCAATCTATTTGTGAAAGCCTCCATTTCACCAAAATAAGTCAAAAAACCTAATCTATATTAAGCCCATTTTACTTCGGACTTCTCTCATTGTTTGCTCTGATAATTCCAAACATTTAATCCTGCCTTCTTCGATTATAGAATCAACAAGTTTTGGATTACTTATAAACTCTAATCTTTTCTCCTGAAAAGGCTGTAATTCTTTGAAAATCGCCTTAGCCAAAACCTCTTTTAACTCCGAATATCTTATCTTTTTGTCTTTGTAATCCTGTTCAAATTTAGTGTACTCTTTATCTAATTTGAACAACTTTAAAAGTGTGAACAGATTGGCAATTCCACCTGTTTTTGGGAGCTCCCCTCCAACTGTCCCGCTATCTGTTGGCGCCCCTGCCAAACGCTTTTTTATAGTCTCTAAATCATCAGTTAAGTTGATGAAACTTCCTTCAATTGACTTACTCATTTTCCCTGCTCCTGCCAAAGATGGCACATATTCCCCTGCTGTTTTAAATCTTTGAGGTTCTGGGAAAGTTTGCCCGAACATGCTATTAAACTTGCGGGCGATTTCCCGCATGACTTCCATATGCGGTTCCTGATCAATTCCAACCGGCACCAATTCACCCTTATAAAGCAAAACGTCTGCTGCCATAAGCACCGGATAATACAAAAGCCCCATATTTACATACTTTGGGTATTGAGCTTTTTTGTCTTTGTAAGTCGGCAGATCCTCAAGACGCGAAACTGGATAGATAGTTGCCAAATAATATGCAAGCTCTGTGTGTTGCGGAACTTGAGATTGAATTTCCAATTTACATTTTTTTGGATCAAGTCCGGCTGCGAGATAATCTAAAATAATTTCTCTGACAGATTCTCTTAAAGTTTTTGGATCATAAGGGACAGTAATGGTATGAGAATCAACCACAGAAAAAATACAATCGTAGGAATCTTGCAATGCAAGCATTCCCTTGACTGCTCCAAAATAATTCCCCAAATGCAATCTCCCCGTTGCCCTAATCCCAGAATAAACTCGCTTTTTCATAATAATTCTATTTTACCAAATTTTACGGCAAATAAATAACTGGTAAATAATCATCGCTGTAAATAAATGCATTATAGAGATATCCTCGCATTGGACCAGAAGGTTCGGCAAAAGTCATAACTGCTTGAGGTATTGAATTATAAATTTGTCGCCCTGCTAACCCATACTCGTATAAAAACCTTAAAACCTCTAGTCGTGATTGACCTACTATGTCTTGAAAAGGCATATTTTTAAAACTTGATGTTTTATTCTTTGCTGGAGATGTTCGATCAACAATTAATTCCCTTACATATTGTCTTGCTTTTATTCTCACCTCATGACGTACATTTTCCATTCCATACATGCTTAGATCTACCGGATATCCTTCAATGCGAAGTTTTTTAAAATATCCCCCCATCTGGGACATTCGAAGAAATGAAATATCCCTAAAGTAATTATTTAACTTCATTCTATTGTAGATATATTCTTTAATCGAGAAAGAAAATGCCTCAAGAATATTATCAACATTCTGCATGCGCTGCATTTCTTTATAATTTAATATAGCGGTATCAGCTAAAATAATCGTTGATTTGATAGGAATTTCCGGAATTTTATCCCCAAGGTAAGTCATATATCTCTCTAATTTTTCAATCATTGACAACACATTGGGACATTCTTTAATATCGGAGGAAAGTCTTTTAAATGCAAAATCCTCTACCCCAGATGCTCTATCTTTTTGATACCCTGGACAAATTATATTAACCAGATGAATTGGCTGTTGATTTTGCAAAGCATGAACTATATACTTTAGAATTTTTTTACGAGCCGAAAATGTCTTATACGTGAGTCCTTCAAACTTACTCATAGTTTTTTCCAATCCAATAGCCTTTCTTTGGTAATTCATATAGATATTCCTTCCAACTGCATAGATTGTAATGATTTTGGGATAAAGACTGGCAATTGCGATCCCTTTTTTGGCAAAAATGCAAAATACATGCTGTGTCTATAGTTTTCTGGCGTTTGTCCGTCTGCTGGTTTATCTAATGAAATAAAAATGTCAGGTTTTATATCTTTCTTTGTGAAAGCTCTTCCAACAAGACCGTAAGTAAGAAGAAACCCTACAATCTCCCTATATGATGCTTTTTCTCCAATACTATTTTGACCAGTTCTTTTTCTTACCTCTTGCATCTCATGATGCACAGTCCGAACAATATCTAATGAGACACCTCTTTCCTTAAGTGCAACTGTATCAACAATGCCATTTACAATAACTCTTAGCTGATCTGCTGCTTCTCCCAAATCTAAAGGAATTTCAAGAAGCTCAGGAACAACATCAGACAATTTACTGAAACTGATGTCTTTACTATCCAACCCCAATTGCACCTTATGTTTCTCTAAACATTGCGAGTATTCATCGTCTGTTTTTGCGAGTAGCGCACGCAACTCGTCATCATTCTTTAGGCCATATTTATTCTTTATTTCTTTTGCATGGATAATTCCCGCATCACCAAAATAAACCCGTCCACGCACGGCAATCTCCTTTTTGATCAAATAGTCCTTTACTTTAGTAAATACTATTAAATAACGTAGAAATTTTTCCCGATACCTCGGTGCTTCTTCCAAATTTCCATAAATATCTTGAATGCCTGCGAATTCGGAATCTTCTTGCTTAGTTGTTTCCAAGCGATATAAAGGACAAGTTATGGTATCCATAAAAAAAGTTGGAATTTTACCTTCTTTTACAGATTGCTTATGCCTCACAATTGAGTTCACTAAACTCTCTGTAAAAAGAGGACCCGTATTTGACAAGGGATTCCCAGAAAGATTAAGTTCTTTTTCTAGATCGGCTACAATTTTTGATGGTCTATTTCTTCTTTCTGCTTGAATGCGAAACCGCTCTTCCAAACCAAAGTGACCTCTGGGCCCCGAAAGGTCGAGAGGTATCCTTTCCAAAAAAACTGTGTTTATTTTCTCTACTCATAATTTCCTTTCAACAAAAAAACCCTTGCAAATTCCTAAGATTTTCTTAGAAACTTACAAGGGTCTTTTCAGACGGTGCCACCTTGAATTTTAACTCATTTTAGAATCTAGCTCACCGGTTCCAAAATTTCCGGATCAACACTTTATTGATTTTAATTATATCATTTATCTGCCTTTTCTGTCAACTCTTTTTGAATGAGTTGTCTTCTTGGACACATAATAAACAGTAACAAAAGCAATAATGAGTAGCGCAAACGCAATTTGTCCCTGGGTAACAATTTGATCAAGATTCATAGTTTTCTAATATCTCCTCTATGACAACTGCTAAATACAAAGATATAGTAGCAGCTAAAATGTCTCGAGTCAATACTAATAAATCCTTCGTTGTAAATCCGGCAACCAGCCACACAACAACAAAGTTAGAACAAATGGCAGAAAATACTTTTAATTGCGCGCTACTTATTTCAAAATAAAATCTCATGCAATTATACCCTACATAAAAGAAATGTTATTGTCAATTTAGATTTGTTGAGTATTGAGACAATTCTTTCCTGCCACTTAATTCTATTTCACGGCCGTGAATTGAAATTAAATCGTTTATGAAAAATAGCGTATCTAGAGGGAATTTATCTTTGTAGCATGCTTTCGGCTTTCTTTTTTATAAAGATTCCTGCAGGAATAAGAGAAAATAAGCCAAGCAAGATATTGTCCTGAGCTCCTGTTTTTGGCAATTCTGTCATTTTTACTGCTGCCAAAACCTGTGGCTTTGGAGCTGCTTGTGCCTGTTGAGTTTGCTGAACTTGCTGCACTTGTTGTACTGTAACATTGTTGGTAGCTGTTGCGTTGGCTTGCACATTAATTGCCGGAACATTTGTTGGAGTTGGTATAGCAGTAGGAACAATAGTGGGTATTGGTGTAGCAACAGGAGTTGTAGGTGTTGGTGTAGGAGCAGCAGGTTGAGGACATTCAAGCGAACTGTAATTTACAGTTTTTGTTTCCGATCCGGCTGCACCATCTGCCCATGTCAAGAAGAACGTGACTGAATTAGCTACAATATTCGGGTGCTGACCGGTTCTTATTTCTCCAGTTTTAGTCTCATGAGAATTAATTGTGCCAAGATCTACTTCCTGGCCCCCATTATTATCATGAGCTTTTACTTTTATTGCCTTATCTTCATTGTTTGTGTAACTTACTTTAATATGGACATAGTTAACATTGTCTGAGGGATTTAACCAACAAATTGATTCAGCGGACTGTGATCCTTCCCAAGCAAATACAGAGGAAGCAATGGGAAGATTGGAAAGACCAAATACAACTCCTATTTGAAAAAACAAAAATATTAAAACAAATGCTTTAATCAATTTCTTCATATTCATATTTTTTTAATTAACTTTATATTCCTATAGGATAACTAATGTTTGGGGAGTGTATCATACATTTCGTAACTTGTCAAGTCGTCAGCGATGGCAGCATTTATATCCACTCTTTTTTTAAATTTTGAAATCTTCCTTCCAAAATCGCTTCTCTTATTTTTTTAACCAAATCATTTATGAAAAACATGTTGTGATAGCTGGCCAATCTATATGCCAACAGTTCATTAGCTCGGAATAAATGATGCAAATATCCTCTCGTAAAATTCTGACATGTGTAACATGAGCAGTCTTTGGATATTGGCTGTTGGTCTTTAGAATATAAAGTTTTGCTTAGGTCAATTCTAAATCTATTTTTCATATTTCCTTCTTTTGGCGGGACAAAAACAATTCCATATCTTCCAAATCTAGTTGGAATAACGCAATCAAAAGTATCCATTCCCCGCTCAATGACATCAAAAATATCATCAATTTCTCCTATTCCCAAAAGATGGCGGGGTTTTTCTTCAGGCAAAAAAGGATAAGTCCAATCAATTGCATCTCGCATTTGTTTTTTTGACTCCCCAACAGAAACTCCGCCAATTGCAATCCCGTCAAAGTCTAAACTACTAATAAATTTAGCTGATTCTTCCCTCAAATCTCTATAAACTCCACCCTGAATAATCCCATACAAAGCCTGCCTGCCCCGCGAAGCCTTGGCGGAGCGGGGCTTCCTGAAAGCCTCTAAACTTCTTACTCCCCACCTATGCGTCCTCTCCATTGCAGCTTTTGTGTATTCATGAGTTGATGGATGCGGAGCACATTCATCAAAACAAAGAATGAGATCTGCTCCTAATTTCTTCTGAATTTCAATTGACACTTCCGGAGTAAATGTATGCTTTGACCCATCAATATGAGAGCGGAAAATCACTCCATCCCCCGTAATATTTACGAGATTCGCTTCCTCGTCTTCCTGAAGTATTTTTATTTTTTTCTGTCCCAGTGAAAATACCTGAAATCCACCGCTATCTGTAATTGTCGGTCCATCCCATCCCATAAATTTTCCAACTCCTCCAAACTTTTTAACGACATCTTCTCCCGGACGAAGATGTAGATGATAGGTGTTCCCAAAAAGCAATTGCACTCCTGTTTCTTTAAGATCTTTTGGACTAAGTCCTTTAACTGTTGCCTGAGTGCCAACCGCAACAAAAGACGGAGTTTCAATAATTCCGTGCGCAGTAGTAATCTCGCCTACTCGCGCTCTTGTTTTCGAATCTTTCTTTAAAATTTTAAACTTAAAATTATTCATACTATAAATAAATTCCAAATACAAAGCACCAAATTCCAAATAATATCTAAACCTCAATGTTCAAAATCCAAATTTTTTGAATTTATATATTTGAGAATTGTAATTTATTTGGGATTTGAAATTTTGAATTTACGATTTTAACCTTTTCACTTGCTCTTTAAATTGTTCTCCTCTATCCTTATAATCTTTGAATATCCCAAAAGAAGCAGATGCGGGAGATAGTAAAACTGTTTTCCCAGGCGCTGTCTCTGCAACTGCAACTCTCACAGCCTGCTCCATTGTTGAGACATCAAATTTTTCCGGCCTTCCTTCCTCCGAAGTAATTTTGCAAATCTCATCCCAAATTCTTTTGCCTGACGGAGAAAATAATATCAGTGTTTTTATTTTTCCATTTTGCAGATATTGCGCTAGAGAAGAATAATCTAATCCCCGATCATGTCCACCGGCAATAAGTGTTTCCGCATCCGACAAAGATTCAATTGCCTCAATTGCAGCTTGCGGAACTGTTGCCAAAGAATCATTGTAAAATGTGATTCCATTCTTCTCTCCAACAAATTCCAAACGATGTTCCAGCCCTCCAAATTCTTCCAAAACTTTAGCAATATTATTTTTCGAAACTCCTGCAAGAGTAGCTGCCATACTTGCTGCACAAACATTTTCCAAATTATGCTTGCCTAAAAGTCTTATTTTGCTAATTTCAATTATTTTCTCTTTTTTCCCATCAATATTAATCCAAATACTGTCTCCTTGCACAAAGCATCCATTAACTTCTCTTTCCCTACTTACTTGAAAAATTTTAGCCAGAGTATGAACATCTGATTCATGGCTTGCAGGATAATCTTTGTTGATTACAGCAAAGTCTGATTCTTTCTGGAAACGCAAGATATTTCTTTTTGCATCAACATATGCTTCTTCAGTCTTGTGATAATCCAAATGCTCCGAAGTTATCATAAGTAAAACTGCAATATGCGGACTAACTTTCAAATCATTCAATTGATAAGAAGACATTTCCAAAACTGTCCACGAGTTATCGTTTAGATTATCAATAAAACCCAAAGGAGATTCTCCAATATTTCCACCAAGATATACGTCCAGACCTTGAGTTTTCAGCATCTTATAAATTAATGTTGAGGTAGTACTCTTTCCTTTTGTTCCGGTTATTCCAATAACTTTTCCCTTCGCATTAGACAAGAAAATATTTGTTGCAGTTGTATATGGAATTGCTATTAATTCCGGTTTTACTCCCGGAGATTTTACTGCCAAATCATAATCTTTTTGTTTATCCAAATAGTCTTCCCCATCTTTCTGATCAACAATATCTAGCTTTCCACCTGGAAGGTGGGAATGTAAATACTTCTCTACTGCCTGCCCTTCAATTCCCTTCCCAACAATTAATATTTTCTTATTCTTTAATTCCTCAAGTTTCATAGTTTTTTAAAATGCTTAATAAGGAAACTATCATTAAATTCTCCTTTGTTTATAATCTTATTTAGCGCTTCTTTAACTTCTTCGGGTGTGCCAACGCATTCAAAAGGCTTAAAATTTCTAATTCCCAATAATTCCTCAAAGAGTGAAATCAAACTCTCGTCTTCAAAAAGATTCTTACCAAAAATATCCAAAACTTCTTTTTTTGACAAAAAAGCTGCAAGACATATAAAAACGAAAAGGCATTTCGGACACTTCCCACACCATTTACCCCTCCGTAGCTCGTCAGAGCGAAGGGGGGCCGATATCTTAAAGTTCCTATTACAGCTCGAGAAAACCTTGAAATACTTTGAATATTTTACAAACTCTTTGACAACTTCCAGCTCACTCATGCCTCTTAATGGCGAAGAGTAAGCAATGTCAGGTGTTATAAATTTTTTAACATAATCGTTAAAAAGTTTTTCAAACTCCTCTGACTTGCTCCATTGATGATTGATCATTTCTCCCAAATACTCAACATTTCCATAATTTGCGCTTTTTTCATTACCAACAACAAAAGACTTGTAATCATAAAAAGCGCAAGCCATTATTCCCAACATAGCATAAATTACAGAAACCGGAATGTGACCATTATAAGTATCGTCTTTTTTATTAAGCTCAAATAATTTTGGGTCAAGCTCTCTTTGCATATCAATGGGTTTTTTATTCATAACTTTAGCAACATCTTTTTGAATCTGAGTGACTTGAAATAGGAGATCAAACTCTTTGTTTTCTTTTTTCAGCATCTCTGCAACAATAATAGAATCTTTGCCCCCCCCAATCCCTAAAAGAGAACGGTTTTGCCTTGAAAAAGATGTGGATTTAATTTCTACTTTTTCATTGTACGGAAAATTTATTAACCCCCTAAAATCAATCTTATTTTTATAAAAAAACTCCCCCAGTCCTTTTGTATATACAGTATTCCAAAATTCAGCCTGCTCTTTGGATAGAAAATTATTTTCAATTATAATTTCTCTTGGACAATAAGCCTTCCAATACGAAATTCCCAAAATAAGCATTAAGTTATTAAAAACTGAATTCAAAAGTTCCTGTGGAATTTGATTCTTAATTGGAGGAAAGGAAATTTTCTCAGTAAAATCTATATTTTTCTCACCTCTGAAGCCAAAATTAAACAAAACCTCTCCTTTTTTAAGATCAGCGTTATATCCTTTAAAAACAAATGATAGGCTTTTATCCATGGGTATATTATATTCGATAAGAGGAGTTTTTACTAATAAATGTGTTGCGGGGTCGGGAGTTGCGCCCGACCTGTGAGATTATGCATCTGTTGCTCTGATTACTCAGAGTGTCGGACTATATCATCACCTCGAAGCTTCGAGGGCTTAGCGTTTAGTCTCTACGGTGTCCTTTTCAGGTTCCCTCGGTATTACCCTTTAAATAGAAGGGTTTCACCGATATAGCTAAGTTCTCTTTCATTATTACTAATAAAAGGGCCCATTTTGAGCCTCACGTGCACTGTACACTACCCCGCGCGTAAAAGCATCTTATCAGAATAGAAGATCTTAGTCAATGTACATGTACAATGTTCTATGTTATAAATTTCTTGTTGACATTATGCACATACAAGTACATAATATGTTTATGCGCTATAAAAAAGAGGTAAAAGATAAGGTTCGCTCTTTTAGACAACAGGGATTTAGCCTTGGACAGATATCTCAAAAGATAGATGTTCCTCGTACAACAATTCGCACTTGGATTAAGGATATTATCTTATCAAAAAAGCAAACAGAGACTTTAAAAGAACGTGTTCAAGAAAACTTACAAAAAGGAAGAATAAAATTTCAAAAAATCCAAGGAGACAAAAGGGAAAGGAATGAAAAGAGATTAATGCGAAGTGGAATAAGTGAGATTGGACAATTAAGTCCGAGAGATTTTTTAATTGCCGGAGCATCTTTATATTGGGCGGAAGGATTTAAGAATAGACATGAACACCGTTTGGGTTTCTGCAATTCTGATCCATATATGGTTAAATTCTACATTTATTGGTTGGAAAAACACTTAAGTATCACTAAAAATCAATTAGTTGCACGCTTAACCCTTAACTATCTCTATAAAGACGAAGTTAATGAAATACAAAGCTTTTGGGCACAACAAATTGGAATTTCGTTAACTCAATTCACTAAGCCCTTCTTTCAGACCTCAAAATGGAAAAAACAGTATAATACAAATAATTATCATGGAGTCTTAAGAATTCACGTAAAGGACAGCTTAGATCGTCTATTAAAAATGAAGGGTTGGATTGAAGGGTTAAAAATGTTAAAATAGTTAGCGTTTGCCAGGGTAGCTCAATGGTGGAGCACCTCATTCATAACGAGGCGGCCGTGGGTCCGACTCCCACCCCTGGTACTATCTTTTTCCGTCTTGAGGAGTTCGTTGCATAAATCTTCTCCTGTGCCAATCCACCTCTTGGGGAATTGGAACTACCAACATGGCCTTAAGAGAAAGAGTAGGGTTACCGTTTTCTTTTCTTACCCTCTCTTCAGTCTTAGAAAAATCCCCCCTAGATTTGTGTCCGCCCTTATCAGAATAATGCCTATTGCCTCTTTCCATATTTAGATTATTGCCTATGATACAGACCAAACCAACACTCTGTCAATAGATCAAAAGTAGAATTTAGAAGAATAGATTCCACCACTGTTTCCAGTTTGGCAGGTTTTCTTTTTTAGCTTCCTTTTGTCCTTCAGATTCTTTCGGAATAAGCACCTTTTGCTCGCCTGCTTTAACCATAAAAAGCTTGTCGCGAGCCTCCTTTTCTATAAATTCTGGAGTTTGCGAATAAGAAAGTGCGGATTTAAGTCTCTGATTTTCCTGTTTTTGAAAATTCAGTTCTTTCTGGGATGCTGCCACAAAATCTTTTTTCTGCCAGATATCATATATAGAATGCACCAAATCATTAATCATTAGTAAAAATATAATAACAATTATAATAAACAAAACTTTTTTCATTCTTGACTTACAATAAGATTGTTGATATTATAGGCTACCTAAATTCTGATATGAAAGCTATTGACATCAAAGATGCCCATCAGCAATTCAAAAATTATTTAACCGAAAACAAGCGCTCGTTATCCACTATTGTAGCATACGGCAAAGATATCGAGCAGTTGGTTAGCTTCCTAAAAGAGCTTTCCAAAAACCATATTCACGAGGTTACAAAAGGAGATTTGGAATCATTTTTGGCAAAAATGACCAAAAACGGATATACTCCTAAATCAATCTCAAGAAAACTAAATTCAACTAGAACTTTTTACAGATTTCTCAAAGTAAATGAGTACGTGACAGATGACCCTTCCCTTTTGGTTGCGCACCCAAGATATCAATTGGCTGCGCCCAGAATCTTAACTCCAACCGAATATCGCGCATTAAGAGATGCAGCTAGAAATGATGCCAGAATGTTTGCAATTATCGAACTTTTGCTTCAAACAGGCATTAGAATTGGAGAATTGGCCGCATTAAAAATTTCCGACATCACCAAAGAAGGACTTCATATTGAGGCCATGGAAAAACACGAAGAAAGAATTGTTCCCCTTAACAAAAGAGCCCAGGAAGCATTGAATAATTATTTGAAGATAAGGCCTAAAGCAGAATCAGATCATTTATTTATAACAAAATCAGGTAAACCCTTTTTGATAAGAAACATCAGAACTGCAGTTGAAAGATATTTTCGCTTAGCTGAAATCAAAAGTGCAAAAGTGAATGATCTTCGCCACACATTTGTTGCCCACCATCTAAAACATGGCGTGTCTTTGGTTTTGATTTCAAAAGTTCTAGGACATAAAAGACTATCAACAACCGAAAGATATTTGGAATTTGTTAAAGACCGCGCCCGCGAAAACGGCATCTTGACAGAGCTTTAAAAACAGAGTATATATTGTTTTAACAATATGACAGAACGTGCAAAACCAAGAGGAGATATTTTTAAAAAATTAGCACCGTTCGCTGCGCCAATAATCTTACTTGCAAATGCTGCATGTGGAACAACGATACTTGATGCAAACATGCCCCCATGCTATGATGACCCCCAACCAAAAACTAAAAAATTTACGCTATCTCTAAATTCGATATTATATGTTGACGGGGTTAAGATTACAGCAACTAGCTCTGATGGTACAATTGATACGTATGATTCACGTTACCCTAACCAACTTCCTGTACATAGATTTGATTACGTTGATGGTCATCTCGACTTTCAAGGCAATGCGGATGGTAGACATTACTCAATAAAGGCAGAGCCTACTCCTCCTGATATAGGCAAAGGTGGCACAATTGTAACAGTACAAGGTGACTGCGGAACACTTCAAGTAAATCCTCAGCCTTCAGCCTAATTTAGAATAACTTAATACAGCTTTATACCTATGACGTTTTCGACGAAGTTGTAGTCTTTATTTTTCCGTAAATGTTAAGGTTGGATTTTGATAGAATCCCCTAAAAACTTAATTCTGATCACGCTGAAGAAGGGTATCATGAGGGTCAATTTCAATTGTCTCTTTTTGGTAGCTTAATTTTACGTCGAACTGATCAAAGAAACCTTTTTGGCCTAGAATTCCATGTCCAAACTCACTAATTTCTGCGAATATCGCATGGGTCTCATACTTTGTACCGCCTATTATAATTTCTATGTTACTCCAGAACCCCACAATACTTTCTCGTCCAACTCCTATAAATTTAACCTTATCTTTTGATTGAAGTTTTATGCCTAGTACTTCAGCTATGTCTAGATTAAAAATAGAATAATCTGCTCCTGAATCTATGAGAGCTGAATAGAGCATCAGCTTAGTTTGCGATTTTAAAATGATCGGAATGATTGGCCTGGCTATTTTAGAAGTAATTTCAAAATAATGGAAAATCATTGAATAGTATAAGGCCCAACAATTGGCAGAATTTCCTTAGGCACTTGTATCATCATTGGCATTCTGAATCCTTTTTTTTCAGCTTTTCCCAAGACTTCTTTTAAATTTTTACCAGAAGCCACTACTTTTATTTTGGTAGCGCTTTCCAAAGCCACCCACTTACCCTTATAGTTGCTGTAGACATTTTTCATGTCAATTGCTTTCATAAGTTTATTATACTACAAAATAATAAAGCTCGTCTTCTTTTTTCCATTCTTTAATTTCTTTATCTTTAAATTCTCTTGTATGTTTTAGACGTTTTGGATCAATAAAAGTTTTCTTATTAATTTTTCGTACTTGGTTTTTAGGATTTGTTTTCATAGTATAATAATTCTATTATAATCCAAAGACCGCGCCCGCGAAAACGGCATCCTCACAGAGCTTTAAAAATACAATATCGTTAAGGATTTACAGGAAATGGAGTAGGTGAATAAATTGCAGGAATCTTTTTTGAATGCGTAGATTGTATTCCACTATATGTCTTAAATATTGATATCATTAGTAAAATGATTGGAATTATTATGCATAACATTCCACAAATAACAAAAAATGTCTTATTGTTTGAGGACGGCTTAAAGACAAAATGCCCTTTGATTAATTTAAGATTATTGTATAAAAGAAAAGCATAAACCAGACTAAAAGGCCCAATAATTATAGACGTGACAATGGAATACATATAATTTACGTATGAAGGAAAATGGAGTGCTTTAAAAACTAAAAAAGGTAACCAATAAAGTAATATAGAAAATACTCCCCAAAACATATAACGACCCACAATTGCCCAAAAATAACCACGCACATATTCTCTACTTTTAAGTAAAGCGTTCATCCCTTTTATGTCTTCCGATACAAAAACAAAACTGGCCATACTAAACCAAATTGAAAATAGAAAACCTGGAACAATCAACAATAGATATCCTCCGACTACGATAAAGCCTTTTAAAAAACTGATCCACCAATATGATTTAAGTTTGCCCCACGCCTTTACTAATGCCTCCTTAATCGTAACTCCTTTTTTTCCATCTTTTATTAACAACAGAATGGCAATTTGTCCCCACATGGAAATTACCATCGACAAAATGAATAAGATAAGAATTGAAACTGGGATAAGAATAAAATATATAGAATTGAGTCTTAATAATCTCACCAAAAACAACAAGCTTGAGGGCACAATTAGGAAAGATGAGATCGTCAATAAAATGCTTCCTAACGAGGATAAGAACCAGAGAGTGAAGAACTCTTTAAAATTACCACTATATATTCTCCAGCTTTGATTCAAAAGATAAATGGGCCCTGGCAAAGATTTATTTTTTGTCATTTTAGATTTATTATTCAATTTGACCCGGTAGGCCCAGGGGGAATCGAACCCGCATCAGGTGTGTATAAGACACCCGCTTTACCATTAAGCTATGGGCCTGCAACGACTCAATTCTATCAAAAGGATTACAATGAGACAAGTCCGTAAAACGGACTGGGACAGAGGAGAAAAAGGTAGATCACTTTCTTTTGAGACTTTTTATCAATTGAGATAACAAATAACCAACTTCACTTCTTTTATTCTCTAGAATTTCATATATGTCGTTGGGGAAAAATTGTAAATCTAAACAGATTTCAAGAGCAGCTTCTAGCTCGGATAAGGAGCCGTCAGAAGTGTTCAGAAAATGTAAGTAGTCCTTAGTTGTGGACCTTCTATAACCTTCAACCATGTTAAGAACGATAGAGACAGCTGCTCTTCTCAACTGACCTTTTAATCCAAATTCTTCAGATTTAGGAAAATTTTCTGTATATTTGTAAATTAATTTAACTAACTCACGTGCCCTTTGCCAAACAATAAGTTTATGGTATCCTTTATTACTTTTTATATCCATTACTTACCTCTGTCTCCTATGTCTCATCTGACCCTTTTGTCTCCTTATAATCGCGCTCTTTGCGCGATTACTGCTTCAACAGCTGTGGCATCTTTTCCATATTTAAGCCGGGACAGCTCGCGGACTAACTCCGCAACCCGTGGATTGGCAAGCGTTTTTTCTTTATTCAAATCCCGAGTCAAATCCATAGAGAATGGAGTAACAGGTTCGCCTCCTACAATTGTTTTTACATAAGTATTGTATCTTTCAACATTTATCAAATCCGCTTCTTGGAAAACCGGCTGGAATTCATGCTGCAGATAGTTGGCATCTGTGACTCCGACTCTAAATGAGACAAGGCTTCCCACGTTTCCGAAAATAGCATTTTTGACTTCCTCTTCCATTTGCCCTATAAACTGGTTCGCAACTATCAAATTCAATTTATATTTTCTAGCTTCTGACAAAATCTGGGCAAAATCAGGTGTTGCAAAATTCTGAAACTCATCAACGTACAAAAAGAAATCTTGTCTTTGGTCTTTGGGCATATCTTGCCTACTCATTGCAGCAACAAGAATTTTTGGGACAAGAATAAGACCTAAGAATTGCGAGTTTTCCTCCCCTATCTTTCCTTTTGCGAGATTAATAAGTAAAATTTTTCTCTCATCCATAACTTTTCTGAAATTAAATGCGCTGTCGGATTGGCCAATAATATTTCTAATCATCTTGTTGGTAACAAATCTTCCAAATTTGGAGACTATGTAGTCCAAAACTTCTGATTTGTGGAAATCAGATGTCTGAGCAATCTGATCTGTCCAATATCGACGGATAATTGGATCCTGGACTTTTGGCAAAAGCTCTTGCACATAATTTGCATCTGTCAAAACACGAACCACCTCGACAAAAGTACTTCCCGGCTCATACATTACCGTTAACATTGCATTACGGATTGCGTGTTCAAATCTGGGTCCGATAATACCTGTTTTGTTGGGATCAAAAAGCTTGTACATAAGCCCAATGATTGATGAAACAACATAATGTTTTTGCTCTTCGGTCTGGGCCTCCAGCATATTAAAGCCCATTGGACGCATTGTGTCAGATGGGTCAAAAAGAATAACATCCTCTGCTCTTTTGGGAGGAATCATGGGCAGAATATCATCAATCAAATCTCCATGAGGATCAATAACAGCTAATCCCTGCCCACTTCTAATATCCTGCATAATCATATCTTTTAGGAATTCAGATTTCCCGGTACCTGTTTTTCCGATAATATACATGTGTCTTCTTCTATCATCTATATCCATGTAAACCGGTTTTGCCAATCCCCTATATGTGCTTTTCCCAAGGTAAAGTCCGGATGTTGGTATAGTTGCCGGTGCTGGTGCTCTTTTTGCATTCATCCAGAAGATATTCGGAGTTGAAACAGATTTATTTGGGAAGTGGTATAGAGTTGCCAGCTCCTCACTTGTTAGAACAGACTCTCCTCCAATCATCGGCAGATATCTGTAAATAAAATCATCCATAAACATTCCTTTAAACCTATGTTTTTCTTTTTTAAATGAATTTGCGCCTTCAAATTGACTGAACACACTCACAATATTTCCCAGATGCGCTTCAGCTGCTTCTTTGGAAGTTGAGGAAACAACAATTCTTATGACAGTATTAAAACCAGGTTTACTAATTTTATTTTCAATCCCCTCCAATTCTTTGCTATCTGCTGAATATTTTGCCGTCTCAGGATTTGATTCTGCTTTTTTGGTTTTTGTAAGATACGCTCGTCCATGTTTTTTCCAACCAGATTCTGCCGGTGTAATTAATATTTGAATCGCAGCTCCTTCTCCTTCTGTCATTTTAGCCAAAACTGATGTGATTGAGGAAAGAGGATCGGTTGGCAAATCTTTGTAAACTTTTATTGGCTTGTAATTCTCTGATTTAAGCTTTAAAGAGGTAAAAGCAACCTTACCTTCCATTGAAAAAATATTGTACTCGTTTCCAATTACCATGCCTTCTCTTTTTATGCTATCTGTACTTACAACTTGTATCTCTGCATCAGGATAAGCACCATTAATTTGCTTTTCAACCAGATCTTTTAATTTTTTTGGAGTATGAACATAAAAACGTATATCTCCGGGCATTCCGACGATTTCAAAAGATAAGTGAGGTGGAAGTTTGAATCTTCCACCATGCCCTATTGAAGACAAACTTGCAAATAACTGTTCTGCAGTATCTATTTTTATTTCATTATCCCGAGGAAGCGCAATTTGCAGCAAAACTGAGTCAAGCGAGGTTTTTTCCCGAGTTCTATTTTTGTACCAGATTATTAATAACTTGCCTAGATAAAATAAAACAACACCTAAAACAACCAAAACAACAATGAGTATTGCTAAATTTATAAGATATGATATTGCGTTGTCTATTGAAAAGTTTTGCATATTTAAAGTCCTACTGCTTTTATAATTTTATCTATTAATTTTGCAAGTCCTTTCTTTGAATCATTATCCTGGCCTGTTTTTAGTGTATTCAAAACCTCTTCGTCAGACATGGGCAAAGAAACTTTACCAGTAGTCGCTGTTTGTATAGGAGCTGACGCTCCTGAGTGTTGAATACCTATACTCTTGTGAGAATTGTCCAAATGAGGCACATCTTTTCTCTCCACAACCCCCATGTCTTTAAGCTCCTGGCTAATATCATGACTTGCTTCTGCGCCAGCTGGTTTTAATTCAGACAGAGTTGAACTGATTGGAGCTGCTTCTTTATTGACAGATCCAACTGGCGCAACAGGTTGAGCTGGGACTTGCTGAGTCTGAGGCTGCGCTTGATTATCTGCAACGACAGGACTAGAATTTTGATTTACAATTTTCGCATTATCGTCCATAATATTTATGATACCACAAAATGAATGCTACTATTATAATCTATAAATAATATATGTTGGCAAAAGTTAACTCTTCTGCAGTTGTTGGTCTTGATGCGGTTCCGGTTGAAGTTGAGATAGATATTTCCTCTCGAGGTCTTCCTTCTTTCACAATTGTCGGCTTGCCTGATAAAGCAGTTGAGGAGGCAAGAGAACGTGTCAGATCAGCTATTCTTAACTCAGGCGCAACTTTTCCCGATCACCGTATTACAGTCAATCTTGCTCCCGCAGATCTGCCAAAAGAAGGACCATCTTATGATCTTCCTATTGCATTAGGAATCTTAATAGCAGATCAACAAGTAAGAGCAGATATAGCGGACAGTATATTTATGGGAGAATTGTCTTTGGATGGAAGACTGCGTCATACTAATGGAGTTTTGCCCCAGGCTCTTCTTGCAAAAGAAAAAAAATTAAAAAGAATCTTCCTCCCTCAAAAAAATGCAAAAGAAGCATCTATTTTAAAAGAAATTGAGGTCTACCCTGTTGCAACTTTAGTTGACCTTCTTTATCACTTTACAGGCAAAAGATTAATCCTCAAACAAAAACATATAGATCTGAAAGGTCATTTCGCACAGGATGCATTTGAATTTGATATGAGCGAGGTGAAAGGACAGGAAGGCGCAAAAAGAGCCTTGGAAATTGCTGCAGCAGGAAATCACAATATTTTGTTAAAAGGTCCACCTGGTGCCGGAAAGACTTTGCTTGCCCGGACTCTCCCTTCAATTCTTCCGACTCTTACATTTAACGAGGCTTTGGAAGTAACAAAAATTTATAGCATTTCCGGACTTTTGGACAAAAGAGCTCTTATTGTCACAAGGCCATTTAGATCTCCTCATCATACAACTTCCCATATAGGATTAATCGGTGGCGGAACAACTCCTCACCCCGGAGAAATCTCTTTGGCTCACCGTGGAGTTCTTTTCCTGGATGAATTTCCTGAATTTCCTCGCCATGTTCTTGAAGCGTTAAGACAACCCGTTGAGGATGGAATTGTTACTATCTCCAGGTCTGCTGGGAGAGTAAATTTTCCTGCAAAATTTATGCTTATTGCAGCGCAAAATCCTTGTCCTTGCGGATACTTCGGTAATCCGGTCAAAAACTGTAAATGTAGTCTTAATCAAATTATGCGCTATCAAAGACGAGTTTCAGGCCCAATGCTTGATCGGATTGATATCCATTTGGATGTGCCGGCAGTCAAAGTAGAAAAACTGACTTATCAAAGTCATCCTGAGAGTATCGAAGGATCCCATGAAATCAGGAAGCGCGTCCAAAAAGCCCGCGATATTCAAACTAAAAGATTTAAAAACAGAAAAATTACATCCAATTCCGAAATGGGCAATAAGGAAATAAAAGAATTCTGCATATTGGATGAAAACTCTATTAAGCTTTTACAGCTTGCAGTTGTAAAAATGAATTTATCAGCACGGTCTTATAATAGAACTGTAAAACTTGCAAGAACTATTGCGGATTTGGAAGGCTTAAATAAAATAAATTCAACTCATATTGCGCAGGCGCTCCTTTATAGACCGCGGAATGATAATTTATAAATGAGGAAACTATTTTATATATTGATATTTTCGCTTTTATTTATAGGATTTTTTCATCCTGTCTATGCGATTACTCAAGACCTAGGAAGACACTTAAAAACTGGAGAAATTATTTTAAGTACTTATTCTGTACCGAAAATCAATTTATTTTCCTACACCTATCCTAATTTTCCCTTTATAAATCATCACTGGCTCTCTGAAGTTTTTTATTATGTCCTTTTCCAAAAAATAGGCTTTAATGGACTTCTTATTTTAAATACAACCCTAGCTCTGTTGTCTTTTGGCCTAATTTTTTTCAAAGCCAGCAAGAAAGCTGGATTAATTCCCCTTCTATTTTGCTCTCTTTTTTATATCCCCATTCTTTTTGAAAGAACGGATGTAAGACCTGAGTTTTTTAGTTTCTTATTTTTGTCGGAATTCATATTTATTCTTTACAAATTTAGAGAAAAATACACCCGCTTAATTTTTCTTCTGCCGCTAATCGAACTCCTCTGGGTTAACATGCACATTTATTTTCCCATTGGCATTGTCATTACCTTATTTTTCTTCTTTGACTATTTGTTTTTGAGGAAATTTAAAATAAACAAACAAACTTTAATATTAGGCTCTGTTTTAATACTAACCACTCTCGTAACTTTACTTAATCCGAATGGTTTAAAAGGAGCTTTGTATCCCCTATCAGTTTTTCAAAACTATGGATATTCTATAGAAGAAAACCAAAATATCTTTTTTCTTTGGAGCCTTGTCCACAAACAATCAATTCTTTTCTTTTTTATAGCAGCGCCTATTCTCCTTGCTAGTCTTCTATTAAATTTTAAACGCGTACTGCTTGTTGAATGGCTAATTTCGATCTTTTTCACAATTTTAGCAATATTATCTATCCGAAATTTTCCTTTGTTTGTATTTGCTACTTTTATTCCTCTAGTGAGATCTTTATCAAGCTTAAAACTCTTTACTTTAAATAAAAAATTTAGAATTATTATTCTTATTTTCCTACTTTGTGTTTTTGTTTTTGAGACTCAACAAATTGTTGAAAAAAAGGGCTTTGGGTTTGGAGCTGAAAAAGGAGCAAAAGACGCAGCAGATTTTTTTATTAAAGAGAATTTAAAAGGGCCGATTTTCAATAATTTTGACATTGGAAGTTATCTGGATTATCGTTTGTATCCCAAAGAAAAAGTTTTCGTTGATGGAAGACCAGAAGCCTATCCGGCATCTTTTTTCCAAGATATATATATTCCAATGCAAATGGACAAAAATAAGTTTGAAATTACAGATAAAAAATATAATTTTAATACCATATTTTTCTCTCACACAGATCAAACTCCATGGGGAGAAAACTTTATAAAACTAATCGTTCAGAATAGCAAGTGGAAGATGGTATATTTGGATGATTTTACTGCTATCTGGACTAAAAATAAAGATATTAAGCCTAATATTAAGATCGATTATTCCAACATGCAAAGCCTAATTCAGCTTGCACATTTTTTTCAAAATGCAAATTTTGAAGATGAAGAAATAAAGGTTTATCAGAAGATTCTGAATGTTGATTCTAAATCTTGTCCTGCTCTTTATAATCTTGCGATAAAACTCCAAAATAAAAACGACCCATCCTTCCCCATTTTTCTCAATAAATTTCAAAATAATTGCCAATAGAAAATTTTTAATGCTACAATAAAATAATGGAGAAAGGATTAGCTACCCTAGAAGTCCCAGAAAAACAGAAAATCTTCGGCAAAAATGAGATTACGACTCAAGAGAAACTATCTACTGCCTCTCTTTTTGCATCTCAATTCCCAACTTTTATTAATGCTATTTTAGTTACTGCATCTATACTCTCTTTCATAACCGGAAGCGTAATCGATGGAACATTTATTTTAATTATATTATTACTCAATGCATTCTTAGGTTTTATCCAGGAATACAGAGCGGAAAAGTCCTTGGATAAATTAAAAACTTATGTAAAAACTGCTGTTCGCGTAATCAGAGACGGAAAAGTAATTCAGGTGGATGCCATAGATTTGGTCCCAGGAGATATTGTGCAAGTTGCCGAAGGAGATAGGATACCTGCCGATGGAAAAATAATTGAGAATAAATTTTTGGAGATTGACGAATCCATATTAACAGGAGAATCTTTGTCTGTTATTAAAAATCGCGATGAATCTGTCTTCTCAGGTACTTTAATAACCAAAGGTTCATCTCGCATAATTATTGAAACTACAGGAACTAAGACTCGTTTTGGACAAATAGCTCAAACGTTAGCGGGAGTTACTCCAGACAAAACACCACTTCAGAAACGCTTGGACGGACTGGCAAAAATCCTATCTATTATTATACTGGTCATTGCAGCATTTATCATTCCCATTGGAATTTTTCAAGACAAAGAATTTGTACCACTTCTACTTATTGCAGTCAGTATTGGGATCGCTGCGATTCCTGAGGGCCTTCCTGCTGTAGTCACTATCTCTCTTGCGATTGGCACTTCAAAGATGGCAAAAAGAAAAGCGATTGTCAGACGCATGCAGGCTGTTGAGACCTTGGGCGCAGTACAAATAATAATAACTGATAAAACAGGAACGCTAACACAAAATGTGATGCGGGTTAAAAAATTCCAGACACTAAAAAATGACTATATTGATCCCCTATTAAAAGCATGCGTTTTAGGAAATACGGCATCTGTTATTGAAAAATCGGGAGTAAACTCTTTTGACGTAGTTGGAGATAAAACAGATGGAGCACTCTTACTTTTCGCAAAAGAACAAAAACAAGATCTCCAAAATTTGAAAAAAGAAGGCTCAATTTTGGAGGAATATTCTTTTGATCCCCAGAAATCAACTGTAACAACCATTTGGGTTAATAAGAAGAACACAAAACACATTTTTGTAAGAGGCGCCCCTGGCGTAGTTTTGTCCAAAAGTAAAATCTCCAAGATCCAAAAGGATAAGATAACTAAAATTTATCAAGATTACGCAAAAGAAGGCTTGCGGGTTATTGGATTTGCAACCAGAACTTCCAAACATTCTTTGCATATTGCAAGAGAAGATGCTGAAAAAAATCTTAATTTCTTAGGAATTGTCGGGATATATGATCCACCTCGACCTGAGGCTAAAAAAGCAGTTGAAGAGTCTCGACGTGCCGGAATTCAAACAATTATGGTAACCGGAGATAATATTCTGACAGCATCAGCAATTGCAAAGGAAATTGGACTTTTGGAAGACAAAGATGATATTACAACAGGAGAAGAAATAGATAAAATGACAGATGAAGAATTGGGGAAAATTATCTTAAAAACCAGAATTTTTGCCAGGACTAAACCGGAAGACAAACTCAGGCTTGTAACTATTCTTAAAAAAATTGGTTATGTAGTTGGAGTTACAGGAGATGGGGTTAATGATGCTCTTGCTCTAAAACGTGCGGATGTAGGATTAGCAATGGGAGAATCAGGCACTGATGTTGCCAAAGAAGCAAGCGATATTGTTCTCACAGATGATAATTTCTCAACAGTTGTTAGCGCGGTTGAAGAAGGAAGAACTATTTATAACAATATTTTAAAATCTATTACCTATCTTCTGACTGGAAATCTCTCGGAACTTGCTTTTGTTTTCGGGGCAAGTCTGCTAGGACTGCCAAATCCATTTTTCCCAACTCAAATTCTATGGATCAATTTAGTTACAGATGGCATACCTGCTTTGGCTTTAGCATCTGACAACAAAGACCATAGTGTGCTTAGCAAAAAACCCAGAAACCCTAATGCTCATATCTTAAGTAAGAGCCGCCTTTCATTTATTACAATCGTTGGATTTTCTATCTCACTTACCCTTCTTTTTATATTTAGAACTATTCTTGATAATGGGTCATCCGAAACTCTTGCCCGAACTATAGTGTTCAATACCCTTATTGCGTCCCACATGATCTTGGCTTTTATTGTTAGAGGAAAAACAATATTCAGATTTAACAAATTTCTTATTCTGGGAGTTCTATTTACTCTTATCCTTCAAGCAGTTATAACCTTCAACCCCTTTTTCCAGAGTATTTTTAGATTAGGATTTTAACTAGCTTTGCTGAGGGCTTGACTTACTTTTTGAGAAGTTACACGCACAGCTTCAACTCTGCTTATATTTGCAGCTAAAATTTCTTCAACTTCAGACCCAGAGATATTTACCAATCTGCAATTGTCATAAATATCAGGACGAGTACGATCTCCATACACGGAAGAAGCGAATAAGGGTACGACACTATAATCTTTTGTTTCCCTACCAGTAACAACAAGTGAACCTTCTAGCCGTAACTTTCGATCTGTATAGCCTGCAGTAGGGCTAAAAAAGCCATATTTTCTACCTAAGTTTTTTTCAACTATCCCAACTATGCGTTCCATGCCTAGGCCTTCCTTTCCTCTGGAAATTTGGATAGCTCTATATCCATCATTCATGATTGTTAATAATCTATCCGCTATTGGCACTCCATTCTCTTGAATTGCAATCGGCGTTGGGAAAATCAAAACCTTTGATTTTCCTTTACCAAGTGTGGCAAACAACATCCCATCCGATGCAGCGTTCTTTGCTTCTAATTCTAGCATGGTCTTCTGCATTGCTGTTTGATTATCTTTTCCAGCTTCTTTGCTCATAAGAGCTCATTCTAACAGAATTTATTCCACTGTCAAGTTTTATAGCAATTTTTGTTGGTTTTCTTTTGTGAATTTTTTGCCCAGGTGTTCGTAGGCGCCTTTGGTTGCGACTCTGCCTGATTTTGTTCTTTTTATAAATCCAAGCTGTAATAAATATGGTTCAACAACCTCCTCAACTGTTCCTGTATCTTCAGATATTGATGCAGCAATTGTTTCTACTCCAACCGGTCCTCCACCATGCTTTTCTATAATATTTTTTAAATACCTTCTATCCAAAGAGTCTAATCCAAATGGGTCGACTCCCAACAAATCCAAAGCTTGGGCAATATTAATTCTGTCAATATCTCCTTTTGCTTTAACCTCCGCATAATCTCTTGCTCTTTTTAATAATTTAAGCGCAATTCTTGGAGTTCCTCTTGCCCTTTTAGCAATTTCCTTGATGCTTTCCTTATCAACTTTTACTTTTAGTTTCTTTGCAGCATTTGCAATTATTGTTTCCAACTCAGCCGGAGTATAAAAATTTAATCTGTGAACAAGTCCAAAACGATCCCGAAGCGGAGCTGACATTAGCCCAATTCTTGTTGTTGCACCAATTATTGTAAATTGGGGAAGATCAAGTCTCAAAGATTTCGCAGATGGCCCTTTGCCCAAAATAATATCCAATGCATAATCCTCCATCGCAGGATAAAGTGTCTCCTCAACCACTTTATTAAGCCTGTGAATTTCATCGATAAATAATATGTCTCCTTTTTCCAAATTTGTCAGAATTGAGGCCAAATCCCCAGCTCTTTCAATTGCAGGACCCGAAGTAACCCTAATATTTGCACCCATTTCTTTTGCAATCAAATGAGAAAGAGTTGTCTTTCCAAGACCAGGAGGACCATAAAGCAAAACATGTTCTATTGCTTCTTTTCTTTTTTTGGAAGCGGTTATTGTAATTTTCAAAGATTCTTTTATTGATGCTTGCCCATGAAACTCATTCCATTCTTTTACCCTCAATGAGGTAAATAATATTTCTTCTTCAGGAGTTATGTTTTCTTTCTTTTCTCTCTTTTTGCTCTTCATATTATAAATTTCTAATTGACCTAATCAAGCTCCAAATCCCAATTGGTGCTTGGAAATTCTTTAGAAATTAGGTTAATTAGATCAATTAGGTCAATTTATTTTCCAAGATATTTTAGTGCTAATTTAATTGTTTCTGTAACGTTTTGCCCATTTTTCTTAACGCTTCTTATTGCGTCATTAATTTCTTTACTTGTAAATCCAAATCCTTTCAATGCAACCACCACTTCTTCACTTCCAGATACATCTTCTCCATTTAAATCAAGCTCTGAAGTGCTACCAAATTTATTTTTTAACTCAATTATTATTTTCTGCGCATTCTTTTGTCCAAGACGCGGAACTCCTTTGAAAAAAGAAGTATCAGCTGAAATTATGGCTGAAACAATCTGACTTCTACTGCCAATTGAAAAAATATTCATTGCAGTTTTTGGCCCAATACCTGAAACCCCAATTAGATTTTCAAAAAGTTTTAAATCTTGCGATTCCAAAAACCCAAACAGAGAAATATTGTCTTCCCTGACGTGAGTGTAAATAAAAAGTTCTAGAGGATTTCCCTTAATCGCTTTTGATAAGACATCGTTTGCGGCTAATACTTTATATCCAACTCCTTTAACATCAAGAATAATAGAATTGACATCTTTCAAAAATACAACGCCATTTAAATACCCTATCATTTCGTCTTGATTATAACACAGCTATTCTCTAAAATAGATATATGAACTTTGATCCTAAAAACTTTTCCAATTCTCCTTATGCAAAGCGAATTGAAAAACCATGGGGGTATGAAATTCACTGGGTTCCTTCTGACAAACCCTATATGGGAAAAGTTTTGCATATTGATGCTGGCAAAAGACTAAGTCTTCAAATTCATGATAAAAAACAAGAAAGCTGGTTTATCATAAAGGGCAAAGGCAAGGTTATTTGGGATAACAACAAAGGAGAACTTGTTGAAACAGAACTTACAGAAGGCCAGGGATTTACAACAGAAATCGGCCAAAGACATAGGCTCATGGGAATTACAGATTGTGATATTATCGAAGTCTCAACTCCTGAGATTGGAACAACATTTAGACTTGAGGACGATTACAAACGCCCAGATGAAACAGAAGAGCAGCGCAAAAAAGAACGCGGCGAAATATAAAAATCTTGACAAACCTACTTTTTGATATAGAATAAAAGGGATGACAGAAAGGCTAAAGATAATAGGTATTCCCCCAGGGCAAGCGCCAGAATGGGTAAGAAAAGAATGGATGGGATTAGAACTCCCAATTGAAGAAAATGCCCCAAAACCCGAAGAAAGCATTCAATTAGGAGTAAGGGGAGGAAAACCCGAAAACTTAGGAGGATATCCCATTCGAACATCAGATGCTATTTCTGCATTAAATAAAAAATCTCCTCAAGCAGCTGAGTGGTGGAAACAAAATGTTCCCTTAAACGCTGTGCCAAGATTAATCTTTAAAAAAGACATTTGCGAGTTAATTCCCGATGCTCCTCCCACCCAACCAAAGCAATAGCTCCCTCTCTTTTTCATCTTAACTTTTTATTTGTAAAAGAATGGGTTAATGCGACTGCAATTGCATCTGCAGTATCATCTAATTTTGGCATTTCTTTAAGTTTCAAAATTGCTTTTATCATTCTTCCCACTTGTCCTTTGTCTGCATTGCCATATCCCGTAACTGCAATTTTCACCTGCAATGGAGTGTAGGAAGCAACTGATATTTTTTGCATTGCGCCAGCCAAAATTATTGCTCCCCTTGCCTCTCCAACTTTGAAGGCTGTCTTTGCATTATTGGTGAAAAATAATTCTTCGATTGCCAAAGCATCAGGTTTGTATTTCTTAATTAATGCAGAAACCTGTTTATAAACCGTAACTAATCTTTCCTGCGAATCAGTATTCTTCGAAGTTTCAATGCACCCGTAACTTTGAACTTTGAACTTTGAACTTTGAACTTCCACGACTCCCCACCCGACCCTGGCATATCCCGGATCAATCCCCAATATTAGCATAAAGCACTCGTATTGTAATAGTTAGCTATTTAATGTACAATATCCAAATATGAAACGCTACAAACTTGCTGTTGAGAAACGAAAAGTTGTTGGAAAGAAAATAAAAAAGCTTCGAAAAGAAGGTATTTTACCTCTCAATATTTACGGAAAAGGCGTAAAATCTCAGGCCCTCCAAGTTCCCTACAGAGAATTTGAAAAAGTATATAAAGAAGCAGGCGTTACAGGAATTGTTGATGTTGCAGTTGACGGCGAAGTCAGACCATCCTTAATTCACAATGTTCAGCAAGATTATTATAACCACAAACTCCTACATGCAGATTTCTTTCAGGTAAATTTGAAAGAAAAGGTTAAGACAATGGTCAAATTAGTCACAGTTGGTGAGCCAAAAGCAGTTTCAGAAAAGCTTGGACTTTTGATGCAAACGCTTAACGAAGTTGAAGTTGAAGCACTTCCTACAGATTTGCCGGACAAGATAGAAGTAAGTGTTGAGCCGTTGGCTGTTTTGGATGCGCAAATTACAGTTGGCGAAATAAAAGCACCAAACGGAGTTGCTATTTTGACAGATGCAGGACAAGTTGTGGCCAAGATTGGATCATTGATTAGTAAAGAAGCAGCAGAACAAGCAGCAGCTGAGGCCGCGGCAGCAGAAGCAGCTAAAGCAACAACTCCTGCAGAGGGAGTGACTCCTGTAGTCGAGGGTGCAACACCCCAATCTGCAGCAGAAGGCGAAAAACCACAAGTTCCAGCAGCTGCAAAACAGGAAGCAAAACCAGCCACTTCGGCAAGCTCAGGGCAAGCGGCTCCAAAGAAATAAGTTTTATTTCAGAAGTTCCTCAATTTTTCGACCATCCTGTGAATTTGGATCTAAGACTAAGCCTTTTTCAACATACATTTTAGCCTTAGACATATTCCCTAGTTGGTATTGCAAAACTGATGCTTGTAGATATGCATCGCGATAATCCTTATGTTTTACAATAAAAGATTCCCAAAATTCAAGTTTTTTTGCCATATTGCTTCTTTGAGCATCTACTTTTTGCTTTGTTTCAATATTTTGCTGTAAATCTAATCCAACAATAATTGCAGCCAAGATAAAAATAAAAAAAATAAAAACCTTTAAACTTCCCCTGTATGCCTTAAGAAGGATCACTGAATTAATTTTTGGGAAAGAAAGCTTAAAATGCTCGGTAATAGTTCGGGAATTACTCGGGGATTTCTTCTTTTTTCCCGAAGCTTTGGGATTCTTTTTAATATTCTTAAACTTCATAAATAGGATTTACCGTTCCGAAGCTTTATGCGAAGGACGGCCACTTTTCAATCATTATTGATTTCCCTGCTTTCATCCTTTGATAAATCTCTTCTGTTACAAAAGGCATAAAAGGATGAAGTAACTTTAATAGTATTAAGTATAAGGTATTAAGTATTATGTATGAATCAGGGTTTATTCGATTTTTTATGTCCTCGATGTAATTATCAGCAAAGTCGTGCCATATAAATTCATAAAGTTCCTCTGCTGCGTAGTTGAAATTATATTCGTCCAAATCTTTCGTAATTTCTTTCGACAATTTTTGTACTTTCCCAACCATTTCTTTATCATTCTGATTTTTAGCCAGTTTTAAAAGCTCCTCTGTTCCCAAACTTTGAATTTTGAACTTTGAACTTTGAACTCGGTTCATATCAATGAACCGTCCCATGTTCCATAATTTATTTGTGAATTTACGGGCTGCATCAAGCTTGGGATAAGACAATGCCTGATCATTTCCAGTTGCATTTCCATAAATTAGAGCAAAACGAACTGCGTCTGCGCCATACTGGTCAACCAATTCCAAAGGATTAACAACATTCCCTTTGGACTTGCTCATTTTTTTCCCATAAGGATCGTTGACCAAACCATGAAACAAAACGTTTTTAAACGGAACTTCTCCGGTAATATACAAACCAAGCATTATCATTCGCGAAACCCAGGCTTTGAGAAGATCGTATCCTGTCTCCATAACACTGGTTGGATAGAATCTCTCAAAGTCCGATTCCTTGTTTAACTTTGAACTTTGAACTTGCCTGCCCACCGAGGAGGGGAACTTTGAACTGGAGTTACTCATCAGAGTAACGATTGGCCATTGACCTGATGAAAACCAAGTGTCAAAAGTGTCTGCATCTTGCTCCCAATCTTCTCCCACCGGCATTTCTCCCTCGGTAACCTTCCATTCTCCTGTTTTCTTATTTTTCCATGCAGGAATTCTTATTCCCCAAACAATTTGACGTGAAATATTCCAATCACGAAGATTTTCCAACCACAAAAAGCATTGCCTCATGAAATGTTTAGGACGAACTCTCAATTTTCCTTTTGCAAGAGCGTTTATAGCTTCTTTTTTCAATGATTCTACTTTTACAAACCACTGCTCCAAAGGCAATGGCTCCAAAACATTTTTACACTTGTAACAAAGTCCCATTCTATTCTTGTAGTTTTCGTCTATTTTCTCTATTAATCCTTTTTCCCGCATTGCTTCAACAACCGCTTTCCTTGCTTGCTTAATATAAAGACCTGCAAACTTTCCGGCTTTATCATTCATTTTTCCATCAAATCCGATAACTTGCTTAAGAGGTAAGCTATGTCTTTTTCCTGTTTCAAAATCATTAAAGTCATGGGCCGGAGTAATTTTGACAACTCCTGTTCCAAATGCCGGATCAACTGACTCATCAGCAACTACTTTTATTTTTGCTTTTCCCAAAACTGTTTCAATTTCCAGCTCTTGACCAACATATTTTTTATATCGGTTATCATTCGGATGAACAGCTACTGCTGTATCTCCAAATTTGGTTTCAGGACGAGTTGTGGCAAGAACCAGAGGTCCATACTTAATGTAATAAAGAGGGCTTATTCTTTCCTCATGAACTACTTCCAAATCAGAGAAACTCGTTCCATCAAAAGTGCAGTAATTAACTAACTTATAATCCCTGTAAACCAAACCATCGTCATGCATTTTCTTGAAAGTTTTATAAACTAGTTTTACAATATCCGGATCCAGAGTGTATTTTTCCCGTGACCAGTCTAGAGAAAATCCAAGACTTCTTAGTTGGTTTTCTATTCCACCCCTGTGCTCGTTAACATATTCATCAATCATTTTGTAAAGAGCGTCTCTATCAAAATCCAAACGGGACTTTCCCTGATCTTTCAATCTTTTTTCAAAAACAAATTGAGTTTCAATTCCGGCATGATCAGTTCCCGGAAGCCAAAGTGCAGCCTCCCCTTTCATTCTGTGATAGCGAATTAAAATATCTTCAATAGCAAACATTGCGTGGCCGAAATGAAGCGCTCCATTGGCATTTGGCGGAGGTAAAATTATGCAATAAGGTTTACCCTTTGGATTTATTTCCGGCTTAAAATACCCCTTTTCTTCCCATTCCTTATAAATTCTTCCCTCAACATCCTTGTGATTATAAACCTTATCCATTGATTCATTCTAACATAGCCCGCCTGCACTTGCCTATGTAGAGCATTGGCGGGTAAGCCTCCTAGCCCAAGCAATGAAATATTATTCCCGAGGATTTACCGATTTATTCCCGACTACGCCAGGGCTTCGTCGGGCAGGCCCGCTCTAGATTTCTACCATTTTGTAGCCGCGGGTTTTGACTGTTTGGATTTCAAATTTGGCGTTCTGAGACTTTAATTTTACTCTTAAACGGGCAACCAATCTATCTATCGCCCAATCGGAAACTCCAAATTCTTCAACCTCAGGCCAAACTCCCTGAATAATTTCTTCCCTTTCACAAATAACCCCAATTTTGCTTTTAAGAAAAGAAAAAAGCAGATTCTCTTTTTTACTCAAATCAACGCTTGCCGTAGCTCCCTTTGTAATTTGCCTTTGCTTTAAATAATGGCTGAAAAGCGGGCTAAAAACAAGCGTTTTATTTTTACTATCAACAACAAATCCGCTATCCCAAAGATACGAAGTTATCTTTTTCTCATCCGATGTAACTTCTTCATTTTTTTCAATTTTTAATAAAACATTTTTTTCAGCATTATCTAGACTCTCCCAAAGCTCCTCAGATTGTAGCATTATTCTTTCATCATTTGACAGAAAATCAAGTATCTCTTTTTTGTCTTTAAACTTTTTCCCTGCTTCATGAAAAGAAATTAATGCAAGTTGTAAGTATTGCACATAACCATCAACAACTTCAAAAAGAGAACTTTCTAAAGATTTCGGTAACGATAACTTGTATTTTGCTTTGTATGTATCAAAAATTATTTTTGTGTCTTCTTTTTCAGCAGGCTTTATATACATATTTAGCGCAAAAAGAGAAATCGAAGACTTTGTAAAAACTTGAGGCGCCAGATCTGTTAATCCTCTAAAACTCGTGAATATATAAGAAACTTTTCTATTGGCAGCATCTTTCAGCCCCTGAAGATTTCCAAAAAGCTCAGTCGTAACAACTTCTTTTAATCTATCGAAACGAATAAAAAATATTGTAGGCAAGACATTCTCTTGCGTAATTTTGGCAAGACTTTTTTTAACGCTTTCTATTGTTAAAAAAGTGTCTTTAGACTTCATGCTGTCTAAAAATAATTTTTCTACATATTCTTTTGCTTGCTTATCCAAAGCTGAACTCTCAACAGCATCGTAAATTCTCTTAAGAGTCAATGTCCAAAAAGGAAAGACTTCCCGCTCAACAAGATCATTGAGATCAACAGGAATAAAAAGATGAGAATTACCATCAGCGATATATGTCTTTGCAATTTCTTTGTGATTGAGGAAAAACCGAAGAAAATTACTAATTCCAACCCTTTTCATTCCAATTAAAACAACAGAATTTCTGCTCTTAAGATGCTGGCCCAATTTAACGGCATCGCTTTCTCTGAATGAAATCGGGTAAGTTGCTTCAATTACACCACTTTCCATAGATGTCCTATTTTAATAGATTTCAAGAGGTCTTAGCAACAGTTAAAATGTGGAAACATTGTGGGGAAATAAAATATCTTACTAATCTTGCGGTATTTGTGCTGCTCCATCAGCCAAATAGAAATCGCTAAAGGGAGCTATGTCTACAACCCTAGACTCATTAATATTTAAGGTTTGAGACTCTTCAACAAAAATTGGCTTTTTCGGATTGTTCCTTTGCATGAAAAGACGTCTGCCTTCCTGACCGATAAATCCCAGCGTTACTCCATCAGCGCCAGAATGTGAAATTCCTTCAGACTTAATAAAAGATGCCGATTCCTTTTCTAGATTATTCATAAATCTATAATTAAAATATCCAAGATATAAAAGATAACAGACTTATTCTTGCTTGGCTTGACTTTTTTCTGACTCCAACCTGACAGAGAAATCAGGATTGAGGAACTGGATTTATTTTTTAGAAAAATCGATGATTAAATTCTTATCCTCAACAACCTTTTCTGAATATGATACCTTACCCTCTCCCCTATTTATTCCATCCGTTGTTTTAACAACGTTAAAACTGCTTGGATAAATAAGGGAAAAAGAATAAGGAATACTCTCAATACCAGGCTGCTTGAACAGTTTAAGATTATAAGAAAAAGCGCTAAGGTTTGAAACGCTCCCGGGGAGCACATATTTTATCTTTACTTTCGTAATCTTTCCAACCCTAACATTAATAATAAACCCATAAATTGTTTTACCATCCTGATTGACTTTTTCTAATTCAAGACCAAGTGGAGCTTTGAAATTTTTGGCCTCATAAATTAACGGGTCCGTAATTGCAGGAACAATAGGCTGAGAAATGTCGTTGATTGATATTTCGGATATTGCGGTATCTTTGGGCAAAATAACCCTTAGATAATTTTTGTAATCTCCGCCAGGCCAAGCAATACTGTCATTTTTATAATCAATATTCAATTCTTCCAAGACTTTTCCATTATCTATTGCTACTTTATGCGTAACCTTCCTTGAAATAAAATAGTTAGCTTTATTAACTCCTAAATTTGCTTCATTAATTCCCAGAAAGTCATTGACAGATTTTTCATCCTGCTTTCTCTCATCCCAAAGCGAAGAAGACCAGCCATTCACAGTAAAAATATTCTGCGTGTTAGCATTAAATGCAAATATTAAATGCTTCTGAGAAAGAGAATCAGAGATTGCCTGGGCTAACAAAAGATAAGACACATTCTCCCCCGAAATCTTCGCCATTATAGACTTATAAAGAGACCTTAAAAAATCTTTTTTCTGTGTTGATCCCGGAAAAAAATTCTTTTCGCTATGCGTTTGTGTCAACATATAGAGATTGTTTTCATCAACAGTCTCTTTATAATCCGTAACATAAACCGGTCCTATTGCGTGAAGAATATTTTTAACAAAAGTAACATCTACTCCAATAACTCCATCTGCCCTCTGTCCCGTTTCTGCGTTTAAAAAATTAGAAGAACTGGATGCAGATTTGACAAAGTCTACATCAAAATTACTATCTCTCATGTACCAATGGGCTGATGGAAGATATCTTCTTATTGCAAAGGGCGGCTCTACGTGACCCCTTAATTGTCCATCCGCATCATATATATCATGGATTGAAAACTCCTCAATTTTTCCCATGCTTAATTTTAAGATTCCATAAGACCCTACAAATCCTCCTCCGGGCCTCAATTCCATATTGTTTTGAAAAAGCATTAAATAGATTCTTGGACCTTCTATTCCAAAAACACCGGGTAGAATATCAGATGTGTTAGATAAAAGCTTGATTAAAGGATCTATACTTTTAACTTTTGCAATAAATTGTGCAGGCATTTTTTCCTCAGCCCTTAATTTTTCAAGCATTACAACTGTGCTTTTCAAATAGCTCTGCCCTTTTGTAAAGTCTTCTGCAGGATTTTTGCTTGTACCATTTAAAACTTTTGTAAAAAAATCGCAAGCCCTAAATGCTTGCAACAAACCCTGAGATATTTTATTTCCTAAATCTATATCCTCAATAAGTCTTTTTAGGTTTTGTCCCCGGCCAATAAGCTTTCCCTGAAAAAGAAGAATATCCGATGTCTTTTTTCCAACAATAAAAAAAGTTTGAGATAAATGAAGAGAACTTTTCGCATTAGAAAAACTTCCCCTATCTATTTGTGCTTTTGCAAAATAAAGAGTGTTTAAGCCAAGAAAAGAAAAAAGCAGAGTAAAAACAATAGGAGATAAAATTAGAAGAATTAAAACCCAAACAATAAGTATAGGAAAACGCTTTATATTGTGAGAGTCATTAGAGAATTTATAATCTTCTATTTTTGTTGTTTTTTCAATATCTATGTTTCTTATTTTTTTAGCCAATGGGTATTTGTCATCCAATAAATTTCGACCATTCAAGGGAAAAAAGATGTTTCTCTGTTTTGCTCCGTGGGAAATAAAATCTATACCAACTTCCGGATTTGCCTTCTGAATCATATGAGCTAAAGAAAGTTCGGATGGTGGATGTTTTGGAAATATATAAAAAAGAGAACGCGAATTGTTAATGCCGAATATAACGTCTATCAATCCGTCTACCACATCTGCGATAAATACAGGATAGGCTTTAGTAAGACCATCTCCTTGTATTTGAATTCTCTGGAATTTTTGCGCCTGGTATAAAAACTTATTTATAACCGAATCAAAATTTCCAATTCTATGAATTAATTTATCATCAAATATATCTCCATACAAAACCACTTTTGAACTGGAATACATGCTTAAAATTTTATTCACAAGATATTCGCCCTTGTGAGACAATCCTTGGGAAAAAATAAAATTTGAGTTGATATTGCGGGCTTTTTCTATTATCTTAGGCAAGAATTCCAAACCCTCACCATCATCATCGATAACAATTATATGAGAATATTTATTATCAGGAATTATTGGAAAACGCTTTGAAAATGGAACTTGGGCTGATAGCTTCCTACTAACAAAAACAACCGGAAATTCTTTAGATAGTTTGGCCGAAAGAGGCTCACCTATCAATCCTACTTTGTCGATTATTAGAATTGGGGCAGACTTCATATTTTTCTTCCTGTCATGCTGAATTTATTTCAGCATCTAATGCCTGATTAACAAACTCGTCGGCTCTGGTATTTTGTTCTCGCGGAATGTGTTCGTAGTATATCGGCAGACTTATTTGTGCCTCTTGCTGTCGCACGTCAAAAAGCAAATTTCGAAGATCCGCATTTTTAACTTTAAAAATTCCTATTATTTGAGAACAAACCAGCTTTGAGTCCAAGAAAAAATGAATCTTTGCATCTTTGGAAAAATCTTTTTTATTTTCAATTATCCAAGTCAACGCTTCAATTACTGCTTTGTATTCCGCGACATTATTTGTCGCAATCCCAATTGTCTTTCCAAAACCTGCAATCTTTTTATTTACTCCATCCGTTATATAAACTCCTATTGCTGAAGGACCTGGATTGCCTCTGGCTCCCCCATCAGTGAAAACATTAATGATATTTGCCATAGAATTTTGCAATTATCATTTAATAATATCACATTCGGGTAAATTTCGCGGGCTAACTAGTAGTATAAAGTAGCTTTGAGAAAAAAATTGAAGCAGGGAATTGTGAAAGAATTATAAAGAAGGATTTTTTAAAGTAATCTATTATCAAGTCCAAAATATACCACTGCTTCTGTCGCAAGTTCGTTATTACTTCTCAGAATATTTTGAATTTGTTCTTGGTTTAGAGAGCTTATTTCTTCTGAAGATAATCCTAATCGGGCTTCTGCCGCAGCAATATTAGCCAGTATTATACTTACCTCACTTTTAGTGTCGTCGCCCTTGGTATCCGCATTCTCCAAATGATCTAATGTTTTCTTTGCGTCATCAATTTCGCCAATCTGTGCTTGAGTAAGTGCTAAATCTTCGTATGCCATTGTCCCATATACGATATCGTACACATCACAATCTTCTGCTTGAAAAATAGCATCTATTCCCTTGAGGGCTAAGTCTAATACAACAGCAGGGTTAATGCCAACAGCCCGTTGTGCTTTTGCTATTTCAATAAGCGATTGAGCACCCCAACCTTCAAATGATATATCTCCTACTTTTTCCATTGCCAATGCAAAAGATCCGCTGGGATCCTCTCCATTTAAACCTTTAGCTTTTGCAATAGTCGCATATAATTTTGCGACTTCAATCTTTTGACAATTTTTTAAATGGATTACTAAGTGTTCTGGCTGATGATCGGCTTGTTCTATAGTCTGAACTGCTAATTCTGTATTTATTATTGCGTCTTGGTAAAGACCTCTTGCTATTTGCTCCTCTGCAATATTTGCGAGAGTTTTCATTCTTACTTGGGCCTCAATAATTGGATTATACCCTTTAATTTTATCAGCAACCACTAAAGCTCTTTCAAAGTTCCCGCATGATACATACGCTTTTGCAAGCTCACTATAATCATGTGGTATACCAGAAAAATCAGGATATTTTTGGGTTAGCTCGTCAAGCTTATCTTCCGCGTGTGTTAAAAACTGTGAAGGATCTTTCCCAGCTTTATACTCTATTATTGCTAACTCTTCATATAGACTAAGCTGTGGAGTTGGGTATTTATCTTCATGCTCTTTTATTAATCTCTTAATTTCTACCACTTCAAATATGGGATCTATACCCGCCGCTGCTTTCATTTTCGCAAATTCTATAATTAAATCTTTTCCCCATTCTCTGTTTGCCATAGCCAATGTTTCATCAGCTGCCTTAAAATTACCTGCTTCTGCATGTATACGAGCAACGTCAACAGGATTTTGTAAACGGTTGAGAATAGGCACGTCCATTCCTGATCTTGCAAATGCACTGGCAATTTTTTTATAAGCAATTGCTCTAGTTGAGTCATTAGGCATATTGTCTGCGGTTTCTGTTGCCCTTAGAAAGTCTTTTGTTGCGGAATATGTTAGAACTAATTTGTCAGCAATAGTTAAATTTTTTCTTGGGTAATTTTCTGGACCATGTCCTAATCCTTGTTGTACTTCTACCATATTAAAACCGGGAGATAATTGAGTTGATTATACGACAATAACAGACATTGTCAATAGTTCCTCTTTGGAGATTTTGACCAACATAATCCCAAAACAAATGAAAATAACAACTGTCCTTGTTGAAGGGTTAGAAAATAATGATCAAACAGTCCTAGGATAATGATTAATGACAAAGGATAAATGATGAAGTAAGAATTGATTCTTCGATAAGTTTTAATTAAAAACCAAACGAAAAAAGAAAAACCTATGATGCCTGTTTCGGACATAACCAAAAGGAAAATATTGTGAACGGGCTGCAAGTAGGATAGGGGAGCGCTTGGTTTTTGATAAGCCGGCAGATTGATTAAAAAATTATTTAAACCAACTCCAAAAAGAGGATTGTCTTTTATCATTACTATCGAACTTTGAATGAGGCTTTCTCTTTGAACTATTGATTCATCAGTTAATTTAATATCCGTAAACCTTAATCCCAGAGGAGTAGCTAATCCTAAAGTTAAAATCCCAACCAAAAATAGAATTATGAATAACGAATTGTGAATCATGAATTTGCGGATAAAACAGAAAATAAGAATTAATAACCAAAGTGCTATTGCAATTCTACTTAGGGTTAAGAATAAGGCTATTGTTCCGATAATCAAGGTTAAAATCAATATTGCCCCCTTGATTCTTGATTCATGATTCTTGATTCCGCCAACAATTAGAGTCATTCCAATCAATAGGTAGCCAGCCAAAACATTGGGGTGGGAGAATGTTCCGTATGGACGTAGAACCAATTCTCCTCCCAAAGAAGCATTCGCTATGCCTGGAGTCTGGGAATTAAAAAATCTTTCTCCAAAAAAATAAAAAATTCCCTGGATTGAACCGTGATTAAAATACTGAATGATTGCAAGTACTGATTCAAAAATTATGCCAACCGAAAACATTAATAATATATTTTGAAATTTTAATTTATTAATATTTTTTGCGGTGTAAATTCCTAAAAAACCAAACTCCATTAATTTAACTAAGCCATAAACTCCAGCGAAAGGGCTCTTTGATATAAAAATACCAATGATTAATGAAAAGGTTAAAATGACAATTGAAAATTTAGATTTGATTGAAAATTGCTTGCCCCTCGAAGCTTTAGCGAAGTAGGGAAAATTGAAAATTGAAAATTTATTTTTTGAAAATATCCACAAAACAAGAACTAACAAAATAAGCATGTCGGTAAAATACAGGGTGGGGGAGAGGTAATCAACACGAGCACCTTTTATAGAAGAGAAATCAGGCCAGAAGTGCTTACCTACTTGTGTGGGAAGAAAAATAATTAAAAGATAATTGAGAAGCTTTCGAATATTATTTAGCTTTTGGTTTGACAACAAGAATCCTGTCACGTCCTTCACCCTGGGATTCAGAAACAACTTTTTCATCACCTTCTAATAATAAATGGACTATTCTTCTTTCCCAAGATTTTAGCTCCGGAATTGCCATTTCTCTACCTTCAGACATTACTCTTTCTTTTGTTTCCAAAGCCAGGGTTTTTAACCATTCCGTCCTATTTTTTTTATAATCTCCGACATCAATTGAGATCCTAATAAATCTACCTAGCTTTCTCGCAACACATAAAGAAAGAACAAGCTGTAAGCCTTCAAGGGTATCCCCATGATAACCGATTACAACTCCCGTATCTTTTGTATTTAAAACTATATCTATATTCTCACCGTCATCATTTTTTGTTTCCAAAATTTCAAAATCTCCATCAACATCCAAAAGTTTTAATAGTTTTTCTGTTGTATCCTTTATAATTTTTATTTCTTTTTTATCCATGCTGACAATCCTCCAAGCCCTACAATTTTATATTGCTGTATGATACCAAAAAGTGTGAACGTATTCCAGTATAAAGAGAGTCCAATTGGAAAACTAAAAGAAAAAAATCCTATCATAACCGGAAATATATACATGGACTGGGACTGAAAAGCGCTTGCAAAATCAGATGCATCTTTTTTATCTATATTGCCTTTTTTCTGAATATTTTTTTCAATAATCGCAACTCCTGTTTTGGCAGGAATCATCATTTTGGAGAGAATAAACTGCAGTACTCCGGTTATAATCGGAACAAGTAAAATTAATGGCATTGCAGAAAAAAGTTTTGACGGCATGCTACCCAAAAGAAGACCAAAAAAAGACGGGTCCCAGGCATTATGCAGTTTTAGAAAATCAAAATAAACTATTTTGTTAATTTCAGAAACAACAAGACTTGGCTTAAGATTTACTATGTGCTGAAGAACTGAATAAAGCCCCCATATGACTGGCATTTGAATAATAACAGGAAGGCACCCCGCAGCGGGATTAACTCCATGTTCTTTGTAAAGCCTCATCGTCTCAGCTTGTATTGTTTTCGAATCTCCCTTGTGCTTTTCCTTAAGTTTTGAGATATGAGGAGCAACTTTTTGCATTTTCAAAGATGCTTTTAGCTGAGATGTAGTAAAAGGATACAAAACAAATCTTATTAAAATTGTAAGGCCTATGATTGCAAAACCCAAAGCATACGGAATATGCAAGAAGTAAAAAGCGTGGTAAACAACCAACAATATATTGATAATTGGATGAATAAGAAAAGTATTAAATATTTCTCCCATAATTAAAATAGGGTTGGCATTTTAGAATTCTAATTGTTGATTTTAACAAGCCATTAAAAATACCGTATTTGTTAATAGCTATTCTTGAGTACTCGGAACAAGTAGGGGAGAATCTGCACATCTGATTAACACCTAAAATGTTTTTTAAAGTTATCGAAACAAAACTTTGATAAGAGTTAATAATTAAAAGTAAAAATTTCTTCATGATTTTCATTTTTTTATAAGTCCTGATTTTTCTATAATGTTTTTTATCAGATCCCGATTCTCTTCTTTGGTTTTGCTTAATATTCCTGGCCTTGCTATAAAAAGTATATCATGTCCGGGCGTCATATTCTTGTTTAAAATTTCCAAGGAAGATCTAAACATCCTTTTGATTCTATTTCTTATAACAGCTCTTTTGTCAATCTTCTTGGAAACAACAATTCCGAACCGATTTAACAAGAGTCCGTTTTTTCTTTCTTTCAGAACAAACTGGGGGACAGAGAAAGAGTGTGAATTATTAAATCTTATGGCCCCTACCAAGCGATTCTCTTTTTTAAACATTCTTGTTTGGTAATTTAGACAGAAAGCTTAGATCGTCCCTTTTTCCTTCTTCTTTTTACAACTTTTTTCCCATCATTGGTTCTCATCCTAACCAAAAACCCATGTTTTCTTGCTCTTTTTACTTTCTTAAGAGTTACAAATTTTTCCATAACAATCAGTATAGCAAAAAGCCTGTTATATTGAAAGCAGTAAAAAAGATGCAGTTATATCCACTTTCTCATCTTGACAAAAAGTTATCCACATAGTTAAACTGCATGATGCATGCAGGAAGAAAATAATATATTGTGGAAAAAGGTTCTGGGAGAAATAGAAACGGAAGTATCACGGGGAACTTTTTTTGCCCTTTTTAAAGCAACCAGCCTCCTGTCTTTGGAGAAAGGAATAGCCTCAATCGCTGCCCCCTCAAACATGACCATTGATCTTTTGCAAAAACGCCATTACCAAATTATTAAAAAAGCTGTGGACAAACACACCAAAACCGATACTAAAATAATATTTGTGCCAAAAGTTATTAATAAAAACCTAAAAGAAAACATAAGCATTACGCCTCTGTTCGCACAGACAGAAAAAAAGAAAACACCCATCATTGGACATCTGCCAAGAGTAAGAAGCGACTATACTTTCCAAACGCTTGCTGTCTCCTCAACCAACCAGCTTGCCTATGTCTCCGCAACAACTGTCGCCAAAAAAATGGGACACGCATATAATCCTCTTTTTATTTACGGTCCGGTTGGCGTTGGAAAAACCCATCTTATGCAGGCGATTGCAAATGAGGTTTATAGAAACGATCCTGATAAAAAGATCATTTATACAACAAGCGAAGAGTTTACCAATGAGGTAGTTGAAGCAATAAGAAATAACGATACAGCAAGAATGAAAAGGAAATTTAGAAATGTTGATCTTTTGATAGTAGATGACGTACAGTTTTTTGCGGGAAAAGACAGAGCGCAGGAAGAGCTTTTTCACACTTTTAACATACTTGTTGATGAAGGCGCTCAAATAGTACTATCTTCTGATCGTCCTCCATCTGAAATAAAAAAGTTGGAAAAAAGACTTTCTTCTCGTTTTGCCGGAGGACTAACCGTAGATATAGAAGCAGCGGATTTTGAACTAAAAACAGCAATTCTGTTGATAAAAGCCAAAAAATATAACCTTGACCTTTCGATTGAAGCGGCAAAAAAAATTGCCGAAAAAGCACACGATTCAAGGGAGCTGGAAGGACTTCTTATGAGAGCAATTACGGTTGCAAACGCAAGGGGAGAGGAGATCACTGCGGATCTCGCAGAAACAGCTTTGAGGAAAGGACCTGAGGAGAAATATTTCTTCCGTCCTGATGAAGTCATAAGAAACATTTGTTCTTTTTACAACATTAAAGAAACCCTAATAAAAGGACCGAAGAGAGATCAATATCTTGTGAAAGCAAGACACATTGCGATGTATATGCTTAAAAAGGATCTTTCCCTAAGCCATGTTGAAATTGGAAATATTTTAGGAGGACGTGACCACACAACCATCATGCATGGTGTTTTAAAAATTGAAAAAATGCTTTTAGACAAAAGTTTCTCTGAGGAAATTATGGGGATAAAGTCTTTATTAAAAAACAAAAAAGAAAATGCAACAACTCTATAAAACTTACTAGCTCTTTATACTCGTTGTTTTCCCACAACTTATCCACATTATCCTAGCCTCCCCCCTTGCTTTTTTCCACTTTTCCCTATACACTACTACAACTACAAAATTTAAAACTATAGAAAAAAATGAGAGTTTCTTTACTTTCTGAAAACCTACAAAGGAAAATTTTATTTGTAAACCATGCCATATCCACCAGAGTGCAACTTCCTATACTTCTTAATTTTTTAATAGAAGCGAAGAAAGGAAAACTATCTATAAGCGCAACAGATCTTGAAGTTGGAATAATAACAGATGTACCCGCAAAAATAGAAAAAGAGGGTTCTATAACGGTGCCGGCAAAAACCTTTACTGAGCTAATAGGGACAATTCCTTTGGATAAAATAACTCTTGAGGTAACCGATCAGGGACTCGTGTTGATGGGGAATAAAACAAAAACTGTTTTTCAAACAAGCCCAGCCGAAGAATTCCCAAAACTGTATGAGGAGAAGGGGAAGCAAATTCTAGTATTGCAAAAAGAGGCAATAACTAGAGATTTTTCTAGAGTTGTTTTTGCGGCGAGCCCGGACTCGGAAAGACCGGCCTTATCAGGAGTTTTAATAAAGGAAGAAAATTCGCCAACCGGCGAAGGGTTTTTGTTGGTCGCAACAGACGGATACAGGCTTTCCTTAAAAAAACACGCTTTAAAAAATATTCAAAAGAATCCGCAAGTTGCTGGAGCAGAAGATTTTGTCTCCATTCTTGTTCCATCCAGAGTTGTTAAAGAGCTTATTCAGATGGAGAAAGACATGGATGGTGGAGAAGTAATGGTACATGTTTCAAAAGAAAAAAACCAGATTATTTTTTCACAAAACGATACATCGCTTATTGGAAGACTTATCGAGGCGGAATTTCCAAATTATGAAAAAATAATTCCTCAAGATTTTTCTACAAAAACAGTTTTTCAAAGGGAAGACCTACAAAGAGCTATCAAGGCAGGATATATTTTTGCAAGACAAACGGCCGGAATAATTAAGATTTCTATTAAAAAAGATAGAATTATTGTTTCGGCCAATGCTCCTTCTGTTGGGCAGAACACCATTGAAGTTGACGCAAAAACAACAGGGGAGGAGAATGAGATCGCCTTTAACGCCAGATATCTTTTGGATTTTCTATCAAATACGACAAGTGAAGAAATATCTTTTGAGATGACAGGTCCCCTTAATCCTGGAGTTTTTAAAGAGGAGCAAGACTCTTCTTTTTTGCATCTTATAATGCCTATCAGGGTGCAACAGGAGTAGGACTAATGGTTTCTGTGGGCGTGATGGATGGGATTGTTGTTTCGATTGGGGTTGGATTAACAACTTGATTGTTTATTTCTGAAGTTGGAGCGCCACCAGAGCCTAGGATTACTATAACGGTAAAAATAAGAATAGTCGTTATTGCAATTAAAACTAAACCAGCAGGGGATAATAAGAACGCGCTTAAACCCCTGATCCCTGCTTGCAAGACAACCCTTGACCCAACTTTCCCAAGAGGACTTTTAAGTAGTCTTCTTGCTCCAGCTAAGTTGTTGATTGTGTTTATTGCGGATTCTCCTGCCGGCTTTTTTTGCTGAGACTCATTGTTTTGTTTTTCTTCCAATGCTGGGTCCATAATGCATTAAAATATTTCCGGTTCCGGTTTGGTAGGCAGAGAAAAATTATTTTGATTTATGCCCAGAGATGGGGTGGTAGATGACTCTTGTTGTGTTGGATTTGTTTGCGTTTGAGGAGCCATTGTAAATGGGACAGTAGTGTTTGTAGGTGGGGCAACAAGCGGGGTAACTGCTTGGTTAGCTCCACTTATGTCTTCTCTGGCTTTTAATACCTCTGGATTTGATGTTGCCAGCTCTTTTTCGTAGGGAGCAGCGACTATTTTAACTATAACATGACTAAGACCGGCAAAAAATAGTCCTTCTCCAACGCCAACAGATAGCAATAAATCCTTTTCGCCTTTTGATAGATAAAAAATCTGAGAAACAGTATCTATTTCGGTTGGGCTTTGTTTTAAGAGTATTTGAATACTTGAGTTGGATAATACTGCCTTGCCATAATCTGTTGATAAGAAATCTCCAACATCCTGAGTTGCGGTTGTAAGAGCAAGATAATATTTTCTTGCTCTTTTTGCTATTCCATAAACAAAAGACGCGGAGTCTTCATATTTCATCAAATACCACGCCTCATCTAAGATTAGAAGTCTCTTCTTAAGGGTTTTTCTGACTTTTGTCCAGACAAAGTCCAAGATAATATGCATGGCAATTGGCCTTAATTGATCTTCAAGAGCCTTGGCGGAAAAAACAGTAAATGGATTCTTAATATCGAAATTTGATTGTTGATTAAAAAGTCCGGACAAACTTCCTTTGATGAATTTTTCCAAGCGAAGTGCAAGCTCAGCAGCATTGGAATCTTCCATTCCAAGCAAAACTTTGTAAAGATCTTCCATTATGGGGGGTTGCTTTTTCTGAGTTGCAGGGTCTGTTGTTATGCCTTTTTGTTTGTATGTTTCAACCAGAGCGCGATCTAAGATTGCATCGTGGCTTGAATCAAGTTCTCCCATAACAATTCTTAAAAGGCCGTGAAGAGACAAAATTTTTAGTCCCAGTTCGTTTTCTCCTTCAACATACATGCCTGATAAATCAAACGGATTAATTTTAATAGGCGAGGAGGGCGTAAAAGCAACGTATTCTCCTCCAAAAGTTTTTGCGATTGCCTCGTATTCTCCTTCAGGATCAATAATTATTATTTCTGTTCCAAACATAAATTGCCTCATTGCCTCTAGTTTTATGAGAAAAGATTTTCCGGATCCTGACTTTCCAAAAACAACTTCGTTGGCGTTTTCTAAGGAAAATCTGTCAAAGATAATTAAAGAGCCATTCTGCTGATTCAATCCATACATGATTCCCTTGTCTTGAGTAAGAGTTGCCGATGTAAATGGAAAAGTTGATGCCAAAGATGTGGTATCCATATTGCGGGTTATAAAAAGGTTGTCAATGCCAAGTGGAATTGTTGATTTAAATCCTTCTTCCATTTGAAGAGTTGATGTTTTTGGAAGTATTAACAAGGAAGATAGTGTTGACTCAAGTCGTTTGGATGTCTGTTCCAGTTCGGCAAGACTGTCGGAGTAAAGCGTTATGTAAAGGCTCATTTGGAAAAATCTCTCAATACCTTTTGCAAGTTCTTCAGTTAGGCTCTGTGCGTCATCTAGGGCCGCCTGAATCTTCGCGTCAACTACAAGTCCCTGATCTATTTGAGAGGCAATAGTTGCTTCCATTTCTGCAGTTTTGCGTCGAAGGTCAGACAATATGTCAGGTGAATTCGTGGGATAAATAAACATAGAAATATTTAAAGAGTGATTAAAATCAATAACAGGAGAGAGCCAGTTTGGGGAAACATAGCGAGGGTAGCCTACGACAAAAAAAGTTTTATAAAATCTTTCCCCAACTCTTATATAATTAAAATCAACTTCGATAGATGATGGGGCAATAACATCAGGTAGGGAGACCATTCCTTTCTGAATAACCGCTAAGGGCGAGGTAGGTTCCTGACCTACATTTTCTTTTTTGTTATTTCTAAAAAACATATTAACTATCTTTGTGTTTTTACAACCGGAAATTTAGCTCCTAATACTGCTTCATTGATTTGCTCGTAATCCCCATTGTAAATTTCGTAGAATAACTTTACGAGATCTTCTTTGTTAAGAGTTTTTGCGGGCAAATTCATGCGCTTCAGCTGAGCGTGTAAGCTTTCCGCTTTGGAAGAAAGCTTGCTCTTGGCTACTCCACCTTCCAATCCCGAATAAGAAATTGCTATATAAAATTTTTTATCTAAAACAGTGTTGACTTTTATTAGTTCCTGTACAAAATCCTTGTAAAGCTTGATCTGATTTTTCAAAAGCAAATTTTGACTTTTTGCAACCTCATTATCCAGTTGTCTTAAGTATGAAGAAATGTCAATTTTTTTGCTTCGGACAAATACCTGAATGGGAAAAGACAGAGAATTTAACAAAGAAGAATAGGAGAGAACTTTTACATCCTGTTCCTCTTTGGACAAAAGAGAGAAATTAGTTGCTTGAACTTCAATAACCAGACATGCGTTGTTTCCGGAAAGTAAAACAATATTATCTACAATATCCAGGATGTCTATAAATTTTTGGGTTGTAGCTTTAGTTTTTTGAGCAGATTTTTTCATTTAATTATTTAATCCCGAAGCGTCGGGAGAGAAAAGAGACCTTCTTAGCTCTTCTCTTGTATCTATGGATATAATAGCAAGTGGCTGAATTATTTGGCCGGTAACATTAATTATTCCTTTTTCAAATTTATTCTGTCCTTTTGGGTCTTCAAGTTCGATGGTATAGCTCCCGTTCATTAGGGGAGTTGCGGATGCAAATCTGCCAAACTCATTTGTTTTAAATGCTCTTACAGGGTTATTTTCCTTGTCTTTGATTTCAATCAAGATGTTGGGGAGAGCATTCCCCCTGGCATCTTTTGTGATTCCGATTATTAGATTTGGGGAATCTGGAACGTTCGGCAAGCCAATATTTTTGTTGAAGCTTTTTGCTAGCGCTATAGGTTTTTGCGCTGGAGGTTCTACGATAGGCGGAGGAGCAGAAACAGGTTTAAGAGAATTAATTGAAGCTGTGGGAATAATATTGTTTGCTAGGGTAAGTGTTGGTCTTTGGGCTGCTTGAGATGAGAGATAGGCTTTCAGCTTGTCTTTTTGTTGGGGAGGAAGGCTTGTAGCCAAGATAACCCTTGTCTTTGGAAAATAATCCAGTCCTCCGGTTTTCTCATAAACAAATTGCGTTGGCCTGAATAATGCCTTGATGAAATTTCCTATCATTGCATCTACCGGGCGTCCGCTAATTGAAAAGAAAGCAAGTCCGATTCCAGAAATTGCAAAAAGAACACTAAGAGGAAATTTCATAAAAATACTTAGTGGTGCTTGTAAAAAGATCCATCCCACAATAATGCCGGTTGCCAGATATGCAAATTGCTTTACTGTCATGTTGCCAATAAGCTTAAATTGAAAGCCTGTTACGTCTTGAGGAATTGGATGATTATCCATATAGAATCAGTCTATAATGTGAAAAATTACAATGCAAGATTATCAAAGTAGGTCAAAAAAAATGGCTTATAGCCTCCGGTGTGAAAAGTGCTAGAATATGGGGGTATGTTTTATTTTGTTTTGTTATTTCTTCAGATTGCAGTGCTATTTTTGCTCTCAAGAAAAATGAGCAAAGCTCTTTCCGGATTTTTGTCAATAAATCTTTTATCTTTTATTCTTCTGCCCGGCGTAATTATCCACGAGTTGTCACATATGTTAATTGCTGTAATTTTGTTTGTTCCGGTAGGCAGCATGGAGTTTGCGCCCAAGAAAAATGGTAAAGAACTTAAACTAGGCAGTGTTGAAATTGGGAGGACAGATCCGGTAAGACGAGCGATTATTGGGTTTGCTCCTGTTTTTGTTGGGTTAATGCTTGTTGTTGGAGTTGTTTATCTTTTTATCTCCAATATTTTATTTTTCAAAGACAAAGATGTTTATATTTTTATTGCTCTAATTCTGGGAATAGTGTATTTGTTATTTGCAATAAGTAATACCATGTTTTCAAGCAGGGCCGATATGGAAGGAACATTAGAAATATTAATTACTTTTTTGATAATCTTTGCTGTAGCCTATATTCTTGGTTTTCGCCTCTCGCTTGATTTCATTCAGAATTTATTCACAAAGCAAATTGTTAATCTTCTCCAAAAATCCACTCTCTTTTTATCAGTGCCAATCGTTATAGATGTTGTTTTGTTGGGAGCGATAAAAATATTTAAAAGAGATCTCTAATTCACAATTTTCTTATTTGCAGTTGAAGCCGAAGCTTTTGATACACTCTACTCCCGTAACGCTTGAAATAATGTTGATTATAAAAAATGAAAATAAAACAACAAGCAGTCCCAGTACTCCATAGATTAATGTATTTCTTGCGCCCTCAAGTTGCTTTGGATCTCCTCCTGAATTCATAAATTTATAGCCTGAAAAGATAATAATAACAAGCGCAAAAGTTCCAACGAACATCAAAAGAGCAGTAATAACATTTGAGAAAATTGCGGGAACACAACTGAGGGTCGCAACTTGCTTGTCGCCTCCTTGCAAGCAGTCAATAATTGTGCCCCATTCTTTAAACATACTTAGAGAGTATCAGACTAGAAATTAAAAGACAAGTTAGGGGGTAGGAGTAATATTGCTAATTATTTTTGGAATTTCAAGGTTTTTAAATTCTATTCCGAAAGCTGAAAGAACAATAGAAACTATAAATACGGCAAGGAAAACAACTATGAGTCCGACAATTGCTGCCACTACATGTTTTTGCGCTGCTTCAACTTCTGTTTTATCACCTTTGGACATAATCCATTTTACTCCACCGTAGAGAAGATAAAGAAGCGCGATAATAACTGCCAAAACTACAAAGAAAATAACAACATTTTGTATTGTTTGAGCTGTATTAATGCCACCAAGTCCACAAAGAGCTTTAGATATAGGATTATTTACGCCCTGATCTACGCATGGATTTACATTTGAAGATCCTGGTGCAGGTGTTGCTGCAAATGCGGGAAGAGCGAGAAAAGGATATATAAATAAGCCTTGGATAAAAAAGAATAGTTTCTTCACTCAGTTTATAATAAGCATGATTTTAGCGAATGTCAAGTCCCAAAAAAATTATCATTGTTGTATTGCTGGATTGCTATATTGCTAAGTAATCCTCTCATTCTTTTAGCTTATCGTTGGTAAATCTAATTAAATGGTGGACTTCTTTTGGTAAAAGTTGAAGCTCGTTAAAAATGTGACTATATTGTTCGGAGGTAAGTAGTTTTCTGGATTTAGATTTTTCATTCCAATCAAGACTTTCTTTAACAGAGCCAAAACTGTAATAATAAAACTTTATTTTATCCCTTTTGCTATACCTACCGAAGCCTTCTGCAATATTAGCAGAGATAGAATCAACTGCTTCAACAAATTGCGAGCCAATTGTTTTCTTCGCAAACCATTCCCAACCCATAACTATGTCCCAAACGTAATTTGATAAATTCAAAGACCTTTTGTAGCAGCTTATGTCATTCAATTGTAAATATTTCATTTGAGAAGATAGCTATAGCAATAAAACAATTTAACAATATAGCAATTTCACCTGATTATGTATGGTAAGTGGTGCTTGAATGAATTTTTATTTGCCCAAACTATTATTCTCTCTGCATTTGGAAAGCCTTTTGAAATTATTTCAGAGAGACTTTCTTTTTTCTCAAAATATAAATATAAAACGCTGTCCGCTTCTCTATAGGAAAAACCAAAATCTTTTTCATCAGTTTGGCCGGTCCATAATCCTGCGGTTGGGGGAGCATCTATTATATTTTTAGGGATATTTAAGTGTTTGGCAAGTGAATAAATCTGAGTTTTATAAAGATGTTGTATTGGCTCAAAGTCCGATGCCTCATCTCCAAAGCGGGTAAAATACCCCAAATAAAATTCGGATTTATTTTCTGTTCCGCAGACAAGTCCGTTATGTTTTTTAGCTAAATCAAAAAGAATTATCATTCGGACGCGTGCCATTATGTTGCCTAGTCTAGCATTGTAATCTTTAGAATTTTCATTTAAAACCACAGCTTTTTCAAGTGCATCCACGGAATCTTTTATGGAAATATTGTAAATATTTTTCTCTGGAATATTTGCTTTTGTGAGCATCGGTCTAGCAAGATCGATTTGAGATTTAAAATAATACAAGTGGGCAACAAAAATATTTTCAGGATTTAAAGAATTTGCAAGAAGAGCAAAACTGGTTGCGGAATCAATACCGCCCGATAATCCAATTACTACATTCTTAAAACCTTGCTCCTTAAGAACAGTTTTTATAAAAGAAGTAATTTTCTCTGTTTCGACAGAAGGATCCATCTTAAGCATATATAAATTTCTAATTACTAATTTCTAATTGACCTAATCAAATCCCAAGTCCCAACTTAGAAATTAGGTTAATTAGGGCAATTAGGTCAATTATCTGTATAGCCTGTGTTGTATTATATAATTTTCTATTTCTTTCGGAACTAAATGTTCAATAGATTTTCCATTTTTAATTCTATCCCTAATTGTAGTAGATGAAAGATTGGTAGTAATAAGATGTTTGTCCTGAATAAGCTCAAAGCCTTTTGGAACCGTTTTTGGTATATGATACGGGTCACGGGGAAATACAAGAAATGTTGTAAGTTGTATTAATTCTTCAGTCTTTTCCCATCTATCGAATTCATAAATAATGTCAGACCCAACGATAAAATAAAATCTTGCGTCTATTTGTTTTTTAAGCTGCCGAATTGTATCTATCGTATACTCCCCCCGTTCTCTTTTAATCTCCATATCAGAAAGTTCAACTTTTCCATCAATAAGGTATCTGGTCATAGCAAGCCTATCTTTTGCGCTTGCTTGAATCTGTTTCCATTGGTGTCTAAAAGCCGGGACAAGCAAAATTTTATCGATATCAGGCCTAAGCTCTTGAATTTGCTTAACGACTAAATAATGACCAATATGAGGGGGATCAAAACTTCCGCCCAAAACAGCAATGTTCATTTTGCGTCTCCACACGTTGGTTTAGCTAAATCTATAATTTGTTGGGGAATCCGATTTGCTCCTATTATAGCATTGGATACTTGATTTTGTTGATCTATTGTTAAGTTAGATTTTGCGTTCAATAGACATGTGCAATATGATCGTCCCCAACTATCCGTACAAATTTTCATGAGTTGTTCGTCGATAGATTTAGGTCCTTGCTCTTGCTGTTTAGAAGTGGGATTATAAAAAGAAAGAAGTTCGACTCCAAAAAATTTGCCTACGACATTTATTATAAAAAATGATGCGAAGATAACAAGTAAACCTATAATCGCATATCTCACTCTTTCCCGGCCTTTTGCAAATCTTTCCTTTTCTCCGCCGGATGTTATCATGTTGATTCCGCCTCTTATTATATAAAATATAGATAATAAAATAGCTCCAATCAAAAAGAGTTCTATTCCAACCCAAATAATATGCTGTCCGGTACCTAAAAATCCTCCGGTTGGTACTCCTTGAGGCAAACCGGTCGGCGCACTTGCGTTTGGTTTATCTATATTCTCAAAACCAGGAATGGATAATGCAATTTCCATAAAATTAGTTAAAAGTTCAAAGTTAAAAATGCAAAATTATAGTTCAAAATTTAAAGTTTATTCTTTCCTTTTAGTGTTGAAATACTTGATCCTAAGATTTTAACTAATTCGTCTACCTCTTTCAATAGGATGTCTATTTCTTGCAATTCTGTAGGCGCAATATCTTTTGATAACGCTAACCAGAACTTTGTTTCATTTCCGCTTTTTAACGCATGATTTAGAAAGTTTACAAAATCTCTTCTTGAACTCGCAGCCTGAGCTTCAATAATATTAGCCCCAATTGAAGTAGCAGCTCTTATCAATTGATCTGAAATTACCCAGGCAGATCTTTTGTTAGGAAATTTATCTACCAATGATATGATATTTCGCGCTAATACAAATGTTCTGTTAATTAATTTCTTTTTAAACTCATCATTGGTTCCCATAACTTTCAACTTTTAATTGTAACTTTTAACTTTGCACTTTGAATTTTGAATTTTTCCAGCCTACTGACTGAATCCCGGGATTTTCAAAATATCGACTCCTATTACTTGTAATATAACAAATGACAATATGATAAACAAAAGACCGACAATTGCTGAAATCAGCTGATCGCGCGCGGCAGTAATTTGTTCGGGATTGCCCTGAGAGGCCATAAGACGGTATCCGGCAATAATAATTAATATTAAAGCAATTCCTCCTGCAAGTCCCAAAACCAACCCGAAAATTGACCTCACAAACCCCTGCGGCTCGGTACTAATATTGGCAATCCCAGTTTGTAATGCTCCGCATTTTCTATCTTTGAAATCAGAATTATTATATCTGGGATCTTGGGGCGCTATGGTTGATCCATTTAGTAATAACCATTGTGCGCAGGGCGGAAGGGGTGATTTGGGAGTAGGAGTAAGGATGATATCTCCTCTATTGTTTGGGGAGCACGATACATCTCTTCCGGGTTCTTTTGGGTCGAAGTTTTTAAAGAAAAGCGTTATGCAATTATGTGTGGTGACCCGGTTTTTATTTTGTGTATCCAAGCAAACCACATATCCTTCGGGCTTCTCATCAGTGCTTTTCAGATTGAGCGTTTTGCTATTGGGCATAGTGAACGTTAAGATAGTGTCGGAGCCGGAAGTTATAGTTCCTATGCTGTTCGCTTCTGACAACCACCAATGATATGGTTGATTTGGTAGAATATTTGTCGCAGTTAAGGAAATTTCGCTATCAGGTCCGAAAATACATTGGGTCTGATTAGCGCGATCAATTATTGGCAGATCTGGTTCAGGAGTCGGAGCCGAAAAAGTAGTCGTAGAGCTGTTAAGTTTTATGTACACAAGTCCTACAAAATTACTACCTGTACTTACACAAGTGTCAATAGCATTTTTAACATTAAGACGACAGACTCGAATAGCCCATGTACGGTCAGAATCGGTATATTTATCTTTCATTGTACGTTTCATAAAGTCTCGTATATAAGGAAAGTTAAGCGTAGCCGTAAGAGTCGTCGGGTCTTTAAATTGCGGGTCATTTCCTAAAGAAATGTGATTTGTTGACGATATAGGATTTATAAGCGCCATATACTTTTGAGCAGGATCAAAACAAGGAGTTGAGCTCGTTATAGTTATTGGCCCATTGAAGGTAGGACTAATTGGAGGATTAATATTCAGTTGACAATACGCTTGAGCGTATATTTTATTTTGGAAAAAAAATCCAGAAGCAAGAAGTAAGAAGATAGTTACCGTAAAAACAAGAATTTTTCTCACCCTTCCATCGTAAGGTAGTTTTGAGCTTTTTGCAAGTTTTATCTTCTCTTCTAGTGTCCGTTATAAGTCAGGTTTGTGGTTAGCAAAAGTCAAGCAGTTCGACTTCGGCAACTGTAAACTTCAGCCGTATGAAAGAAATAATCAGGCAAACACTTGCAAATTCATCTCAAACGCCTTATTCTAAGGGTGGAGATCTTCTTATGGCAGAAAAAAATCAAGATATGGTACCTAAAAATTCACAACCAACAAATCCAAATCCCCAAAATCCAGAGGGCGAGGCCGGGGCAACAAAATTTTGGGAAGAACAGCTCAGACAAGCAGATTCAAGAAGATTAGAACAGGCAGAACAACCTGCGGCAGCAGGTGAAGCTCCAAGAATTTCTTCTGAACAAATTGAGACAGCAAGAACTGAATGGGAGTCCAGAAATAATGCGCGCAGAGCAAAAGGAGAAGATATATCTGTTGATGAACTGCACTCGCAAGAAATGGCATGGAGGCAGGGAGCCAAGCCAGATTTGACTCAAGAAGCAAAATTTTTTTTGGAAACAGTCGACGAAGGTGGCATTCCCACATCTGTGACAAACAATCTTGGACGAATTTTGCGAGAAAATGGGATTTCAGATGAAGATATACAGACAAAAACTCCAAATGAGCTTATTGGCATATTGAGAGGAAAATCTCCAGTTGCTACAACGCAAAATACTGGTCCAGAGAGTACTTCGACAGGAAATGCTAATAGGGGAGGTGCTCAAACAACACCAGAAACAAGCGCAAGCGGTTCAGGGGCAAATGTTCCGCCAGGCAGAGAGCCTCCTCGTGCGCCTCCAGTCTCACCTTCAGAAGGAAACTCTGGAGATGAAGGTGAAAAAGGCGATGGGAAGAAAAGCGTCTTTCGCATCGACACGGAACATTTTGGAATTACAAATGAGCCTCTTCTCAATCTAATTAGGGGAGCCGAAGAAGGAGTTAGATATGCTGGTTCAGATGAAGAGGCGTATAATGCCTTATTGGAGAGCCTTAAGAACATACATGCCTTACCTTCCAAAGAAGACCCTTCAGGTCAGAAGATATTAGCTACGGAAGCCATCCGTGAGCAGTTAAATAAAATTTTTCAGAAAAGAGCTGAGTCTGCTCAGAAAGCTCTTTCTCAAGATGAAAGAGCGCAAATGCGCGACCAGATAGAAAGCTTACGCGAAACAATTGTGGGTTCGTTAAGTGACAATGAAAAGATGGACAAAATCGAAAAGCTAATAGAAAGTATAGACCTGAATGATAGAGCTTATCCACATATTATAACAGAAGCTATAAAAGGAATTGAGAACGAAGGAGTAGACTATTTGGTAGAAGATATGCTTGAATATTCCCTGGAGAGATTTTTAAACAGGGCAGATGCCACGCCTGATCAGGACTATCCTCAATTCACCTTCACAGAAAGCGAAAATATAGCTGTAATAACTAATACAGCGAGAAGATTCGATGAGGCAAGAAGGCTGAAGGGCATACAGCTTGGCATAGAGCCGGGAAGGCGAGAAATGTTTCAATATTTGACAACGCTTAATAATAGAAGAAGGGTTATGCATGAGTTATTTAGAAGCATGAATGATTTAGAAAGTTTTACTGGATTAATAACTAAGGCTCTTAGGAAAAGCGGAATGAGCTTTGTGGAAAAGCAGTTGGTTGGAGTTAAGGATGTGCAGATTGTTTATGATCAAGTTCTCCTCTTTTTAAAATCCATGAAACCTCAAGAGAAAGGATGGCTTTTGGAAGAAGATTTTGTGATTGGAGATAAAATGGTTAAAGAGCAATTAATGGAGTCCATGCAGGAGTATCCTGAGAATTTTTTTAGAAGTTTTATTAAAAATGATGGCGCTTTGGAACAAAGGCCTTTGAGGAAATGGGAAATAGACAGGGCTTTTCATATGGGAAGGGATTTAAGCGGCGCAAGTCAAAGAAGAGTCATCTATGGAATTTTAGGGGATATTCCTGAAAATGCCGACGAATTTCTCAAATCAGTTGTTCATGAACCTATTGCCAGAAGACTTGCTCCCTTAAAGCTTATTCCAGATCGTTTTTTTTCACATGGCATAGCAAAGAGATTCATTTCTATATTTAAAAATGAGCAAAAAAGAGATATAGATGGGAAAATAAGTGACACAAAATATGGATATATTGCCAAGGACAAAAATGGAAAAACTATTTACGGAAAAGACGGGAAACCATTAAAGAGAGGTTTATTTGGAAGTTCACAAGATGATTTTGCAATTTTAGACATAGGCATAGTCGATCCAAAAAGCAACTCATGGCGATCTAGATGGCTGTTTATTAAAAATCCAAGATTTAAAAATAGGGAAACTTCAGTTGATGGCGTTTCAGCTACAATCGGAGATTATTTAGATGCGACAAAAAAGAAATTTACCGAAGGCAAAAATCATCATGAACGCAAACATGCCATAGAAGAATGGAATAATTCCATAAGAGACGTAATCTCACATCAAAGATTGGTTTTAGGAGTACTTATACGGTATCCAGATCTGGATTCAGCTAATAAAACTATTATTTGGAAAAATGTCGCAAAGCATATGCCTTCTCGTATTGGATCCCTATTTCCTAATGAGACATTAGAGCTAGTGGATGATCAGTTTAATTTAGGGGGTAATAGAGAAAAGGCGGTTACGCAATGGACAAATATTGCTAAAAAATTATGGACAGCTGAGCGAATGAGGGGGAAAAATGATGATAGGGTTTTAGGCGGCGAAGGAGGGGTTCTTCAGGATACTGATTCTTATTTTGATAAAGTTGGGTTGACAGTTGATGAAAAGAAATTGGCAAAGAGAATTACCGCCTTGGGAGAAAAATTTGCTCCAACCTTGAGTGGTATTAAATTTCCCTTTACTGTGTTTTTGGATGATGCGCCGGAAACTAATTGGGATGGATTAAGCGATTTCGATTTTACAAGAATATTAGTAAACGATCAGAATGCCTTTCAGGAGGGGTACGGACATCTAATGGGAAATTTTGATAATCCCGTTAAGAAACCAGAAGAAGTTGCAAAAGTTATTATTGAGGCATTCGAAAAAATAAAAAGTCCTCCTGGGGTTCCAGATACGCAAAAAATCTTTGAGCCAATTGTTAAGGCAACTGTCAAGATGAGGCAAATGAATCGGCGTGCAAAATGGATGGGGGCCACATTGGCTAGAATGCTTAGAATTCCTACATCTCCAATAGAAGAGTATAATCTGCAGGCCCATGTTGCGGATGACGAGCATGATACTATGGGGATGTTGCATGCCTTAAGCCAGCATGACGTTTTGGCAGATGACCCTAATGAGTTAGATGAGAAAGGTAGAACTCAGTACCAAAGATATAGAGAGGATTTGGATGTTGATACAGAAGAAGTTATGTTAGCCTATGTTAGGTTAATTATTCAGCTGTTTGGTCCTGCTTTTGGACTAGAATTTGCTAAAGCTTTGGGTTTAAAGATGCCAAGTTAATATTTCTAACGGAAGATTCGGCCTAGAAAAGCTAATCCACGTCCTCGTTGTCTCCATCCGCCTGGAGCATTCGGATCTGGTGTCCATTCTCTAGCTCCCAACATAGTTTGGCCAATACTCCTTGCTGTTCCTATCGGCACTCCTATCCCTGGACCAAGTGCTTTGCCAAGACCGGTATCAAGTTTTGGAGCTTTGAGAGCGGTTTTGAGCATATTTACAACATTCGGAGTCATGAGAATAATGCCAAGGCCAATCAACGATCCAATTAGGCTTGGATCTCCGGGATTTCCTATAAGAGGCGGGACAAAATTACTTGCTGAACAATTTGGATTTACTGCTGGGCATTTTTGGAATGCATCCATAAAAACTTTTCCAAGCATGAACATAGCAATAGTTACTGGAAAAGCAAGTAAATTCGCCCCAATATCCCTAAGCCATCCGCTTATACTAATCGGACTTCCGGGGACAATGCCGCCAATAATCCAAAATGGCGCCAAAACAACATCAATCAGAATATGAACGTAAGCCATAAGAAGAGTAAACCAAAGCCGAATGAGCGCTATCAAAAGAGCTATGAAAACTATTAAGAAAACAATCAAATAAGGGAGCCAAGTAGCAATAACAGTCTTGGTAGCTAAGAACGTAGTAGGTGCAGTAATAGCGCCTGCAATGACTCCGAATGGTATTGAATTTCCAAAAATAGCAGGGCTGGGTATCTGAGCGAGCTGAATGCCTATAAATCCAGCTACTACTCCGCTTATTGCATCAGCGAGAAGATTGGTAAAGCTAAGGGATTTATCGAAGGCAAGCAAATGATACATGATATCTTTTACAGATCCGGCTACTGTGTTTGATATTCCCACAACACCCACGATACCCTGCGATCCACCAATTTGTCCGCCAACTCCTAAAGCAGTTTGTCCTTGAATAAGAGATGGATTTAGTTCTGCGATACTTTTTGCAACGTCTGGCGATATGCTGGAAATTAGTCCAAAAATCAGATAGATCATAACCCACATCAGATCAATCAGAAATCCGGCGATGGCGAAGGAGAAGGTAACAACCAGTATTCCAATTATAATTTTGGGAATTTGATTTTGAATCGTCATAACAGTTCTAGGATCAATTTTCACTCTTAACATAATGGCCAGTCCTATTACTATAAAAACTATTACAAGAAAAAGGTAAACAATATTTCTGAAAGCAGACCAGATGCCAATAAGAGGAGTAAGCCCTTGAAATCCTGTGCCTCCCGTATTTTGAGCAAATGCATGCTTAGTGATACCGAAATTTGAAGCAAGATTTTGGAAATAGTCACCTGTGTGAAGAGGAGGAGTATAAAGAGTCGTAATCATATTGCCCATGAACCCAATTGCGCCTCCCGTTTGAGGAGATGGTAAAAATCCAATTTTTCCGCTTTTCTGATCAATCCCAAGACAGCCCTGTTTGGGATTAATTGGATCAACTCCTGCGAGTTGGCAAGTCAAAGCGCTCATTACTTCAATCATCACATTTTGCGTCCAGTTATGGAGATTGTTAGGCAGATCAGGGTTGGTATTTGGGCTAGGATGTTGAATCGCAGGTGATGGAGTTATCTGGGAAGCTGCGTATGATGGAGCAGCGGAAGATAGAAAGTAGAAGATAGAAAGTAGAACAAAAATTATAACTAGACGCTGAACGCTAGACGCTAAAAACTGAAAGAGGACAGATTTTCTCATTAAACTTAGTTTGTCTTATTTTGCGTTTCCTGTCAAGTTCAAGTAAAATACAGACAATGTATCCGTAGCTTAATGGATAGAGCATCAGATTGCGGATCTGACGGTTGCGAGTTCGAGTCTCGCCGGGTACACAAGGGAATTTGGGAGGGTTCGCATAGTGGACAATTGCACGAGTTTCGAAAACTCGAGGGAGCAATCCCTACACAGGTTCGAATCCTGTACCCTCCGCCTAAGTTCTCGTAGTTTAATTGGATACTCGACAAAAATTTGTGCTTGTAGTTTAATCGGATAGAGCATCAGCTTCCGAAGCTGAGGATTGCGAGTTCGAATCTCGCCGAGCACACAAATTTAGACGGGCGAACCTGAAGATTTGAGGGTTCAAATCCCTCCGAGGACACAAGTTATCCACTTTGTTGTCCTAGAGGAGGAGCTACCACCTTTCCTGCCTCCATGATTGTAGATGCAGCTATCATCCCTAATATTTTTATCAGTAATTGCGCAAGGGTTTCTTTTTTCTTTGGTTCTGTCTCTTTTGCCTGAGCATCCTCAAGGAGAGCCTTTATAGCAGGCAATATTTCCTTTATTGTTGTATTCAAATTGGCTAACTCTGTTTTTAATAGGCCATTTTCCAGTTTAATTACACTTAACTCATCTTGCAACTTGTTTAGTCGAACTTCTATTGACGCTGTGTCCTCAGGCTTAGGCGCTTCCTTTTCTGATTTATAATTTGCTAAAGCTTCTTGGGAAAGTTTTTGAGGATCTAAAGGTTCGCCATTTTTCTGCGCCTGAAGCATTGCTTCCCCCAACTTTTGTTGATAAAGAGGATCTTTTTTGATTTCATCAGAAATGCCCTGCTCTGCGGTTTGTGAAGAAACAGCAGTTTCTATTGTTGGCTTGGATTCTTGTCCTTGTTCGCCTGTCTTAGCTTCTGCGGGTGCATTAGTTTGTAGATTTGCCACTTTTTCTTCAAGACCCTGAATAATATTTGTATCTGGTGTGGAGGGCGGAGCAATATTTGGATTAACATCAGGGACTGCGTTTAAAAGTCCCGTAGTAGCTTCTGCAGTTGGCGCGACAACTTGAGTCACATTTTCGGCCATAGGGCCAGCTGATTTTGCTCCCACTTCTGCTATTGCTCCTGAAACAGGTTCCATAAAATTATCATCTACAAAACTTATGCAAAAGTCAAGCGCATAAGATATAATCTAAGCATGAAATTACAGTTCTCAGCAGGAGGCATAGTTTATAAAAAGGAAGATAACAAAGTTTTTATTCTTGTTTCACAGCATTCTCAACATCACGGTTGGGTTTTTCCAAAAGGACTGATTGGAGATCATGTTGAGGGAGAAGATAAAGAGCAAACAGCTCTTCGAGAAGTTGAAGAGGAAACCGGTGCAAAGGGAAAAATTATTAAGATATTAACGCCCGTTACTTATTGGTTTGTTTTGGAAGGGGATAAAATAAAAAAAACAGTATATTATTTTTTGATGGAATATCTTGGGGGAGATATAACCAAACATGATCATGAGATGGAAGCGGTTGTTTGGTTGCCAAAAGAAAAAGTTGCAGAAAGATTAACGTATAAATCAGACAAAAAAGTCTGGGAAGAGGCTCAGAAGTTGATTTAGCAAGGAGGGATCGCATAGTGGCCTAGTGCGTACGCTTGGAAAGCGTATATGTCCGAAAGGATATCGGGGGTTCGAATCCCCCTCCCTCCGCTGATTATTTTTCGGTTGCGGTTTTTTCCAAGGGGAAGTTTTTGGTCAGCCAATCTGCGGATTTATCCATGAATGTTGGTCTTACAAATTCTCTGTAGGGTAAATAGGGAAGGAGAGCGGATTTTATATGCTCGCGGTCTATCTCTCCCAAAGTCAAAGTTAATTCTCCGGGGATGAAGGAATGTGTTCGGATATGTACAACATCTATTCCTTCTCTTTTTTTGAAATAAAAATCATACAATTCCTGCCAGAGGAAAAAATGATCTTCAACAGTTACTCCTTCGCTACTTATTCTATATTTGAAATTAGATGGTGCAACAGTTACCAGAGCAAATGCTACAAAAACAAAAGAAATAACAACAAGCATGAGAAGATATTGGGAGAAAAGAAAAAGGATAAATTCAACCAGAACCATAATTAGAAGACTGGTTAAATAATATTGCTTGCTTCTTTTTCTAAAAGGTCTGCCTGGAGCAGTCCATTCTAAAATTGTTCTAACTTCATTTGGATGTGGTTCATTGGCATGAGTCTCGTTTGGTTTTGGCCCGCCCTGAGCTTGCCGAAGGGGCAAATCCAATGGTTCGCGCGGTAAATCTAAAGGTTCTTTGGGCAGCATTTTTTCCGGTTCCGGATTTTGAGCAGTCATAGTTTTATCTTATCATAATCCTTAATGATTTTATTACTAGAATTTGCGGAGGGTGTGGGGGTCGAACCCACTGGACCCTTTAAGGGGTCACGGTTTAGCAAACCGTTCTCGTAACCGTCTGAGTCACCCTCCTAATTTTAGAAGTCGTGGATTGCTAGTTCCAACTTTTTTCAGGTAATCCATGACTTCCGTGTTATTATACAACCAAACCTGTTTATTTACTACATTACTTATCATTTTTGGGATAAAACCCAATTCTTCCAGTGTTTCTTTAACAAATATTAATAACGGAATTGACTTATTCGAAAAACAAATCTTTTTATAAGAGTAATCTCTGTTATTCACCCTGTATCTATGTAGAAAAACTCCCCCATCTGTATCTATTAATCCCCTAACACAGGCCATTTTGTAGAGAAGAGAACTTTTAATCCAATCAGGCACATTAACTTGCTGTTTTACCTTATTTCCGATCTTTAATCCAATACTGAGTAAATACCTTATCATAAAGCGGCTGTTGTAGTATAAAACTAAAGCTTTACTATCTTTTCGCTTGTATAATTTTGGCGCTTCTCCAAATAAATTTTTTTCAAGTTGAGAAACGAAATGCACATACTCGCGATCTGCTACGGAATTAAGTGTAATATTGCATTGCCCCGGAGTTATACATCCATCTCCAAGCATAATGCCCACATATTCTGCTAGTTTTTCATTAAATCCAATCGGCAAGCTATATTTTTTGACATAAGGAGTAAATCCATTTCTTCTTAAATTAGCAATTGCCTTTATTCCTCCTTTTCTTCTTCCTTCTAGCGTTGCAGGACTGCCATATTTTCTGAAATGAGCTAATCCTCCAATTCTACTTGCATTTTCTTTCGCCTGTTGCCATCTTTGGATCATTATTCTTTTATCTTCTGGTAAAGAAACTTTAAATAACACCACAAACTTTTCTGCTGCTGTAAATGTCATGGTAAGTTTTTCTCTTTTCCAGTCTCTGAAGCTACGTGAATGTATATTTACGATTTTTGCTAATTTTTCCGTTGAAAACCCACTTTTATTAGAAACCTCAGTCAAAAATTTCTTTTGTTGCCCAGCAATAAATTTCAGTCTTAAATTATCCATTGCGGTTTGCCTAACCTCCCTTATAGGTTAACACAAAAATAAATTATTGACAATAGAAATTGTTAAAAATGCCGTTTCTTGCTATACTTGAAGCCGTGGAGAGGTCGCATAGTGGACGAGTGCAACGGTTTTGAAAACCGTCAGGGGCGAAAGTTCCTCGCGAGTTCGAATCTCGCCCTCTCCGCAATCTACGTTATTCGTAGAGTAGTTTTTGCCTCATCAACAATCTGTTGTGGGTCCCAATCCGACTTAACAAAATATCTCTGTGCCAAGCTTCCCATAGAGTCTGATACGCTTTTAGAATCATTTAAATTGGTAAGCATGAAAACGGGAACATGTTTTCCCCAACCGTCGTTTCTTAGATTTTTCAGCATTGTTAGCCCATCCATTTTTGGCATTTTGATATCAAGAAGGATTAGGTCTGGATGTTCTTCTAGCGCAAGCTTTAATCCTTCCTCTCCATCCACAGCTGTTTTTACTTCAAAGCCATTAAATCGGAATTCTGCCACATACATTTTTATTAAAATCAAATCGTCCTCGACAAGTAGAATTTTTTTCATATCTTCTTATTATATAGCATGTGTTATGCAAAACTTCAACTTTCGTCCACAATCGGAAGTGAAAAAGCAAAAGTGCTCCCTTTTCCCTTTTCTGACTTTATAAGCCAGACGTCACCCCCCATTTTGATAGCAAGAGATTTTGATATATATAGGCCAAGTCCGGTTCCTGCCGGTCTTCCTTCTTGTTGAGAGTTAATTTGTTCAAACTTTCCAAATAGTCTTTTCTTATCTTGTTGGGCAATGCCAATACCTTGGTCAATAATAAAAACAGTCAAAAGTTGTCCTTTTTGCTCACAGGTAATACTTACAGTCCCTTTGTCGGTAAATTTAATTGCATTGTCAATCAGATTGTTGAGCACTTCTATGGTTTTATCTTCGTCTGCATGAACGAGAATTTCAGGTGTTTTCTCCATTTGTATTTTAACGCCTTTTTGTTGGGCAATTGCGTTAAGTGAGGTAACGACTTTGTCAATAATTTTTCCAATTAATAAGTCTTTTGGTGAAAAGGTAATTCTGCCTGCCTGCATTCTGGAAACGTCTAGTAAATCATTGATCAAATGAATGAGTCTTTCGGTAGAAATAGCAATGTCTTGGAGGGGATCTTTTAATTTTTCTCCAAACTTTCCATAGTCTCCTTTGAGTATCATAGATGTTAATCCTCTGATTGCAGTCATTGGCGTTCTAAGTTCGTGTGAGACAAGAGAGATAAATTCATCTTTTGCATTGTCAATTGCTCTTTCCTCTGTCATATCTCTAAAGACCTCAATTGTTCCCACAACTTTTCCGTCAAGAATAACAGGCGTTAGCGTAAAGACAACAGGAAATCTTATTCTGTTTTTCGAAACGTAATATTGCGTTAGGGAGGTAGCTATCTTTTTGCCGGATTTAAGAACTTTTGTCAGGGGTCTGCTTTCCTTGGCGATAACGTTTTCTTTCTCATCTTGCATTGGAATTACATCGACAACAGATTGTCCAATCAGTTCTTCTTTACTCCATCCAAGCATAATGCAGGTAGCTTGATTAACAAGCGTAATTCTACCTGTATCATCTGTTGCAATAATGCCTTCCCCAATAGAGACAAGCATTGCTTCGTCTTCCAGTTTTTCTTGCAGTAATTTTTTTTCTGCTTTTTTAATTGTTAGAGAAGTTGTAGCAAAAGTTAAGGCAGTCAAAGAAAAAATATTTAAAAACATTTGGAGTAGCAGAAGAGACTGGTTGGTAGATGGCTCTTTTGCAAATGGACCAAGGCCGTGGAGAGTGTAATAGATTGCAATGATGGCAACAAAGATAGTTGTTGCTGTTGCACCTTTTTGCCCAAACCAAAAGGCAATCCATACGGCAATTGGAATACACAGATATGCATAAGGGATAATACCTTGAAAGATAATTGTAGTAACAATAATGACGCCGACAAAAGAAATAAATAAATTAAGAATCTTTCTAAAATCAATGTGAATCCGCAGGTTGCGGCTCCAGATCAGTAGTAGTGGGGCAATTACAATGTTTCCCCCCATATCTCCAAGCCACCATGTTAACCATATTGACCAAAATTCTTGAGCCTTTGCAAATCCGCCAAGAGTAATGGTTGTAACGCCAATTGTCGCGCTTACCATAGTGCTTAGAATTGCGGCAAAAAGAGTGAATTTGACTATACCCGCGAGACTGTCGAAGACATATCTGCCGTTTGCAAACTTTCTTATTAAATATGTTCCAACTAACCCCTCTAAGCCGTTCCCGAAAGCTATTCCAACAGAAGTAGCAGTAGTTCCGGCAGTTGTCAGATTAACAATAAAAGCGCCAAGAAAAATACTAGGTGCAACCCGATAACCAAAAATAAGCAGTGCGGCTAACGCAATGCCGGTTGGTGGCCAAATAGCACTGGCACTTGGATTAATGGACGCAAAAGCAAGCCCAGCCTTTCCTGAAGCAATGTAGATTAAAAGAATGACAACATTGAGAAGAATTGTTCGAAATGTATTTTTTCCCATGGGCAGTATTATTATATTAACATATCGTTCTTAACTTTTTTGCTACACTAAAATTGTGGGCCTTCTTGATTTTGTTTTTCCAAAATATTGCATTAATTGCCGCAAGAGAGGCGAATATATTTGCGCTAACTGCTTTTCTTTTATTTCTTTTGATGTCTCCATGATTTGTTTGGTTTGTAACAGAGGATCATTTAACGGGTTAACTCATCCAAAATGCGAGGGTAAATATGCCATTGATGGCGCTTTTGCAGCAATTGCTTACAAAGGAATTGTCAAAAAACTTATTTATAATTTCAAATATAAGCCTTATCTTTCGGACCTCAGAAACTCTCTGGTTGAGCTTTTTTATGAATCAATTATTCAGAATGAGATATTCCAAACAATTTATGAATCCTCGCCAATTCTTGTTCCAGTTCCATTGCACTCAAAAAGATTGAAAAAGAGAGGATATAATCATGCGCAGCTTCTCTCAGTTGGTCTTTCAAAACTGCTTGATCTTAAATTAATGGATATTTTGGAAAGAACAAAGGACACAAAATCCCAATTCGGCTTAAATCTTAAAGATCGAAAAGCAAACATTCAGGATGCGTTTATACTTAATACAAAATACAAGCTACATAATACAAATGTTTTGTTGATTGATGATATTCTAACCACTGGTTTAACTCTTTTAGAAGCAGCCCGGATTCTGAAGAAAAATGGGGCAAAAAAAGTCTATGGATTAACTTTGGCACGCGATTAACTCTTTTGTTTAAAATAATTTACAGTTTCGGCTACGCGATCGGTGACAATATCTGTAATTCCGGCCTGGCGGAAAAGATCAAGTCCGGAGTCATTATTTATCACTCCACCCATTACATTAAATCCATTCTTTTCCAAAAAGTTCTTAAGTCTGATTAATCGATTCTGCGAAATAAGAGCTCTAAAAAGAGTCTGGCTTCCAGGCAGTCCGTCGAGCCAGCCCAAAAATACACAATAACTTTTTTTCGGTCTTCTCATATAGGAATATGCCGGAGGTAAATGTAAAAATTGGCCAACTTGAAGTTTGGGATGTTGAGATTGTGCGCGCAGTGCATTTTTAACAAAAAAAGACCAGCCGGTAATATGTATTTGTTCCCAGAGATTTTTTTCTTTAATTTTTTTGGTGATAGATTCTATAAGAGTAGGGGAGGATGTTTTAACTTCCAAGAAAAACTGAGCTTGCTTTTGTTTTGCATAATCAAAAAGATCATCCAGTGTTAGAAGCTCATGTCCGGAATTTTTGCAAATAGCTTTTAGATCCGCAATTGAATGTTTTGAAATTTTAACTTTTTTACTCTCAATTATTATATTGCTGCTGTGATTAATTACAACTTTGCCATCTGCTGTTAGTCTGACATCGCATTCTATGCCGGTTGCTCCTGCCAAAATAGCCTTATCAAAAGCAGAAATTGTATTTTCCTGAGCAAATTGCTTATAACCTCTATGAGCAATAACCATACCTTGTCAAATTTTTAATTTTAAATTTTTAATTTTAAATTTGGTACCGTATCTTTTAATAATAAAGTAAATAGATCCAATAATCAAGATTGCAATAACGCCGATAAATAAGTTTTTTCCAAAAAGCCTTTTGTAAATTTCATCCCCAAAATAAAAAGTTGCAATTGTTGGGAGAGTGGCAAGAAATGTGGCTAAGGCAAACTTTAAAAAGCTTATTTTAGTAAGCCCTATGACGTAGCTGGAAATATCTACAACAGGAACAGTAAATAGCCTAAAAGCAACAAGGCCCATAAATTGTTTTTTTCCCGATACTTGTTTTCCCAATTGGTTAATTTTGTTTAATGATGCAAATCGGCTGACTAACGGTTCTCTGTAAACTCGGGCTAGAAAAAAGGCAATGGATGCTCCCAGCAATATTCCAATCATATTACACAAAAAAGCTATAAACCAGCCAAATATTGGAATTACTGAAAAAACAATCATGCCTCCGGGAATAGCAGGTAAAACATTACTTAGCGTTCTTAAAGCTACAAGAAGAATTGCGCCGATAATTAAATGTTCGGAGGTAAATTCTAAAGTTGAATCTAGCCGATAAGGATTAAAGAAAATAAGAATGAGTAAAAGGACAATTAGACCGAATATGCCAATAGCGCTTATTGCTATATGCTTTTTCCGCATTTTGTCATTTTACCACTTTTTGCTTCGAATTGTAACATTAACGGATTTGCTAAAGCTAGATTGAGGCTGAATTTGGGCTTGACTTTATGGGTAAATTGGGAGATAATACTGATCTTGGGGATGCATTGCATCGACAAGAATGCACTTTAAAAAACAGCAAGCCGACAATGATTGAAAGTCGTAAAATCCGATCAAATTATAAATGCTAGAAATAGCGTTTCAGCCTTAAGAGCGGAAAGAGATTCAATTCTCGCCGAACTTTTTGGCGTTCGACCAAGCTTGGCACTAGCTGCTTAAGCTTCAAGAACTGTTTATAAAGTCTTTTCTCAATGGGATTTTATAAGCATAATACAGTTGAGAGATGGTAAGGGAAGTTGGTTCCTATCCTTATTGTATTTATCAACCTAGCGCTATTTTATCTTGTTGATTAGAAAAAAATAGCGCAACTTTAAATAATCAACTAAGCTTGTAGAAGTTTTTAAAATAATTTCTTGGACTCGAGTTCATGGCTCGACATCTCCACCATAAAAGGATTAGGTTTATAATAAAATCTAATCCTTTTTTATTTTTATAGTTTGACAAATTCTATAGGTTATAGTAACATACACAATTACTATGACAGAGGATATGGGAAAACCAGGAGGACAAGGGGAGACAACAATAGATAAAAGTGTTAAGTCTGATATTCAACCAAGTGAGTTACATTTTGGAATAGGTGCATTGATGGCAATTCTTCCAAAAGAGTATAGAGAAGATGTTATGAAGCAAATGAATTCTCCTATGGATGAGAAATCTAGCTATGGTACACATCATTTTTCTCCAGAGCTTGTTAATCTCGCAAAAGCATTAGTAGTTTATAAAAAATCCGTAGACGCTAAACAATCTTCAAGAACTTCAAAAACCTAAAAGTAATTTTTTAGTGATCACCAAAGGTTTCTTCTTCGATTTCTCTTTGAATGTCTTTTTTCTTGATAGACTCTTTTTTGTCGTATTCTTTTTTGCCTTTTCCGAGTGCTATTTCGACTTTTATAAAACTTTTAGTTGTATACATGCTCAGGGGAACAAGAGTTAAATTCTGGCCTTCGGTTTTGGATTTTAAAGCAATAATTTCGTTTTTGTGCAATAAAAGTTTACGAGTCCGCTGTTCATCATATCCTTCAGGTCTTGAATATTTGTATGGAAATATTTTGGCATTTATCAAATATGCTTCACTTCCCATAATCCGAACATGGGCACCTGTCAAATCTGCATGTCCGAGTCTCACAGCCTTAACTTCCGCTCCATAAAGATTTATTCCAGCCTCAAATTTTTCCAAAATCCGATAATCAAAAAACGCCCGTTTATTGCTTATTTTCATTAATTTTTTATTAATTTAGATAGTTTTCTTTTTTTAGATCAAGGACAATTTTTATTGTATCTTCGACTTCTTGTAATTTGATTTTTGATATCGTGCCAATTTTCTTGATCAATCGTTCTTGATCAACACTTTTAATAAATAGAGGTAAAAGCACAGATTTTTTATCCAAACCTTTGATTTTATCTATCAATACCATTTCGATTCCTAAAATCGCAGGAATTTGAGAGCTGGCTGGAATAATAATTACATGATTAGTTTGAAAATTTATAGAGTTTTTCGATATGATAAGCGCTGGTCTTTTTTTATGCATTTCTTGTCCAAAACCAGGCTCCAAGTTAATTAACCAAATTTCACCGCGTTTGATTATTCTGGCCATCCTTCAACCTCTGTTGCGCTCCATTCTTTGGCAACCTTTTTATAAAAATTATAGTTAGCTTTAAGGCTTTTTCTTAATTCTTTTTCAATATCTCTTTTTTTAGTTAGCTTTTCAGAAACAGCATTAGCAATAAAGCGACTGCGTTTCCCTTTGGATACAGCTTGGTTGAGATGTTTTAAAATATCGTAGGGCAAACTAATATTTATACGTTGTGTTTGCATAAAAAATTCCTTAATACACAATAATTATACACAACTTTATTCTATTGTCAATAGTAAATAAAATACAAATTCGCCAAAATCGACTATAGGGATTATAATACGGCCGTATGGGAGATATAGAAAAAAATCTTAGACCTTATCAATCATGTCTTAAATTTGAGCAGACGCCTTCAAGTCCGATCATTTCGGTATGGCTCAATGAATTAAAAGAACTATCCGTTAAAGAGCAATTAGATCACCTGCGTATTGGAGAAATTGTTTTTATCCATCTCGATTCTTCTAAAGGGTTAAGCTATTACAGGGGAGGGACAAATGATTGGATAGTGAAAATCTCACGTTGGGAGGTAGAATTGCCGTTGACTTTTGGTCATGAGCTAGGTCATATTCTTGTTGCAAGAGATGAAGAGATTCTGTGTCTTCCTCCCAAACTAACAACTCCCCTTGCTGCTTGGGAGAAAAGAGGAGTAAGACACGAAGTAGAGGAAAATCTCTGTGAAGAATTTGGAAAAGCGTGGAGTGCAGTTGAAAGAAATACTATGGAATCTCTTCAGCTTTTTCGTGACTTGTCCAATAGAAACATAAAAAAGAGTGGAATTTACTAAGTTTATTTTCCAATAATTACCAGGGAGTCGGTGGGGGAATCTAAAGGTAGATCTGAAGAGGATGAGCTAACAGTGTAATCTTTGGATAGGTCTTTTTTGAGAAGGTCTATGAAATTACTTTTCCCCTTTTTTACTTTAATAGTTATTCCTGTATAATTATAATTATCAGCGTTTCCGGTTGATACAACATTGTACCCAAGCTCTTTTAATGTATTTGCTACTTTTCCGCCAGCACCCTCAATGCCGCTTCCATTCGTAACAGCAATTGACAATTTACTTCTATCCAGTCCGGATTTGTCTACGGCAGATACTTGAGCAAGGGAGCTATCCACTTTTTTTGACAGATCTTGTATCTGCATTAATTCTTTAGATTTTTCCGGAAACTTGTCTTTGTTATCCTGAAGAATCTTTTGTGCGGACAAGAAAGAGTCCCGGGCTAAATTTCTATTTAAATCCAAAAGACTTTGGCCCTCTTCATATTTTCTTTCTGCTTGAGGGTAAATTTCTGAAAAAAGAGCCTGAACTTTTGCATTATTTTGGTTCTGAATAGTCAAAAAAATACTCGTGATCAAAACTCCAACAATGATAATAGCGGCTATTAAAAAAAGTTTTCTTGTGGGTTTAAGTTTAATATTTGGTTTTTTCAATTTTGATTTAAGTAAAGATAAATATTTTGATAGAGGAAAAGGAATTTTCGGAGTTTCTTCTATTTTTTCTTCTTGTTTTATTTTTTCACTTATCTCAAGCCCCTCATCCAAAACTTCCTCTTCCTTCGGATTTCCATATTTAATAATAATTGCAGAAATTTTTCCGTTTTCGGCTTTGTGTATTTTTGGAGCAAGAGATTCTGCTATCTCGGCAGGCAGACTATCATTAAGACTTGCATTAAGTTCGTCATCAGTAACAACTTTTGAAAATGCCTCGGTTGACAAAACTGTCAAGTCTCCCTCTTTCAGAAATCCTGAAGAGGTAATTATATCCTTTGAAAGAGTTGCTTCCGAATCCAAAATCCTCCCAAAATTATCGTCTCTTTTTATGAAAACCCGACCTTTTCCTAGCGCAAACAGATATAGTATGTTTCCAATAAAAGCCCCAGCTGCAAAAGAAAAACTAATGCCTTTCATTGGATTTTGAAAAGTATTCGTAATTGCAGTTTTGATTGATTCTAAATTTTTATCTTCAATTGTGAAAAATTCTTGTTCCAATCGCTCCAACAAGTCCTTGCCCAAAATATTAAGTGATTCCAAATCCTGGTTTGAGTCTTGAGTTTTCTCTAAAGACAAAACAGCAAAGAATTTCCCCGCATTATACGCTTGAGACCACGAGTTAAGGGTTGGTGTTGCAACTATTTTTGAGAAGGATATGTTATTGTCCATCCCGTTAGAAAACCCTCCTTTCGAAGTTAATTCGCCAAGCATTTGTCCTCTTTTCTAACATATATTTTCTAACGGGATCCATGTGCTTTTCTAAAGTATAACAAGTGCTCCTATAAAAAGCGAAATTGCAAATATGAGATGGATTATTGAAATTATCTTAATTACTGTTTGTGCGCTGGGAAGATGGAGGATTTCAGCCATTACTTTTGTCTGTGTAAAAACAACAAATGTAAAAATTACATAAAATGCAATAACAACAAGAGTTATTATCTTGATCCAAAAGATAGGATTTAAAGAATTAATAAAATCCATATTTTTTCACCCTGCCGAAGGGCCTTTCCCAATAAGATCTCCAATTATATGTGTTGCTTCTCTTGGTTTTGGGATAGATAATGCTTCAAAATTTTCCATTTCCCCTGCTGTCTGAGCGAAAAGGTCTCCGTAATTAAATAGTGTTGGAATGAACCCGGACTGAGTATAATGAACATCCTCAATCTGCACTAAATTGGTAATGGCAATATTATGTACTACGATATCGGAATAGTCTATATCTACAACTCTTTCTGAAGTAACAATAAATACATTATAAAACCAGTGCAGAAAGCTTATAAATACATAGGAAAAAACCATAAGATAATAAAATAAAACGTAAATTGTAGTAAAGCGGATTAGAGTCTCGGAAGAAAGAAAATCTATTCCAAAATTTGGTAAAAAGATCAAGATTATTATTGGTAGCGCTATCAGGATAAAACTCAACGCAATCCATGAGACATTTGTTATAAAATGAGATCTCAAAAACAAAATTATCGTTTCATGCGATTTTTGGGTTTGAAACCTTACTCCTTTGGGATTTTGGCAGAAAGAAGAAAAGGCGTGCATATCCTCAGAATCGTTTGGGACAGTAATATGCTTGGGAGCTACAAAAATATCAGCCATATTATTTTTTTTCAATGTTATATAGCGGTGATTTTATAGAAATATATCCAGGGGCTCTCAGATTAAAGATTTGCTTAAAATCAGATCCTCCAATTGAGACGTCCCCTCTATTTGTGCTAAATGTTATATTAGCAGTTTTTCCATCATTACCATATACTACTGAAACATTGGAAATAGAATTTACACTTCCTCCACCTACATTTGTCGCTAAATCTCTTATTTCTCCTATTGAATATGGATTTCCTCCCCAACAAGAAGTTGTAATAGGAGTGATTCTGCCATTATCAACGCCACCTTTGTTTTGAATCAAATATGCATTGATGATATCTGACATTTCTTCGGTATTTAGCCATGGGTGGCCTCTTCCGCAGGTTGAAGAAGAAATAGAATAACTTTGAGTAAACCATCCTTTATAAAACCAAGGACTTCCTGCCATTTTTTCATATGCGCCTACTGTCCATGAGTCTTTATTTCCGGATGTCGTATCCCATCCGGAATTATTTCCGTATCCTCCGGTTGTTGAAGAATATTGAGCATTTGGCCCGCCTTCAAATACCCATCCTCTTGTTTCATTAACCGCTTCTTCCCATGCGCCGCCTTTATTTTCGTCTTTATATACCTGGCAGGATTCTGTTGCGCAAATAGATCCGCCTTGTCTTATTGCATAAGTTCTTGCGGCAACAGCCTGAGCCTTAAGCGCTTCTTTAGGAAATGAATTTGGCATCTCATAAATGCGTTTCATATATTCATCCTCAAATGCTCTAGTGCCATATCCAATGACATCTATAGTTGTGGGAACACCATAACTTTTATTCAGATTTGATCCGGGATAATAAAAAGCTAAAATTTGTTCTGCGGATTGTCCCGCGTCTGCTCGTCCTTTTGCTCCATATTGACTCATGCCATTTCTGTGAGTGAAAGCGCCAAAGGAAAATGCAGCAAAAGCAGGAGAAAAACCCGGATTATAATTTGGAGAAGAGCGAGAATCGTCAGCCAGCGGAACGTCTCCTACAGAAGTTGTAAATGTTCCTCCTTTGGCATTTAAAATTTCCTCCTGTTTGGCAGATAAGGCTGCGATTTGGCCTGAAAGAGTTCCCTGATATGCTTTTGCGCCGCTAACGATTTTGTCAAGTTTTGCTGATTGATCATCAAGGTCAGCTTTAATTGCAATAAGTCTTGTCTGTTCATTCTCTAAATGCTTTTTCTTTTCTTCCAAATCTGAAATTGACAACGCAATATTTGTGATGATTACTTTATCTTGATCTGTTGCGGCTTTATGATAAGCCAGAACGCGAGTTATGTCGGAGGCAGAAGAGGCTGACAAAAAAGCAAGAATAGGGGAGTTGTAATAGCTTTTTATGTAAAAATCTCTTATCGTCGCCTCTAAAATTTTGGTTTGTTTTTCCAAATTTTTATAACCTTCATTAATATTTTGTTTTTTTACAAAAATATCATTTTCTATAGTTTTTACTCTGGTTTTAATGCCATTAATTTGAGTCTGCATACTACTGAGTTGAGATTCCAAGGGTTTTGTTGCTTTAACAGATAGCTCATAAGCTTTCTGAATTTCCCCAAGACATCTTCCAATTGCATCAAGGTTTAAATCTTTAGGATTAGCACATTCCGCACTTTGAGCTTTGGTATTTCCAGCAAAACTTAAAACACTCAGAAAAAAAATGGCAAAAAATGTGATGCGGAGTTTCTTCATTTGCAGACCTATTATAGCAAATGTATTTACTTACACTAAGACTATTGTTATAATTACTAAAGTGGCGGAAAAGTAAGCCCCAGTCCGAGAGGATAGTAGTAAACGCTTACCCAATCAGTCTAAAGTTTCTCCTCAAACAAAGGGATGGAATATTAAGATGAAACTCTGCAAGGTGACAGGCTTGAAATCCTTGCCTTTATAAATTTAAAAATAGAGAGGAATAAATATTTATGTGTGCAAGTTATTGGAATTTAGATACTAAAATTAAATGTCCCAAATGCGGAAAAATTACCGTATGGAATTTGCAAACGCATTTCATGGGTTATTTAGGTAGTTCTGAACATTATTATAAATTGGGGGAAAAGATTCATGAATTAGAAGGCATAACTGTTTTGTTAGATGGAAGAGTTAATGATTTTAATGGAGATTGTGAAGATTGTGGAAGACTTTTTGATGTCGGAGCAGAAATTGTTAAGGGAAAAGTCAAAAGAGTTTGGGTTTTGAGAGAATGGAAACCACAGGTAAAAATGGTAAAGATTTGATTATAGATTTACACGATTTTTGAAAGTTATTTAACGATAATTAACACTGCAAACCTCAGATTTACATAATACCATTTCTTTTAAAGTCTAATTTCTGATGGTATTCCGATTTCCATCGGGCTGATGCTCCACGAGACCACGCTTTTAACAATAATCTTTTCTTCACTTTTTTTGGTCTGATAGGATCTTTAGTTTTAGGATATGCCATAAAAGCATTATACAAGATTGTGGATTCGTATAAAGCGTGTAATTTTGCATTTTAATTTAACAAAATTTTAGCTTCAAATTGTTAAATTTTTACAAAAGCTCGAAGCTAAAACAAAATGTAAAATTACAGGGTGAGGCTCGCCACTCTGGAAACAGTGCTTCGTAATGATCGCCGTTGGGCAGACCGTTTCTGACGTACTGCTCAATAGCGGAACGTGGGATTATATACCGCTGCTCCACACCACCCCTCACTTGCTCCCATGCGCTCTTGATTCTTTTGGTACGCTCCTTCAAAACTCTCTGAGCCTCAGAGTTTGTAAAGGTAGCTAAGAACTGCTTCTTATACCAGTCTTTATTGGCGGGTAGTGTATCTGTCGGCAGTCCCCCTTTTAACTGTAATTTTGCATTTTAATTTAACAAAATTTTAGCTTCAAATTGTTAAATTTTTACAAAAGCTCGAAGCTAAAACAAAATGTAAAATTACACTAAAAATCATATCATAGACCTCTAGGACTAGTCAAACCCAGACGAGTTAGGGCACCTTTTATTCGGCCTGCTACTGGGTGATTTGTTTGCAATACAGTCATTGCTACAACAATATAGCGGGCTAGAGTAGTTAATTCCTCTACAGAAAATGTTAGAGTTGTGCCCCTTTTTTGTTTAGGCGTAGTCCTTTTGGGACTTTGTTTCTCCATATTGCAATTTTACAACCATTAGATTAAAATTGCAAGTTCCACATGTCAAAAGAGCTAGCATAGTTAGGCTGCATGGCTGCAAGGATATTTAATAAAGATCTAGTAAAGACCTTAAGAACCACTAGACTCTTGACACAAGCAATAATATAGTGTATAATCCCACATTTACAACCCAATCGCGGTTAAGATATGAGAGTATTAGCAGATATAAAAACAAGAAGGGTCGAAAAATTTGAAAGATATCTTAAGAAAAGGATAGCTCAGGGAGTAACCAATAAAAGTCGACTTTACAGAGATATAGCAGAGCAAGGTTATAAGGGCCATCCAATATCTGTAAATCGATTCGTCAAAAATTTAAGAGAAAATATTAAAGCTATTAGGCCGAGTATCCGTTTTGAAACAAAACCTGGTGAACAGGCTCAAGTAGATTGGGGATCATTTGGGAAAATTGAAATTAATGGAAGAAAAGAACGACTTAGCGCTTTTGTTTACATTTTGGGCTACAGTAGGATGATGTTTGTCGAATTTACAGTTAGACAAAATCTTCAAACTTTGGAAAATTGCCATATTCATGCATTTGAGAAATTAGGTATTCCAAAAGAAATTGTATATGACAATATGAAAACGGTTCTTTCACAAAGGGAAAAACTTCCTGATAGAAAACACAAACTACATTACCATCCCGGATTTCTAGATTTTGCACAATATTATGGATTTAAAATTACAGTTTGCCCACCTTATTGGCCTCGCGCGAAAGGAAAAGTAGAAGCAGCAATCAAATTGTTGCGCTATGATTTTATGCAGGGTCTGCGATTTAAAAAAGACTTTCATTCACTGGATGATCTTAATGAAAAAGTTGATGTTTGGCTTAAGAACACTATTCATAAAAGGAAACTTTCAACTGTAAACGAAAAGCGAATAAATCGGTGGAAGAAAGAGAAAAAATACTTACGATTTCCTAGAAATTTTCCTCCTTACCAAACATTTTCTTTTATCGAAAGGAGAGTTACAAAAGATGGACTTGTTCAATACAAGCTAAATTTTTATTCTGTCCCAAGAGTTTATGCAAGGAAGAAAATTCTACTCACTGAAATTAGCAAAAGTGGTTTTGCAGTTATCGAGATTTATTTCAAAAACAAAATGATAGCAACACATTTTGTTTCGAGCGATAAAGGTAAATGGATAGTTGTCGATGACCATCTCACTGTGGATACAGGCAGAGCTCTAAAAGCACATAGCAAAAAAAGAAGTAAAAATATCAAAAAAGAAGAGTTTTTCCGTAAATCAAGTTATTACAATGGATTAATGCCTGAATAAATATGAGTAAACCTATTATAGACAGATATGTGATGCTTGAGGGAGTTTCTCAAGAAAAAAGAATCAAAGACGCTCTCAAAAAATTAAAATTACCCACAATGATTTCTTCTCTTGATGAAATTAATAAAAGAGCTGTTAGAGAGCAGATTACATATCTTGAGTTTATAGATCTACTGCTAGAAAAAGAGATGTATTTTCAAGAGGGTTACAGGCAAAAAATTAGACTTGGACAAGCACGCTTTCCCCATGAAAAACGATTAAAGGATTACGATTTCAATCGTCCCAAACTAGAAATTGATAAACGTCTTGTTAACGAACTTGCTTCATGCCGTTTCATTGATAGCGCCAGTAATCTTGTGATTTATGGAGTACCAAGTGTGGGAAAAACTCATTTGTCCGTTGCCTTAGGAATAGCAGCTATAGAAAAGGGCAAAAATGTGAAATTTTTTAAGTTAAGACATTTATTGGAAAAACTTGAGAAAATGATAAAGAGCGGTCAAGATACTCATAATTTTCTAAACACACTCATACGTCCAAAGCTACTTATCATTGACGATATGGATAATTTTGAGACTAGTCCTCAGGCTAGCGTATTTTTACTTTCTTTGATAGAGCAAAGATATGAAACTAATTCAACTATTTTTGTAGCAAATGAGTCCTTTACCGATTATTACAAGCTTTTTGGCGGAGAAAAACGTACAGCTAAAATAATAGAGCGTATTTTTCATCACTGCGAAGTCCTTAGAATCAAGGGAGATTCTCAGCGTCTAAAAGACAAACTAGATAAATTACAAAGTTGAGAGTATTGCAAAATGAATAGAAAATTGGTATGATTTAAATATGGAAGACAGTTCGTTGCAGTCGCCCGTTAGTCAATTTAATTATTCTTCGCCACAACCTGCTAGCAAATCAAAAAAAATTTTGAAATTAATTATTTTTGCAATAGTTTTAATTGGGCTTATTTGGGGAATCCAAAAACTATTTTTTGGAGCAAAATCAGAAGAAAAACCAGTTGCAATTACTCCAACTCCAACAGAATATCAATTTCCAACTGATACTCCGGCGCCAAGTATCAGTCCAACTAATGAGCCGGCAAAACCAAGTGCTACTCCGACTACAAAAGCAGTGAATCCGGTTGACGCTGCAACAGGATTGGATAGAAGTACACTTTCAGTTGAAGTTCAAAACGGAAGTGGGGCAGTAGGAGCAGCCAGCAAAGGATCGGATATTTTAAAAAGCTTTGGATATAAAGTAATAGCAACAGGAAATGCAGACAATTTTGATTATCAAAATACAACAATCAAGGTTAAAAGTACAAAAACTAATTTCCTTGCTTTACTTAAAAAAGATTTAGGATTTAGCTATACTGTGGGGAGTGCTTCAGCTGATCTTGCCTCTTCCTCAACCGCCGACGCACTTGTTATAATAGGAAAATAACTCAAAGTTATGGTAGCATACTAATATATGTCAGAAGCAAGTATTCCTCAACCTAATCCTGGTGATCAAAATCCTTGGGAAGATGCATTAAAGGAAGCTAATGTCCCTAAAATTAATGAACTAAGCATAGGAAATGTTTTGAATTACGGAGAAAAAATGCTGAAGAGATTTCATGAGACCCATCAAGGATGGGGACGAGAAGATGTAGTAAATCTCATTAAACAAGATACGGGTTTTCAAGAACCTATAATTAGGGGGGGTTAGAGATCGCGAAAGGCGAAAAACAGATATTAGTGGTTAATTCAGCGCAATCAGACGCACTTGATTATATCTATGGAGTAGGTTTTGACGAAATAACATCTCATAAATATTATGCGCTTGTCGAAAATACCCAAAAAGATCAAAAAAGAACAGAAGCTGAATTAAAATTCGCTTCGGTGAAGCCTAATGATATTAACAATTTTATTGTTTCAGACGGATTAGCAAGAGCATTGGAAGGGGATTCTAATACCCAAGTTAGAATATTGGAAGTTTATCTAAAACCTCAAGATATAGATTTAGATAAAATATAAATTAGATTTACCCTGCTGATTTATTGTAAAGGATATTCTTTAAGATGGCGTACGTATTCGTCTTTTGTTTTTTGAAGTAGTTTTTCATCCGCAGTATAAAAAGGAATTTTTAAATACTCTGCAAGCACTAAATACGAAGCATCATAGAAGGTGATATCTAACATAGTTGCCTTTGCAAATGCGTTTTTAAATAGTTCTTTCGAGGAATAAATCATAAATTCAGCATAAGTAAACTTCTCGTAAGCTCTTTTTGCTTTGTTTGGGTCTACCCTCGAACTTTTTACAGAGCTTTTCAAAACATTTCCTACTTCATAGAAAAACAGTATGGGAACTGTAATTGCTATCTCCTTTTTGGTAAAACCCCTTTTAATTGTAAGCGCTTCGTTTCTATATTTTTCTTCCGGGAAAAACCATTTCAATGCTACAGAGGAGTCAATAATAATGCTTGTATTCATCTTTGGTCTTTCTTGTTTTGTTCAAGAAGTTTTTGAAGATTTACTTTTTTCCCACGCATACTGTCTGCAAATGCATCTATAGCCGACATTGCTTCTTTATGAGAATTTATATCTGTAATATATCGAAACCCTTTTATTAAAGTATCGTTTATAACTTCCTGTAGGCTTGTATTTCTTTTTAACGCAAGCAATCGGGATTGATCAAAAAGATCTTTTCGTATGCGGATGGTTGTCCGTACAGTGTTATTCATAATGATTTTATATTAGCATCTTGTCATCAAGATGTCAAGAAACAAAATTCCACTTCTTGATTTGTTTGGCTTATTTTTAATACAATAAGTTACATGTTTGAGATTATTCCAGGGATTTTGGAAAAAGAGTGGAGCGAAATTGAGAAAAAGATTGAAGCTGCTAAATCTTTTACAAAAAGTATCCATATAGATATTATTGATGGTAAATTTGGCCAAAACGCAACGTTTATTGACCCTTTGCCTTTTAAAAAGTTTACAAGTCCTTCGACAGGCTCAGGATTATTTTTCGAACTTCATATGATGGTGGAAAACCCCATTCAATATCTCAAACCTTTTGCTGATGCTGGATTTAAGCGGTTTTTAGGACATGTTGAGAGAATGTCTGACCAGGCAGAATTTGTTGCTACAGCACAATTGTTAGGAGAAGTGGGTCTGGCAATTGATGGACCTACTGATTTATCTGCAATTAAGGTTCCATATGAGGACTTGGATGCTTTATTAATTATGACGATTAAGGCAGGGGAGTCAGGACAGGAGTTTAACCCGGAATATTTAAAAAAAGTTGAGACCTTTTCAGCAAATGATCCTTCGACTCGCTTGGCTCGCTCAGGACTCGTGATCGAGGTTGATGGGGGAATAAATGATGCAACTATTGTTGAGGCTAAAAATGCAGGCGCGACTAGGTTTGTTGCAAATAGTTTTATTTTCAATCCTTCGGCAGGCTCAGGACCTTACAGGCAGTTTAATCTTCTAAAAAAATGCTTGGAATAGATATAGTTTATTTGCCGGAATTTAAAGAAAAAATCAAAAGCCTTTCTTTGGAAAAGGTTTTTTTAGATGTTGAGCTTTCTCAAAACAAAACTCAAGAAAGTTTGGCCGGAATTTTTGCGGCAAAAGAAGCATTTTTCAAGGCAATTGGAAGAAAAGAGGATTGGCTTTCGATCTGGATTGAAAAAGAAGGGCAAGGTAAGCCACAACTTTATTCAACTCTTATCAAAGATAATCAAAAAGCCGAAGTAAGCATCTCGCATTCAGGTGATTACGCAATAGCGATGGTAATGATTAAGGATGAGGGATGAAGGATGAAAACATTAATAGATTTATTTAAGCTTTTTGAAAATAGGAATTCAAAAGCCTTTGTTTATAATACAGGAATCCGAAGATTCACTTTTAAATATTCAGAAATTTATGGTGTTTCTTTGCAAATGGCGCAATACCTTCAAAAAGAGGGGATTGAAAAAGGGGATAAGGTTGCTCTGTGGGCGCCAAATAGTCCATACTGGGCAATTTCTTATTTTGGGATTTTATTAAGTGGAGCAATTGTTGTTCCTATTGATTTTGCAGGAGGAATTAAACGAGCTGAGACTATTGTAAAACTTTCTCACGCAAAATTTATTATTCAAAGCAATTACAAATTTGAGAAGCTTTCGCCAATTGGCGGACTAAAGACGGTAATGATAGAAGATCTATCATTTATAATAAAATCATTTGATTCGATCAAAAAAATTATTCAGACAAAGCCTGAGAATATTGCTGAGATTGTTTATACCTCCGGAACAACAGGAGACCCCAAAGGAGTGGTCTTAACACATGGAAATATTATTTCAAACGTTTTAGGGGCATGCGATCATATTGTAATTTCCAAACATTTAAATTTTCTCTCCGTACTGCCCTTGTCGCATATGTTAGAGCAGACAGTTGGTTGTTTAACGCCCTTGTATCGGGGTGATACGATTATTTATCTTCGGACAGTAAAACCATCAAGTATCATGCAAGCTTTCAAAGAAGAAAATATTGCAGCAATGCTTGTTGTTCCAAGATTTTTATCTTTATTAAAAAACACTATAGAACGAGATCTTGATTCTAAAGGATTAAAAAGACTTTTACGTTTCGGGATTTTAAGAAAGATTATTTCAAAATCTATTCAGAAAAAATTCGGAGCAAATTTTCAGATGTTTATTGCAGGTGGAGCTAGCTTGCCAATAGATGTTTTCAAATTTTGGAAAGATTTAGGATTTAGAGTTATTGAGGGCTACGGACTAACAGAATGCTCACCAATAGTTTGCGCCAACACGTTTGCAGCACAAATTCCAGGATCTGTTGGGAAACCTCTTAAAGGCATAGAAGTTAAGCTTGACAATAATGAACTTTTAGTAAAAGGAAAAAACGTTTTCTCCGGTTATTACCAAAATCCAAAAGCAACTGAAGCTGCATTTAAAGAAGGATGGTTCAGAACAGGAGACTATGGAGAAATAGACAAAGATGGTTTTATTCTTATAAAAGGCAGGAAAAAAGATGTGATTGTAAATGCATCGGGAATTAATATTTATCCGGATGAAATCGAGGCAGTTCTTAACAAAACAACAGGAGTAAAAGAATCGTGCGTTATTGGTTTGGACAAAGGAGATGGGGAAGAAGTTCATGCTGTGATTCTTCTCAGAAATTCCAACGAAAATATCGTAGAAATTATAAAATCTGCGAATGAAAAGTTAGATCCCTTAGCGCAAATTAAAGGCTTTTCGGTGTGGTCAGAATTTGATTTTCCAAGAACAACTACTTTAAAAATTCAGAAATTTAAAGTAAAAGAGATAATTTTGAATGAGAATAAAAAAAACAAGTCTGAGTTTCTCAATGATACTCTTATTTCTCTTCTTGCTAATGTTAGCAAAAAACAAGAATCTGAAATCAAAGAAAGCTCTCTTTTAACTTCTGATCTTGGGCTTAATTCTTTATCCCGTCTTGAGCTAATAAATTATCTTGAGCAGGAGTACAGAGTTGATTTGGAAGACACAATCATAAATCAGAATACTACTGTTGCGGATTTAAGAAAACTTCTTGAGAAAAGGGAAAAAGTAAAAAAGCAAAGAGGGCTTTGGCTTTGGTTAAATAATGGTTTTGGAAGGACAATTCGGGAGTTTTTGGATATTGTTTTGCATAAACCAATTTCACACTTATTTTTTGAACTGCAGAGTCAGGGACTTTCGAATCTAAAAAATATAAAAGAGCCGGTTGTTTTTATTGCTAATCATGTTAGTTATTTGGATCAGCCGGCTATTATGTATTCTTTGCCACGTAATATTAGATACAAAACTGCAAGCGCAACAAGAGAAGAATATTTCTTTAGTGAAAACGGAACACCAATTTTTAGGAAATTTCTTTTTCCTTGGGGCATGGTTGGTTTTAACACATTTTTACTTCCTCAAAAATCAGGATTTAGGAAAAGTCTGGCATTTATGGGAAAGCTTATCGATCACAAGGTAAATATTTTGGTTTTTCCAGAAGGAGAAAGGACGCGGACAGGTAAATTAGGCTCTTTCATGAATGGTTTGGGGCTTATGGTTAAAGAGTTGCAAGTACCTGTTGTCCCTATTAAAGTTTTGGGAATGGAAAAAATCTATCCCCGCGGCACAAAGTTTCCGAAAAAAGGTAAATGTACAATAGTTTTCGGAAAACCAATAGAATTTACAACCGAAATGCCAAGTGAAATTATTACAAAGGCGAGAAAAGCAATTTTAGACTTGACCCCGAATTAAAAAAGTGCAAAACTAAAGAGATCCGCCTAAGCTTGCCGTTCGCCTTTTCAGTACTATTCGTACACGGCTCACGGAGCGCTGAATCGGCGGATTCAAGAAACTGTAATTCCAAATAACATTTGGAAACAGTTTCTAGAAGGAGGTGAGCAAAATGACGGAAATGATGATACCTCAACCAAAAAACGCATTCATGGTAATTGGCGTTTTGGCAATTGTATATGGTGCTGTTAATTATTTAATGAGTGTAATGAACTGGCAACCATATATGGCTTGGATTGCAGGAGGAATAATCCTTCTTTTGGTTTCATGGGCGAAAGGATCAATGAAAAGCTAAACAAGCGTTTAGTTGTCAGCGGCTAGTTGCTATACCCTGGAGCAGGAGTTGGCATATAATTACAATTAACTGAATTTTCTGTCCCTTTTATAAAGTATTCTTTTCTTCCAATACAGTCTTTTTGTATTACATTTTGTGGAACAATTAGTTTGATAGCGCTTGTATTGGTACTTGCTTGGGGAAGAAGATTCATCATAATATTATGCCAGATAGGTGCTGCTCCGGTAATTCCGGAGGCAAGAACCTGACTCATAGGACTGTTGTCGCTATTTCCAACCCAAACTGCTACGACATAATCAGGAGTATATCCGATTGTCCAGTTATCTCTTTTGTTATCGCTGGTTCCTGTTTTAACTGAGACATAGTGATTGGGAATATTTAAAGGAGAATTAGCGCCAAATTCCATAGCCCTCGCAGCATTATCTGCTAAAATATTGGATATAATAAATGCAACACCCGGATCAATAATCTGTTTACCTTCTTTCTTGCTCTCCGAAGCCTGGGCGAAGGAGGGTTTTTCTTCCAAAACATTACCCAGCGCGTCTGTTAATTTGAGAATTGGATTAAGATCAGCCCTTACGCCCCCATTTGCTAAAACTCCATATACAGTTGCCATATCAATCATTTTTACATCTGCCGCACCTAATGTGATAGCTAAACCATAATTACTGGAATTGTTCCAGGTTGTTATGCCCATTTTTTTAGCAGTATTAACCATGTTGGGTATACCGATTTTCGAAAGTATTTTAACAGCTGGAATATTTATAGAATTGGCCAATGCAATTCTTAGGCTCATCTTTCCATGAAATTTTCCATCGTAATTTACAGGAGAATATGATGGGCCGTTAAAAGTAGTATACGTAACAGGACTATCCTCAAGAATTGTCGCAGCAGTAAATCCGTTAGTTAGCCCTGCTGCATAAGTAACTGCTTTTATACTTGATCCAGGCTGCCTTAAAGCTATTGTTACATTAAAGTTGCCAGAGGTGGGATCTGAATAATCGCGACTTCCAACCATACTCAGAATATCTCCATTTTTGGGATTTGTTACAATACTTGCCCCATTGGTTAAATTAAGATATGCATTTTTTTCTACTTCTTCTGTGACTATTTTTTGGACCATGTCCTGAGTTTTTAAATCAAGGCTGGTTGTTACATATAATCCGCCTTTTTCTACCATTGCCAACCCGTACTTTTTTATGAGCAAATCTTTTATATACATAACGAAATGAGGGGCATAAAGGGGAGTTTGAGGAGTAGAAAAAACAAGCTCTTCTCTTAGCGCTTCCTCTTTTTCTTTCGAATCTATATACTTTAGCTCCTGCATTTTTGTCAAAACTTCTTTTTGTCTTCCTTTCCACAAACTTGGAGACTCGCCAAATGGCGAATAAATAGTCGGTGCTCTTGTTAAGCCTGCTAAAAAAGCAGATTGCGCAAGGCTAAGGTCTTTTGTTTGTTTGCCAAAATAAACTTCGGAAGCAGCCTCAACGCCCCACGCAGTCCCCCCATAAGGAATTTGATTGAAATACATTTCCAAAATTTGATCTTTGGTATAAATTTGTTGTGTCCAAAAAGCTAATATTATCTCTTTAACTTTTCTTTCTATAGTGATTTCAGGACTCAAAAGTGTTGATTTGATGAGTTGCTGGGTGATAGTTGATGCTCCTTGTAAAGGTTTTCCCGAAAGATCTGCTATTGTAGCCCGAATAATAGCAGCAATATCTACTCCTGAGTTTTTGTAAAAAGTCTTGTCTTCAATTGCAATTGTTGCTTCACGAAGATGTTTGGGAATAGAAGAAAGGGGAATTAAAGTTCTATTCTGGCTTGCATATATTTGATATAAAAGAATACCCTTTCTGTCAAAGATTTTTGTTGTAAGAGGCGGTTTTTGCAAGTTCAATTGCTTTGGGCTTGGGAGATCTTGTAAGAAAATAATAACGATTAAAGGCATAAAAACAAATATAAGAGAGAGTAAAAAGCCTAAAATAAAATATCTTATTTTTATACTCAAAAGAGGCAATGGGAAGATTTTGATTGCTTTTGGTTTCCTTGGTTTTCTAAGCTTTACAAAATTACGTTTCAATCTTTTACGAAACGTCACGACTAATGGTTTCCCTTTTTTCATTATTTTAAAGATAAGGCTAATTATAGAAATAGAGATGTCTCCAATCCAAGTCAAAAAGGATGAAATATAAAATATGGTTTGCAATAGTGCTTTCATAGATTGAATTAACTCACACGGATAGTGATTATACTATGGGTAGTTTGGGTTGAAAAGAGGGGAAAAATTTTATGTGGCTCTTGACAGCATATCGTATATTATTCATGATATAGTAAATCTTTAAAATTATGATAGAACAGTGTTATAGATGGGATCCATATATCGGTCAAGGATCTAAGGAATTGGCTTGTCAAGAAGGATTAGTTGTTCCGAATGTTGGAACCGGAACGTATGATATGGAGTCAATTATGTCCGAAGGATTTAAAAGCAGCGTGTTTGTAGATGTTTTTGCAACAAAAGATCCTCTGAATAGAATGTCTAGAGAGCGTTCAGACAAAAGGGTTGGAAATTTTTCAAGTTCAGCAATTGAAGTGTCTGGGCCTGCATTTGAAGGAAAGTTTGGTTATATAGACGCAGAGAACTCTGGGACAAGATTTACTTTTAATGTAGGACAGAAAGAAATATATAGAGCATTTTATGGATCAGATGGTCGGTTAACAAAATTAAGCACTGGAATGCGAGATGAAGCAAGCTTGATATTTGAATTTGATAAAAATATAGTCACGGGTCTTAGTGATAATTCAATTGTTGAACCGGATTTAGACAGGCGGATAAGCGCTGAAAAAGAAATTAGGTATAACGACAGATTTTTTGCTATAAGGCAAGATAGCATAGGTATATTAGTTGCGATTTCAAAAGTAGGATACGTACCTTATGAGGGTTTGGTAAAAGTTACAACTCAGATTTTGGCTGTGCCAGAGCAAGTAGACATGGAAAGCATGCGTTTTGTCATTTTGAAAGATAGTACTGATTGGCTACAAATATCAGAGCATTTACCAGTTCGATATAATATAGCAAAAGAAAATAAAAGACTATGGATTGGGTGATGGACTGGGACGGGGACAGGTTACGCAATAGGTCTGACCTGTTGCGTCAGTTACAACTACATTATCTTTTTCCTCAACATTATCTGTTTGATTAGGTTTTGCTAGATCTTGCGTTGTTTTATCGATAAACACTTTTTGTAATCCCGGATCAACTCTCTGAGGTTCAGTCCCTTTTATAAAATACTCAAATCTTGTTTCGCATCGATTAGGAGTTCCGTCTGGAGGCGGAATAAGCCCGGACACAGAGCAGATCTTTTTTTGAATTACACTTGGAGGACGGGATATTGGGTGAGTTGGTCGATCTTTCAGAAGATAAGTCATAATGTCATTCCAAATAGGTGCTGCTCCGGTAATTCCGGAGACAAGATTATTCATAGGAGTATTATCATTATTCCCAACCCATGTTGCTACTACAAAGTCCGGAGTGTATCCAATAGTCCAGTTGTCACGAAAGTCATTGGTAGTTCCTGTTTTAACGGAAACTGTTTGGTTTTTTATTTTTAAAGAGGAATTTCCTCCAAATTCTAAAAGGCGCGCATTATTATCAGCCAAAATGTCAGAAATAATAAAAGATACACCTTCAGGCAAAATTTTTTTACCAAAAATAGGGGAAGAAGGAGGCTTATATTCATCAAGAACTTTTCCGTGGCTGTCTATGATTTTAAGAATCGGGTGAATATTTATTTTGTACCCTCCGTTGGCAAAAATTCCATATGCCTGTGCCATTTCCAGCATGGTAACCTCGCCTCCTCCAAGAGTAAGAGAAAGTCCATATTGAGCAGGGTCAGTAAATGTTGTTATGCCCATTGCAGATGCCGTAGCAATCATTGCATCAACCCCATTAAGTTTTAGCATTTTAACTGCCGGGATATTTATTGAATTGCCCAGAGCAAATCTCATTTGTATCACTCCATGCCATTTTCCATCATAATTAACCGGGCAATACTGTTTTGCATTAACTGTTGGGAAGCACAGAGGCTGATCTACAAAAGTTGTGGCACCCGTATAGCCTTTTATCAATCCCACAGCATAATTAATAGGTTTTATAGAAGAACCTGGCTGTCTTAAAGAAAGAGCAATATTGACATTTCCATCAATTTCTCGATCGAAATAGTCTTTGCTCCCAACCATAGCCAAAATTTCTCCAGTTGCAGGATTAGTTACTAAGCTTGAACCATTTGTAGCATGGTATCTTTTTAACTCATTAACATTTTCCAAAACGACATTTTCGGCAAAATCCTGAATCTTGGAATCAAGACTTGTTATAACTCTAAGTCCTCCTTCTTCTACCATTTTTTCTCCGTACTTTTTGACTAAAAGATCTTTTACATACAAGACGAAGTGGGGAGCCGAAATATTATTGGAAATTTTTTTAAACTTCAAAGTTTCTTTTTTTGCCGCATCTCGCGCTGAAGCAGTTATATAGCCTTGTTCGTACATCCTATTGAGTATTGTTTTCTGTCGTGCTAAAGCATACTCGGGATGAGAACCAAAAGGCGAATTGGTGGTGGGAGCCTCCGGAAGTCCTGCTAAAAGTGCTGCTTCGGCAAGAGTTAAATTTTGCGCCTTCTTGCCAAAATAAGTTTGCGTTGCTGCCTCGACTCCATAAACTGTTCCGCCGTATGGAATTTGATTAAGGTACAGTTCCAAGATTTTATCTTTGGAATAGAGTGCTTCTGTTGCAAAAGAAAGAATTACCTCTTTAATTTTTCTTGGAATTGTTCTCTCCGGAGTGAGCAAACTATTCTTAACGAGCTGTTGGGTTAGGGTAGATCCTCCCTGGAGTTCTTTACGTATTATTATTGAAAATATTGCTCTAGAAATACCTCTGAAATCCAGCGCTCCATGTTTGTAAAAATCTTTATCTTCGATTGCAATTGTCGCTTCCTGCATGTGTTTTGGAATAATTGAAAGAGGAATAAACGTCTGATTTTTATTTGAATAAATAGCATAAAGCAGTTTTTGGTCTCGATCAAAAATCTGAGTCGCCTGCGGAGTGTTAGAGCTACTTAATTTAGTCGGAAGAGGAAGATCTTTTAGTATAAAAAAATAAGTTGCAATAGAAAAAATAATGAAAAAAACTAAAAAAACTCCCAAAAGGAGCTTGTGGCGTTTTGCGAAACGTTTTATAGGGGTTGAAACTTTCATTCTAGTATAATAACATGTGGGAAGCCATATGTTAAGTCTTAACTGGATTGATTTTACAATATTAGCCATACTACTTTTTTACGCTTACGAAGGTTACTCCAGCGGATTTATAGCTGCACTTTTGGATTTGATAAATTTCATTGTCTCTTTTTTTATTGGTCTTAGATTTTATGGATTTTTTGCAGGCATTTTGGTTAGTAAATTTTCTATGGCCCAGGGACTCTCGCAGGCAATTGGTTTTTTTATTGCAACGTTCCTAACAGAAATTATTATTGGAATATTAATTAGAAAATATTTTACTTCCGAGCCTAAAATTCTTAAAAGTTATAATAAAATATTTGGAATTTTTCCTGGGATTTTATCTGGGTTAATACTAATTTCTTTTATACTGGTTCTTATTATTGCTCTTCCGGTTTCAACGCCAATAAAACATGCTATTTCTTCTTCAAAAATAGGTAATTTATTGTTGTCTAACGCGCAGGGTTTGGAAAAAGATTTGAATAGCGTATTTGGCGGGGCAATCAGTGAGACTATTAATTTTTTGACGGTTGAGCCAAAAAGTAACGAGATTGTTTCATTAAATTTTAAAACTAGAAATTTTTCGCCAGACCCTGTTGCAGAAGAGTATATGTTTAGTCTTATTAATAAGGAAAGAATAGCGGTAGGATTAAAAGAAGTTGTTTTTGATGATCAGCTTAAGAATGTTGGAAGAAAACATTGCAAAGATATGCTTGAGCGGGGATATTTTTCTCACTATACACCCGAAGGTTTCTCTCCTTTTGATAGGATGGATGAGGCGGGTATTATATATAACTTTGCAGGCGAAAATTTAGCTTTGTCTCCAAATACAGACATAGCAATGAAAGGGCTTATGAATAGCCCGGGGCACAAAGCCAATATTTTATCTGTCGATTTTGGGAGAGTTGGAGTAGGGGTAATAGATGGGGGAATTTATGGTGAAATGTTCTGCCAGGAATTCACTAACTAAATTAAAAATTCAAAATGCAAAATTCAAAATTACAACTCAAAATTAAAAATTTAAAGGATACTAATGTAAAAGGAAAGACGGTTTTTTTGAGAGCGGATTTGGATGTTCCGCTTGTCAGTGGGAAAATTGAGGATGATACGCGTTTGTTGTCTGCGATTCCTACAATTGAATATCTTTTAAAACACAATGCCAAGATTATTATTGCAGGGCATTTAGGAAGACCTAAAGGTGCTGATAAAACTTTAAGTCTAGAGTCAGTAGCTGAATGGTTTTTTAAAGAATTAAAAATTTTAAATTCGAAATTTGAATTCAAATTAAAAATTGAAAATTTAAAATTTACAAAACTTGGAGATTTTGAAGCTTGGCAATTAACAGACAACGTTTTTTTATTAGAAAATTTAAGATTTCATGCTGGGGAAGAGAAGAATAATCCGGAATTTGCGAAAAAATTAGCCTTACTTGCAGACATTTATGTAAATGATGCATTTGCAATGACGCATAGGAATCATGCTTCAATAGTTGGGGTAACCAAATTTTTGCCTCATTTTACAGGGTTTCATTTAGAAGAAGAAGTTGAAAATTTAACCCGCGCAATGGACAATCCAAAAAGACCTTTAGTTGTAATTGTTGGAGGGAAAAAGATTGAAACTAAGTTACCATTGGTTGAAAAAATGCATAGAATTGCAGATTATGTTTTGGTTGGAGGCAAAATTGCACAGGAATCAAAGGCTTTGGTTAAAGTACAACACGAGCAAATTACAGGCAAAAAGGCAGTTTTAATGGTTGCAGATGCGATACCGGATGGCTCGGACATCACGGACAAAGACGCAGAGAATTTTTTACAAATCATTAGTCTTGCAAAAACTATTGTTTGGAATGGATCAATGGGAATTATTGGCGGGGCCGCAGAAAATCTTGAATCAGAAAAAGGAACAAAAAAAATCGCAGAGGGAATTCTGAAGACAAATGCTTATGCAATTGTTGGAGGAGGAGATACTGTTGAATATTTGAATAAACTGGGAGTTTTAAGTAAATTTTCCTTTGCATCAACCGGCGGCGGCGCAATGCTTGCATTTTTTAGTGGCGAAAAACTTCCGGGTCTTGTCGCCCTTGAAAAAACTTAGTATACTGAGATCTATGATTCGAGTTGCGATAAATGGATACGGAAGAATTGGAAGAGTAGCTCATCGAGTAATTCTGCAAAAACACGCTTCCGAAATTGAAGTAGTTGCAATCAATGCGGGTTCGTCCACTGATATTAAGGGTTGGATGTATTTGCTAAAGTATGACACTACGTATCATACTTTAAGTTCAAAGTTCAAAGTTCAAAGTTCAAAGTTGGAGGACGGGGAAAATGTTGGAATCTTAAAAGATGCAATTGGATATCTAATTATTAATGACAAAAAAATTCCGGTTTTTTCTCAAAAAGATCCAACATTTTTGCCTTGGAAAGATTTGAATGTTGATGTTGTTATTGAATCCACAGGACATTTTCTAACAGCTGAAAAATTACAAACGCATCTGGACGGAGGAGCCAAAAAAGTAGTCTTATCTGCTCCAGCGAAAGACGATGGACACATACCAACCTATGTTTTGTCAGTTAATGACAAAAATTACAAAGGTGAAAACCTTATTAATAACGCGTCTTGCACTACTAATTGTATAACTCCGGTTGCGAGAATCATGGTTGATAATTTTGGAGTGGAAAAAGCCATGATGACAACTATTCATGGTTATACATCTGACCAGCGCTTACAAGACGGAGGACACAAAGATTATAGACGCGCTAGAGCAGCAGCTCAAAATATAATTCCTACATCAACTGGTGCAACAATAGCAGCTACAGAAGCAATTCCGGAGCTTTCAGGGATTTTTGAGGGACTTGCAATTAGAGTTCCAGTTTCAGTTGGTTCTTTGTCTGACTTTACTTTTCTGTTAAAAAAACCAACAACCAAAGAAGAAGTAAATGAAATATTCAAAAAAGAAGCTCAAAACCCTATGTATAATGGTATTTTAGACGTAACTGAAGATCCAATTGTTTCAAGCGATATTATTGGGAATTCCCATTCTTCAATTGTTGATTTATCTTTGACTCAAGTTGTTGGAGGAAATATGGTTAAAGTAATTGCCTGGTATGACAATGAATACGGATATGCAAACCGTTTAGTTGAAGAAGTCATAATGGTAGGGAAACAAGCTTAAGTTTATGGATAAACAGGCAGAGCTTAAAAATATTAAAAATATTACTATTTCAGGCAGAATAGGGGCGGGAGCTACAACTCTTGCAAAGAATCTCGCAGGTATTTTATGTTGGGACATTCTTGACGGAGGAAAGTTAATGCGTAAAATTCAGGCAGAATTGGGAGCAGCTGTCGAAGATGCCTTAAAACGTCCTGACCATTTCGATATCGAATATGAAGAAAGAGTAAAGAAAATGCTTCAACACGAATCGCATCATATAATTCAAAGCCATCTTGCTGGATTTGATGCACAAGGTATACCAGAAGTATTTAAGATTTTGGTTGTTTGTGAAGATGAGAATGGGAATGATAAAAAAGAAGTTCGTATTGATAGATTAGTAAATCGTGACGGCACAGCTGTCAAACAAGCAAAACATGAAACAATAGAGCGTGATCGTCAGGATCTTGAGAAATGGAGAAAACTTTATGCCAACAATGATCAGAATTGGGTATATTGGGATAAAAAATATTACGATTTAGTTATCAATACTTATTCACACAATCAAGACGAAACTCTAAAACTCGCTCTTGAAAAAATTGGATATAAGTAGATTATTGCAATTCTTCGCGTCTCTCTCGATAGTACGTTTCTAACTGATCTAATAGTTTTGGGGAACGCGATGCGAGTAATAAATTTGCCCTTTCTCTTTGTAATTCAGGCTGGAAAGTTTTAATATTTATTGATTCTCCCTCAGAGGGAATAATTCTTACTTTTCCTCCTTGGGCAAGTAAGAATGGAAGGCCTGCAAATAATTCTTCATAAGGTTCAATAGGAGCAACATAAGCATGAACAAATCCTAGAGCAAGCGGTACATATATATAATTTCCTCCAGTTGAAATAATTGTACTTGAAGGATGTCTATCTTCTTTAGCTTTGCTAAAGTATTTGTTGAATTGTGAATCATATTTCTCTTTTGCTCTATATGCTGCGATGACTAAATTAGGATCTTGTACTCCCTCAACTAATGCTGGTGGAGAAAATTTTACATCTTCTTTTGATTCAAGGTCCGCAATGTTGTGGTGGTAGTTTTCTCCATTCCGAGTTATAAATGATTCATTAGGGTGAGCTAAATTGACAGCTCCTGCCCCAATTGGAGTATTGTCTATATCATAAATTCCTAAAACAGTCCAGGGAGTAACGTAAAAATTAAATAATTTTTTTATTAACTCATCGGTATTATCAATAGGATCAAGCGGCACAGGATAGTAGGGAGGACGGCTGCCTGTGGTAAAATTATTATGTTCAGAGTAGACTTGAAAAGCTATGCCATGTTTTTGACCCGATCGATCTAAGGCTTCTCCAATACTTTTTTCTGTTTCTAAATCAATATCCGGCTCCGGATCTTCTCCTTCTCGACGTACATTTCTAACAATCATTCCCTGTCTTCTGCGAATTTTATCAACGGTAGGGGGAGTTGTTTCTAAGAGTACTTCTTTTAGTACATTATCTACGGTTTGTACAAGAAGCGGTTCTTTTTTCTGAAATCCTTCGCTGTGTCGTCTTTCAAAATCCGGTCTCATATTGGAACAATGCTATCACATATTTGACAGAAATACTAATTTTGTGATAAAGTGACAATCCTATAAAAATCATAAAAAGGTAATATCAAAACTGGATTTAATATATATGTTAAAATATAGTTAAATATTGTAAGCCTATGAATTATGAGATAAAATCAGTTGCAGGATTAGTTAAAAAATCAGTTTTTAATATGAATCCTTATGACGCGCCAAAGGAGGGAAGAGGTGAAGAGAATAAGCTCCGTTTGGATTTTAACGAAATGCTTAGGAAACCTCATAAAAGAGTAATAGAAGAAGTAATAAATTATGCCAAAAAAGGCGAGTTTCAAATCTACCCGGAATATGCAGATCTTGATGAGATTATAGCTAATTACGCCGGGGTTAAGTCTAGCGAAGTAATGCCAACGAATGGATCGGATGAGGCAATAGATATAGTTTATAGAGCTTTTGTGGGTAAGGGGGACAAGGTAATACTTCCTATTCCTACATTTGCAACGCTCAGATCATCTGCGCAGATCGAAGGAGCAGTTATTGTTTCACCTCATTATGAGGGGGAAAATTTAGACTTTCCTTTTGATGGAGTAATGAAAGCTATAAAGCCAGGAGTAAAAGCAGTGGTGCTTTGTAGCCCAAACAATCCAACAGGAACTGCTATTCCAAAAGAGCAATTAGAACAAGTTATCAAAAGATCAAAGGAAAGAAATACAATTGTTATGGTAGATGAAGCATATTATGAATTTGCTAAAGAAGTAGTACCAGAGATAAGCGTTGTTGACCTAATACCTAAATATGACAATCTTTATGTAACTCGAAGCTTGTCAAAAAGCATGGGAATTGCTGCATTTAGGCCAGGATATGTGATATCTCAGGAAAAAAATATAAAAGAATTGAGAAAGATTAGGCCTCCATACAGTGTAAATATGGTAGCTGTTGTTGCGATGAGGGCGTTAAGATTCCCGGAAGTAGTGGGAGATATAGAAAAATATGCTCATGAGATTATGAAACTCTCAAAACCTATGGTTGAAGAATTTTACAGAGAACACGGCATAAGATTTTTTCCAAGCGCAGCGAACTTTCATTTAATAGAGGATAAAGATTACAATATGTCTGATTTTTTGGAGCTTAAAGGAATACTTACCAGACCAAGATCTGATCCTAAGGGTACGTTGAGAGTAACTATAGGTACAGAAAAAGATACAAGAAGATATTTAAAGGCTTTGCAAGAATACCTCAAAACATCCAAATAAGATCTTCAATTTAGGATATTGATATTTAATAGGTTTGGTGTTAAAGTAAAAGCGATTATGAGTTCGCAAAAGATAAATTATCTGGATTTTTTTAAGACAGTTGGAAAATCAAAAAGATTGCCTCGTAGTGGATGGGTTAGGGAAAAAGTCAATGATCCGGAATCTGTTGCAGAACATTCCTTTAGAGTTGGCGTTTTAATTATGATGCTTGTGGACAAACTAGATGTTAGGCTAGATAAAAATAAATTGTTAAAAATGGTTTTTGTTCGCGGATTAGGTGAAGTTGTGACTGGAGATGCTGTTGTAGAAAGATGGGATATGATTGATTTTAAGAAAAGAGATGAAAAAGAAAGACAAGAAAGAGAGGGTGTAAAAAAGATTTTTAGCAAGATTGATCAAAGTGACGAATATCTATCAATATTTGACGAGATGGTCAATAGGGATACCCCAGAAGCAGAAACTTTTTGGCAATTGGATAATCTTGAAATGGTTATTCAAGCACTTGAGTACGAAGAAGAACAGGGGAAAAACTTGGAAGAATTTTTCTTACATTACGCTTTATATTATACTAGGAATCCATTTATTAAAGAAATCTTTAAGAATATTCTTAAAAGCAGGAAAAAAGAATATCAGGAAAGTCTTACGAAAAAATTAGGAAATAAAATATGAAAGTTGCTGATGCAATGTCCAAGCACGTTGATTTCGTTTCGGAAAAAACTAAAGTGGAAAAACTTTCCCTTCTTATTTTTGGCCACGGTATAAATGGTGTTCCTGTTTGTAAAAATAAAAAGGTTGTAGGATTTGTTACAGAGCGGGATATTTTGTCCAAATTTTACCCATCAATTCAAGAATATATTGAAGATCCTTTTCATTCTTCGGATTTTGAAGGAATGGAAGCAAAAGTTAAGGAAATTTTTGAGATGAATGCAGATCAAATTATGAGCCAGCATCCTGCGACTGTGACTCCCGAAACTCCTTTATTGCGTGCTCAGTCCCTAATGTTTATCGCAAAGATAGGACGACTTCCTGTTGTTGACAAAAAAGGCAATCTGGTCGGAATTATTGCAAAAGGAGATATCTTTAGGGCATTGGTCGGAGAAAAGCTTCTTTTTACAGAAGATGCAGACTATAATGACTGGCTTTCAAAGACTTACTATTACTCTGTTGATAATAAAAATCGTTTAGAGCATGAATTACCGGATCTCATAAAACTTTTTAAAGAAAATAATGTTAAATCAATTATAGACATCGGTTGTGGTACAGGAGATCACACAATAGAGCTTGCTCGGCATGGCTTTAGAACAGTTGGGATAGAAAGAAGCAAAGGTATGATATCGGAATGTAACAGAAAAAAACGATCTGCTTCACAAGATGCAAAAGAAAGGATGGATTTCTATTTGGAAAGCTTCGAAAATACAATGCCCAGCCTTAAGGAAAAATTTGATGCAGCAATTTTTATGGGAAATACGATACCTCATAATTCATACAATTATCAGGACGTGATCAAGAAAGCTGCGCAGTCATTGTCTGAAAAAGGCGTTATGGTTTTCCAGATTACAAATTTCGAAAAAGTACTTAAGACCAAAAAGAGATTTTTAAGTTTTAACTTTGCTAGATTAAAGGATGAGCCTAAAAAGGAGTACGCTTTTTTGGAATTTTATGATGAGCCGAATCAAAAAGACAATACTATTCTTAAAACATTTGCAATTCTTAATTCTTCCGGAAAAAGATGGAAATCAGCTGGAGTAAGAAATACTTTGATGGCATATATAACAAAAGAAAATATAAAAAAAGCATTGGAGAAAAATGGATTCACAAAAATTTCATTTTATGGAGGAAGTTTTGATGGGAAAAATTGGGATTTTCTTTTCAGAAAACCTTTTAACCCACTGCAGAGCGATTGGCTTAATATTATAGCAAAAAGATGATATGAGAAAGACTTATTTTTTGGTGTCTTTTGCAATAATAGTCTTTTTATTGAGTTTCAATACCTCTTTTGCCGGGTCCCATTCAGAACCCGGCTTCGCCAAAGATTCAGCGGAAAAAGTAAATTATGAACTTCCATATCCTGGACTTTTGCCTGATAGTCCTTTATATTTTCTAAGAATCATAAGAGATAAGGCAATAAGCTTTCTTATTGCGGATCCTTTAAAAAAAGCAGAGTTTGATTTGCTTCAGGCAGACAAAAGGCTAAACGCCGGCATATACCTTTTTAATAAAGGCAAAGTTTCCATGAGTCTTTCAACTATTTCAAAAGCTGAAAATTATTTTGAGGAAGCTTTGACTAAAAGAAGAGAAGCAGCAAAACAGGGAATGGACACAGAAGATATAGAAAGAAGATTAATGCAGGCAGTCGCAAAACATCGTGAAGAATTGGGTAAGATTATCAAAAGAGTAAATAAAAATTTTAAAGGAAATTTTGAGAAAGAGTACAAAAGAGTAATTGATTTTGAGAAGGGGCTAAAACATTAATCTCAAAATAATAGAATAAATCTAATTAATTGGAGACATTTTTCGTTCAATAAAGTTTCCTAATTTATCTTCAGAATAGAGATAATCAAAAATGAGGCTAAAAAAAGACCTGACTCTTTTTGATATAGAAATTTCTAGTTGACACAATAGATCTAGCGTTCTATATTGAGTATTAACACTAGTTGTAGTGTTTGAACATTCATAGAGTATGAAGTGTCCATATTGCGGATCGACTGAATCTGAAGTTGTTGAGACTAGAGCTTCGGAAGACGTAGATACAATCCGAAGAAGAAGAGAATGTTTGAAATGCAAAAAAAGATTTACGACTTACGAGAGAATTGAGAACGTAAACTTGGTTGTTATTAAAAAAGATGGAAAAAGAGAGCAATTTGACCGCGATAAATTAAAAAGCGGCATAATAAGGAGCTGTGAGAAAACAGCGGTGTCCCTTGAGCAAATTGAAAAAATAGTAACGGAAATAGAAAGGGAATTAAGAGGGGGAGACTCAGTTGAAGTAGAAAGCAAGAAAATAGGACAAATGGTTGCAGTAAGACTGAAAAAAATTGACAAAGTTGCATATATCAGATTTTCAAGTGTATTTAAAAGATTTGTAGATATAGAAGATTTTCAGGAAGAAGTGAAGCGACTAATAAAATAATTTTTAATTTGAAATTTAAAATTTGAAATGAATTCAATGAAAATCAAAAATTGAAAATTTAAAATTACTATGAAATTGGATGGAATAAGGGAAAAAGTATTTTTGGATAGGTATGCCTTAAAAGACAAGGATGGTTCTTTGTTGGAGCATACTCCGGAGGAAATGTGGAAAAGAGTTGCTGGGGGGATTGCTCGAAATGAAAAACCGGCAAAAAGAAAATATTGGACCCAAAAATTCTACGATGTTATGTCTGAGTTTAAATTTGTTCCGGGCGGAAGAATTTTATCTGGTGCCGGAACCAAATATCAGGTTACTTACTTCAATTGTTTTGTTATCCCATCTCCAAAAGATTCAAGGGGAGGAATTGTAGAATCTTTAAAACAACTTATTGAAATTCAGTCCCGAAGTGGCGGAGTAGGGCTGAATCTTTCATCCCTTCGGCCTCGTGGAGCAAGAGTTAAAAAGGTCAACGGAACATCTTCAGGTCCTGTTACATGGGCCGGACTATTCTCTTATGCAACTCACGATGTTGTGCAGCAAGGCGGAACCAGAAGAGGTGCAACAATGCTGATGCTTTGGGATTGGCATCCGGATATCGAAGAATTTATAACAGTCAAACAAGATCTCTCCAAAATTAATGGAGCCAATCTATCTGTTTGTGTTTCAGATGCTTTTATGGAAGCAGTCAAAAAAGATGGGGATTGGGATTTGGTTTATCCAGATCTTGACGATCCGAAATATGATTCAAAATGGGATGGAGATATAAATGGATGGAAGAAGATTGGGGGGAAAGTGAAAGTCCACAAGACAGTCAAAGCAAAATATCTTTGGGACTTAATCTGCACTGCGGCTTGGAGATCTGCCGAACCAGGACTCCACTTTCTTGAAAGATCTAATAAAAGGTCAAACACTTATTATTTTGAGAATTTAATTGCTACAAATCCTTGCGGAGAGCAGCCATTGGGAGCATGGGCTGTATGTAACTTGGGAGCAATGAATTTGGCCGCTTATGTCAAAAATGGCAAATTTGATTATGAAAATTTTGGCCTCGATGTTAAAGTCGCATTACGATTATTGGACAATGTTATTGATCAGACATATTATTTTTTTAAAGAGAATGAAAAATGCGCAAAAGACATTCGTCGGACTGGACTTGGCATTATGGGAATTGGAGACGCGCTTATCAAAATGAAAATCCGTTATGGATCCAAAGAATCAATGCCGGTAATTAAAAAAATCTTTGAGACTTTGAGAAATAACGCATACGAAGAATCCTCGGATTTGGCAAAAGAAAAAGGATCGTTCCCCAAATTTAACAAGAGCCGCTATTTAAAAGGTTATCACATCAAAAATTTACCTCAAACATTGCAAAATAAGATTGCAAGAGCCGGAATTAGAAATGCAGTCTTGTTAACAATTGCGCCAACAGGCACAACAAGTTTGGTTTCAGGCGTTAGTTCTGGAATAGAACCGGTTTATGAATTTGTTTTCAAGAGAAAAGATAGAACAGGAGAGCACATGATGTATCATCCGCTATATGAGGAATGGAAAAAACAAAATCCCCCTTCGGCAAGCTCAGGGCAAGTCCAAAAACCAGATTATTTTGTTTCGGCAAATGATTTGACTCCTTTAGAGCATGCAAGTGTTCAGGCTGTTGCACAAGAGTTTATCGACTCATCAATTTCAAAAACAGTTAATGCTCCAAATTCCCACACAGTTGACGATGTAAAACAATTATATATGGCAGCATATGACTTGGGGCTTAAAGGTGTGACATATATGAGAGATGGATCTCGTGAAGGAGTATTGGAGAGAGTTGTTGATAAGAAAAAAGAAGAAGTAAAAGTAACACCGCCTATGTTCAGTACGCCAGTAATTTCACGTCCAACTGCAATTGAAGGAGTAACTTATCAGACTCATACGCCTGTTGGAGAAGCATTTATAACGATTAATCATAATTATAATAAAGAACCGTTTGAAATGTTTATAACTATTGGAAAATCAGGTTCGGATATTGCTGCCATGGCTGAAGCATTGGGAAGAATGGTTTCATTAAATCTTAGACTCAATGGAGCATTATCTCCAAAAGAGAGAATTAGACAAGTTGTTGCGCAACTGGTGGGTATTGGAGGAGCAAGGAGTGTAGGATTTGGTAAAGATAGAGTGAGATCTTTGCCGGATGCTGTTGCTAAAATTTTATCAACGCATTACGGTTTTGCAATAAATGGAAAGGTTGAAGATAAACCTGTATTAACCAACGGACATTCAAATGGCCTGCCCGACAGTGCCAAGTCATGGCAGGCGGGCCATTCCAACGGTTCTACAAAGCCAGGCACTGTGCAAAACCTGGCAAAGCAAAATTTAGTTTTAGAGCCACAACCAGCAATTGTTAAAATGCAACAATTGGCAATAGATGGAAAAGCTAGTGCGGTACTGGATACATCAACAGGACTTTATGATATTTGTCCGGAGTGTGGTGGGGGAAGTCTGGCATATGAAGAAGGTTGTAGAAAATGCTATAGCTGTGGATATTCCGAATGCTAGACTAACCACTAGCGCTTGTATAATATCTTAAAGAAAACTTCCAGAACATTCGAGCGCAAATAAAGAAAATTACGCTTGTGCCAAGAAACAGAATAAAATCAGCAAAAGTTGCTTTGGAAATCAAAAGTTTTGTTGGAACAGTGACGACAATCGTAATCGGAAGCAAAAAGGAAAATGCAAACACGTTCAATTGCCTAAACATCTCTTGAGGAAATCTTGCAAATCCATTTACTTGGTATAATAGATCGATTATATTTGAAAGGTTGGTAAATTTAATAATTAATGTTGAAATCATATACCAGATTGAATACATAAGCGCAATACCTACTAGGCCCAAAACTGCAAAAAGTGCCAGGCTTAATAAGCTTGGAGGTTGTGAGTTCAGTAACAATACTGCAAATACTACACCCGCGATAATCCTGAAGAGACTTGTATAGTTGAAAAACCAGAAACTCATCAAAAACTGAGGATCAACAGGTTTCATAAGTAAGCCATCGAGTCTACCAAAATGAATTATTTCTGAAAATCTCTCAAAGTTTTTGCTAAATACCATGTGGAATGCGCCTATGATAATGTTGTAGATAGCAGTAAGAAGCAATAATTCCTCTCTTGTCCATCCGTACACGTTATTCGTTCGTGTAGTCAGAATAAAAATAGTTATAAATGTCATGCTTCCCCAGAGTATAGATGAAATTATACTGTTGATGAAGTTTGCTCTGTAAGTAGTTAACGTCTGGAAATTCATTCCAAGCAAAGTTGTGTAAATTTTGAAGTATCTTTTCATATTTATTGTCCAATGCCTGTAAATTTTCCTACACCTTTTTTCCATGCCACGGAATACAGGTAGGCCATTATAGAAATCCAAATCAATTGCATCATGATAATATAAATAAGTTGTTGTAGGTTTTGAGTTCCTTGCAGAGAAATAATTGGAAAATAAACCATGTAGGCAAAAGGTAACCTATAAGTAATTTGAGCCAGGAAATCCGGAAGAAGAGAAAGAGGTAATAGGAGACCTGCAGATATTATTATGATTGCATCAAAAAGCTGGTGGAATCCTCTGGCATCTGTCAGCCAGAAAGCGGAAAGTCCCAGAATCATTTTAAATGTAAACGAAAGGATATAGGCAAGAATGATTATTATCAAAGAAAGAAGAAAAATTATTGGATCAGCCGTAATAACAAGGAGATTTTTGAAAAATAATGTAAATAATAGCAAAATAACGATGCCATAAAAACCTTCAAGCATTCTCCATGGAGTTTCTGCAAAAAATTTCAGCAAATAATAGGAGAAAGGTTTTACAAGAAATTTGGTTAATTCTCCTTGCTGTATGTCTTCTCTGGCAACACTTGTTTCAATATGAGCCATGATAAAAGAATATAGGATTGCAAGCATGAGATAGTATGTAGATATTGTTGAGATTGTCCATCCTGAAATATTTCCTCCATTCGAAATTAATGCTCCGCGCCAATAAAGATATAGTACCGAAGTCGGAATGAGGGCAACTAAAAACCAAACAAAAGATTTTGCTCTTTCTGTCATAACAGTCTGACAGTTAAGTAAAAATATTTTCCAGTACCGCATATTATTTTCGTTTCTTTAAAAATATATCTCTTACAATGTCTTCTATTCCTACGTCTTCGATATTTAGATCGGCGATGGGAAAGTCTGCCAAAAGTTTTGATGTAATCACACTTGATTCCTCACGTTTTACAGAAAGCACAGCTTTCGGGAGCTCAAATTCTTTAATCTCCCCAAATTTACTTATATCCTTTTTCTTTATCTCCTTTTCAAATATGATCGTAATGAGCTTATATCTATTGTATTCTTTAATAAGGTCTTGAAGTTTTCCGTCAAATAAAAGTTCTCCACGATCAATAACCAATACTCGCTTACAGAGCTGGCGTACATCTTCCATATAGTGACTTGTTAAAATAATTGTCGATCCGTACTTGTTGTTATATTCTTTGATGAAATCACGCAATTTTTTCTGCATTACCACATCTAATCCGATGGTCGGTTCATCTAAAAATAGAACTTTGGGGGAATGGAGAAGTGCTGCTATCAGCTCACATTTCATCCGTTGTCCCAAGGAAAGTTTTCTTACTTGGTTATTTATAACATCTTTTACATCAAGAAGATCTACGAGGTCATTTAGGGTTTTTTTATAATGCTCATCGGAAATTTCATAAATTTCTTTATTAAGTAAGAAAGTGTCTACGGCTGGCAAATCCCACCAGAGCTGGTTTTTCTGGCCCATTACAAGGGAGATTTGCTTGAGAAATGCTGATTTTCTTTCAAAAGGAGTATATCCCAAGACACTGACTTTTCCAGAAGATGGATAAAGAAGTCCAGACAAACATTTTAATGTTGTAGTTTTTCCTGCGCCATTTGGTCCTATAAAACCAACCAATTCTCCTTGATTAATAGTAAAAGATATGTTTTTTATAGCATGCAGTTCTTCATATTGTCTGTTTACTAATGCTTTTAATGATCCCTTGAATCCAGGATCTTTTTTGTATATCTTGTAAGTTTTAAATAAATTATTGACTTGAATTATAGAAGACATAAAAATAATTATAGCATTTCTTATTTTACCACTTGATAAAAATTAATTTTGCGTTTATTATAAAAGCAATAAAGTTAGGTAATCATGGTGTAAGTCCATGACTGTGCCGCAACTGTTTCACCTCGTCGAAGCCTTGGCTAAGACGGGTTATAGTCAGAAAACTAACTTTGCTTAATGCTCCCGAGCAGGAATCTTTTATTCAATCCTTACTCGAGAGAGAAGGGTTTTTTTATGCCAATTTATACAAGAACAGGGGACAAGGGAAAAACATCTCTTATGTCAGGGCAAAGAGTCTCGAAAAGCGACATTAGAGTTGATGCATATGGCACAATCGATGAGCTTAATTCTGCAATTGGGATCGTGATTGCAGAAGTTCAAAGTGCAAAGTTCCCCACTTCGCTAAAGCTTCGAGGGGCAAGCAAAGTTCAAAGTCACAGTTTACAATTAAAAGTTGAATTAATTAAGATTCAGAATGACCTTTTGGAGATCGGTTCAGCGTTGGCTAATCCAGCCTCAAAAACTTTAAAATATTTAAAAATTAGAGTTAAGGAATTTGAAGAATTTATAGACAAAATGACAGAACAGATGTCTCCATTAAAAAACTTTATTTTACCTGGAGGAGGGAAAGCAGGGGCAGCACTTCATCTTGCTCGTGCTATTTCAAGGAGAGCAGAAAGGAAAATAGTGGAGCTTAATAATAAACAAAAAATTGACAACAACGTAATAATTTACATCAACAGACTTTCGGATTTGCTCTTCACCATGGCCAGATTTGCGAATTTTAAAGAAAAACAAAAAGAAACTATTTGGCCCGCCTAAGCTTACCATTCGGCTTTTGGGTACTATTCGTACACGCTTCATGGAGCGCTTTAGCGGCGGGTAAATTTAAATAATTATGCCAGTAATAGCAGAACGATCATACGGAATAGGAAAGCCAATGGAAATGATTATGAATCCTGCGCCCAATGCGGGTAAGGAGGCAAAAAGAATTTGGGATATGGGAAAAAGGAAAATAGCAGAAGTACCTTTGTCTCCTGATAGAGAGATAGGGGTAGAAGAAGCAATAAAAAATAGTTTCGCATTTGTCCAGATTGCAGGACTAAAAGCTGGCGAATCCCAAACTGTTGCAAATATTTCAACCGGCTTAACCTGGGATCGCCAAACGCCAATTGAAGATTGCGCCAAGGAGATTGTTGAAAAAATCGGCGGCAGCCAAGTAAAGCTTAAGTGGTTTGGACAGCATAAATTGGCAGGTTTTGTAAAAGGAAATGGACGACCGGAAGCTAGGCTTATAGGTTTGGTTGATGCGCCTAAACAAGCATATGCAAAGTACCTTCCTCATTTAGCAAACGCCCAAATTGAAATTCAAAACCGCCGTGTCCAGGATATTTTGGATTCTGCAAGCGGAACTGGTAAAAAATTTTTAGATATTTTCAATGGGGAAGAAAAAAAGACAGAGCGAGCTTATCAGGATAATAATAAAAATTCTTTTGCATGGGCAACACAAAAAGTCAATGACAAGCTGATGGGAATAAATTTAGATAATCAACCTCAGGCTGTCGCAGAGCTTGCAACAGACGAAGATACAAAGCAAATGATTGAAGCAATGCAGGAATTTTTTAGCGGAGATTCCAACGAAAATAGATATTTTATTGAGTTTGATTTTAGCGAAACAGTTTCCTGTTGCAATATTTCCTTCAATGCGCAGCATGCAGAATCTCACGTTTGGGAAGAAGATGCTCTTTCAATTTTATCTTCAGATCTTGCGCCCTCCATATTAAAATATCCCAACGGAGAAACGTATTTTAATGATGCAACATGCGCTTCTTGTTTCAGAGAAAAAGAAAGTTGTAAATGCAAGAAAGATGAGAAAAAGAAGGAGTAGTCTAAATGTCTAATATCTAATTCCTAATTTCTAATGAATGTTTAAATTTTTCTTGCTTGAATGAACTATTGCATTGAAAATAAGGTTTAGTTCTTTGGCTTCAATCCACAATTTTTTTATTTCTTCTCTAATTTCTGGTTTTGCATTAGCTATTAGTCTTAGCCAATATTTTGTTTCTCTTGCCTCTTTTTTACAAACACCAATTTTATGAATGAAATCTTTCTTGCTCTCAGCATCATCTGCTTCACAATAATTTGCTCCAATACTTGTAGCCGCTCTCACTAATTGGATAATTAAAACTTTTGTTATTGAGTTTTCAGGGATGCTTCTGCAAAATTTAATAATTGTTTCGGCAAATTTTGCAGTTCTTTCTTCTAAATCGTATTTTATTTCCGGCATTTTAGCATTGATTAGTCATTAGTAATTAGACATTAGTAATTCGTTATTGCGCCTACGGCGCTAGTTCTTGCCATGCTCTTGTTGTCTGCTGGGTGAGAGTGGGATAATTAAGGATAAAATCAGGCCTTTCAATAAAGCTAACTGAAGGACTGGAAGAGTTATTTGCACATAAACTTCTTTTATTTACAAAAGTTCCCCCAGTTCTTCCCGCATTTGCAACAACAGTGCCTGCAATGTTCAGCCTGTTATGTATGCCGGACGGGCACGGGTCTACCTGATCTGCTATAAAATCTTCATCCGCAGAATACAGCCCTTCAATATTAGATACAGCAGATGCAGGATTACTTTCTCCGACATTTTGACTAACAGTTATGTCTCCTTTTGCTGAAAATATAGCTGTTGATCCAACAGGAACTTTAATTGTTTGATTGATAGTTAAGTTTCCGTTAACTAAAATAATAAAGTTTCCCGACCCAAATGTAACTGGCGCATTTATTGTAAGGTTACCATCTGTTTTATATATTCCGTGCGTAAGAGAGCTATCAACGTTTGCAATGGTAGTTGGTGTGATTCCTGAACTTTGGGCAGTTTCCAAAAGAAATCTATAAGAACTGGGGATTAGATTATGAGTATGGGTAAAAACATCAGGATTTGAAAAACTTCCAACCTGCCAGTTAAATGGAGCAGCGCTTGCTTGGGTTGGCTGTCCCAAAGTACTTGCTCCTGAAAATATTATTCCCGGCATTCCTCCGGTTCCAAGTAAAGATGCATACTTGCCTGAAGGAATTGTATTGATAAATCCGCTATCCCATCTAAGATCCGATCCGATGGACTGAAACCAGGAAGAAGAGTTGGTAGTCACTCCCGCGTTGAGATTAGATATACTCCCTGAAGAACATGATGCCTCACTAGTTGGGGAAACAGAACAGCCTGGTGATCCGACAGTTACGATAATAGAAGATGGCGGATATGTAAATGTGCTGCCATCGGGTAATCCGGAAAATGTAATTGTATATTGCCCGGCAGGCAGACCAGTGAATGAATAAAAGCCTGTTCCGGGGTTGGAATAAGAGCCTACAGTTGGAGAAATGGTTATTGTAACAATACTATTTGTATAGTTAGAATCTCCATTGCTTTTCTTATCGCCATTTGTATCATTAAATATTTTTCCGCTTATAAAATAACTACCGGGAGTAGGAGTGGGAGTTGAAGTAGGAGGGCCGACGGTCGGAGCCGGACAGACGCCGGTTGAAACGCAGGAGCTGTCTTGCAGTCCGCCGCAGACGTAGCGGTATCTACGGTATCCCATGCTACAAAGGCCTTTGGAGGTGCACGTTGCGATATACGCTTTTATACCTTTAGGACATCCTGGCAAATCGATCTGACCATTTGGCTTTACACACCCGGAAGAATGATATCCATTTGGATCAGCTGAAGAACAATAATCAGAAGTGGAGCACCATGGCCCGCCGAATGTCCCAGCTTGGGTACATGTCGTATCACAATAATAAGTTACAGTACAGGTACTGCCGCAGCCTGGAGATGTAGGATAAGAACATTCTCCCGAACATGCATAGGTGTCTCCACCGCTGCAGGGAGTTGGGGTGGGTATTTCTGTGGGTGTTACCGGCGCAGATGTAGGACCGGAAACGTTAATGTCAGTATCTTTATCTCCAGGAGTCTGACATGTTGTAGTGTCCCCGTTATCCAAATCAGCCGTTGCCCATACTGCAGTTGTACCTCCCGCAACAGCTGTTACTGTTGTTTCATAGGTTGAGTCTGAATCAGAAGTCGGATTAACAGTAGCTATAGAAGTATTGTATGCACCAAAACGCATTTGCGATATAGTTCTTCCTGCTGGTAAACCTGTTACACTAGCCGTAATCGCCCCTTTGTCTCCTTTGGCCAAATCATACTTGATTGGAGAAGTCGTTACCACGCATGATGATGGAATGGGAGTCCTGCATGTTCTTTCTCCTTTGATATTGTATGTTCCGACGCCACCATACAGTTTTGCCCATGCATAATACCCTCCTGTCGGGAGATAGTTAGAGGTACAATTTTCATTGTTTGTGCTTGCGTTTTGAGATGCGCAATCCCAGTCGTTGTTGATGCATGCGCTTATTCCTGAAGCCCAGCTTGCATAAAGATCGTAATCTGCTGTCAATCCCGTTAGGCTCCAGGTTAGTTTGCATTCCTGGCCGGAAGGCACTGATATAAAGTATCTCTGAGGGTTTCCGCACATATTGGTTTTTGTTGAAGAGCTTCCCATGTCGTTTGCACTATTGCAGGAAGTATACGAATCTTTATCGCACACATTTAGTATCGGGGTAGGGGCGGTGGTTGGGATTACCTCACATCGGTTAGGAGTAATGTTGGTATTGCAAATTAAGCTTGGATCACAGCTATTATTGGGAGAGCAACAAATTTCTCCACTACCCCCACAAATGGGGGTTGGGGTGGGGGTAGGAGGAGAAGAAGTCGGCGGGATAGAGGTAGGTGTTGGAGGGATGGGGGTGGGAGTTATCTCGTAGCAACAAGAATAAATATAGGTACTGTCATTTGTGTCGAGATGTGGGGTAACAGAGCCGTCTCGGCATGTCCATCCAAACTTTTGATTACAGCAGTTTTGTCCAGTTTTTGTCCAAACACTACTATTTTCACATGTGTTGTCTATTAGTTTTGGCAGCTGGCAGATATCGCTAGTATTTGTTACATATCCCCCTGTCCAACTTTTTGTATATGGACACACCCATTCGGCGTAGACAGGCTTAATACCTGCAACAATAAAAATGACTGCAAACCACAAAAAAAAGATTAATCTAAATATGGCAGAATAATAACCCATCTACTTAATATATACCTATAAGAGAAATCAAGTCAAATATATTATTTTTGGGTTAATTGACCATTTGGGGATGCAAAGAATTCAAGATTTGTAGGATTTTGGGGAACATATGTTACTTCTGTTCCGTCTGACAGTTTACCTTTGTAAGCTTTAGTATAATCAAAATCTCCAATTACCTCAAAGCTCATCATAATCTCCTTATCTGCTACCTGCAATATATTATCACCTCTTTTAACTGTTATAGCGTTGTTTTTGAGGGTTTTGCTTTCATTTAAGGACATATTAGACCCTATTGAAGGTGCGTTGGTAAGGGATTTGAAGACATCCCCTCTGCTATTTTTAGTTGCTCCGCTAATTATAAGTCTAAATGTTCTGCCGTCTGGTAATTTAAAATCAATGCCTCCAGTGCTATAGTCGTGATCGTTAATTGGTGAATTGTTGCTGTCTGTAAATACCGTAAGCTTACCGTCTACAGGAGCTTTTATAATTGTTCCAGGAGGGACATTATCGAATCTGAACATATTCCTAAAGCCTTGCGCTTCTAATTCATTTGAGTTAGGCGTAGTATCTGAAATATTTAAGCTTTTTCGATATCTAATCTCACTATTGGGATTTTTAGAAACACTTATGTCAAGTGGGAATAATGTCTGTATAGTATTACGATCACTTATTTTTGCAAAAGGATCCAGTTTATCTATTTCCTCTTGGGGAATCTTTTCTACCATGCTTGGTTTGATTACTCCGCTTGTGGCTGTGGAATCAAATATGTCAGATTTTTTTGATGAGTCTGAAGAGAGCAATTTACCTTGAAGGTGGTCAAGGAAAGCAGGGTCTACTACTCGATGAATTCCATAACCAACAACAGTTCCCCCGGCTGCTAATGTTGTAACAGCAAGAGCTACATGAAGTGCTTTTTTACCAGGTTTATTAACTTTTTCTATATTTCCTACCGCTTCAGCCATATCCCAACCTATAGTTTGTATAGGCGACTAATTAATACCATATCTATTAAACTTTGTCAACGATCCAGATCACTTTTTATTGAACTCCTGTTTGCGCAAACTCAAACTCACAGCTTTTCCATGGGTAAAGAGGGCTGTCTTTGGTGTGTTCGCAGAAGAATATACTCACAACAGTTGGTGGACCTGCACCGTATTTTCTTGTAAATATGCCCTGTACTCCGATCCCTCTTTTTACACCATTTGTCTCTTCCCAGAAGTTTTCGCAATGGATAGTAGGGGATTCTAGGGCTCTACACGCCCATTTTCCTTTTGGCTTGATAGAAAATATGCTAGAAACAGTTGTTGAAGTAGTATTAAGAGATGGGATTTTTGTTTCTGGTTTTAAAATTGAGGCATAGATTTGAGAAATATTTTTCCCATCCGCATAAAAGATGGCAAATGCAGAAATAGTTCCTGCTTTTGTATTCAGTGAAACAGTAAAACTCTCTTTTACTCCTTCGTTTTGAACAAAGGAAATGTCGGAAGATCTGGGAAGAAGAGATGGGACAAGGATGGTTGGTAAATAATTATTGAGGGTTTGTTTGGCTGTGTCGGTAAGAGATACGCTTGGAGAGGTTACTATTCTCTGTGGGGAGGTACCAGTCGATACCTCCTTATGAGGGAGGAAGCCGAGTTGGTTTGGCCAGATTTGGGAGATAGGGAGGATGTTGAAATAATTTAGAGTTCCAAATAGCAATAAAAGTACAACTGCTACAAAACCAAACTCAACCAATCCTATTTCTAAAAACGCCAATCCTTTATTTTCTTTTTTTTGTGGCACTTGCGGATTTGCCAAACTATCCATAGCTTAATCGTAATTTAACCATGAATTCTTGTCAAGCAAGAAATGATTATTGACAAAAATTAAGAAATGTTGTTAAATATGCTTAATATGTCTACCATAACTATTTCACTTCCCGGTCAAATAACTAAAAGGGTTGATTCGGAAACCAAAAGACAAGGTTTTGCTACCCGTTCTGAATTTATCAGAAATTTAATAAGAAGATATTTTACTAGTGAAGCAAAACAAGATTTAGTCTTTCAGAGTTTTCAGCCTAAGCCATTAAAACAGGTTCGGTCTGCATTTGAAAAAACAGGCAGATACAATAAACAGTTTATAGATAGCTTGATTCAGGGCTTATCTAAATCATCTGCTTATGCTGATAAAACCTCTAAACAATAGGTTAAAAGTTTATTTGGTTAAACATCAGCTTAAAGAAAAGTTTATAAAGCAGATAAAACTATTCCAGCAAAATCCCCAATATCCTTCTTTGCATACAGAGCTATTGGAACCTAAATCAGAAGGCGTTTATTCTTTCAGAATTGACAGAAAATATAGAGCGCTATTTATTATAATAAATTCTGAAGCAGAAATAGTCGATATAAACGACCACTATCAATAAATTTCTTCCAGAAAAATTTAGTTAGGTATGGGGTGGGGGGGACAACAAACATCCTTTTTGTCAATAACCCATAATAAAAAATCCTAAACTTATGGTAAAATTAGTATGTGAAAAAACTTATACTTATTGATGGCAACGCCATACTTCATCGAGCGTATCATGCCCTGCCGCCTCTAACCAACAAAAGCGGAATCGTGGTCAATGCTGTTTATGGCTTTTTCTCAATGTTTCTTAAGATTCTGGAGGATCAGAAGCCTGATTTTATAGTAGTTTGCTTTGACAAAAAAGCTCCGACTTTCCGAAAAGAACTTTTTGTTGGTTATCAGGCAAAAAGACCAAAAATGTCAGATGATCTTGTTCCTCAAATCGGATTTGTCCATGATATTTTGAAAAAAGCAAAAATTGAGATTTTTGAAGTCGACGGTTACGAAGCAGACGATTTGATCGGGACAATTTCGGTTCAAGCGGTCAAGGGAAAATTAAACGGAAGCACTGAAGTAATGATTGTTTCAGGAGACCGCGATTTGCTCCAGTTGGTTAATGGTCATGTCAAGATGATTGCGCCAGTTACGGGCTTAACTAACATGATTATTTATGACTCGCAAAAAGTTATAGAAAAATTTGGTATAAAGCCCGCGCAAATAGTTGATTACAAAGCAATGGTGGGGGATGCGTCGGATAATTATCCGGGAGTGGCGGGGATTGGTCCCAAAACCGCAGCAAGTCTAATTAATTCATATGGAAGTTTGGAGGAAATCTACAAAAATTTGGAAAAAGTAAAAGCCAAAAACCCAAGTCTTGCATTAAAACTTGCAGAAGGAGCAGAAGCAGCAGGTCTCGCGCAAAAATTAGCAGGAATAATTCTGGATGCCCCAATTACTTTGGATGTCGAAAAATCAAGCATTAAATATTTTGATAAAGAGGGTTTGAAAAAAGAATTTGAGAAATTCGGATTCAAAAGCTTGTTAAAAAGAATAAGCGGTGAGTCTCAAAAAAAGACAGAGGAAAAAATCAAAAGACCAGAGATCAAACAGATGGAGCTACTTTAGTTTTTGGGAGTTTCTCGATTTGGGTTGCTTTAAAAATAGTTCCTGAAGTTTTTGATTTATGAATTGCATCCTTCTCTCTTGTCGAAGTGGGTAATGCTACGTCGATTAATTGTTCTACTTGTTGCGGATATAATCCTAATTCAATTAATTCTCCTATCCTCGACCTCTGGGCCATCAAGAGAAGATCATTGTTACCCTTTGCCCCCATAATAATTCTATTTGTAATCTGAATAGCTTGACTGACTGTAAATTCCTGAAGAGGATTTAAGTTAACTACTGGTTTTTTTTCAACGCCGATAGTCATACTGTGTTTATACAATGTATAGTTGGTAAAAGTCAAGGGGAAAAGATATAATTATGTGATGAGAGTAGCTTTAGTGCATGATTACATTAAAGAGTATGGTGGCGCTGAAAGAGTTTTGGAAACTTTGCATGAGATTTGGCCGGATGCGCCTGTTTTTACTTCGGTTTATTTATCGGAATTTCTGGGTCCTCACAAAGAAAGATTTAAAGATTGGCATATAAAAACATCCTGGTTACAGTTTTTACCTTTCAAAAGTAAGCTAATTAGCCCAATCCGGCTTGTAGCACCTTTTGTGTTCAAAAGTTTTGATTTTTCCAATTATGATGTAGTTATCGTATCCGCCACAGGAGCGTATGTTAAAAAGTTCAAAGTTCAAAATGCAAAGTTCAAAGTTATCGTGTACTGTCATACGCCGCCAAGATATCTTTATGGTTTTGCAACTGCGAGAGAATGGAAAAAAAATATTATCTTTAGAGTTTTAGGAGAAATTGCAAATCACTTTTTAAGATTAATAGATTTCAAATCAGCGCAAAATGTAGATTTTTTCATTGCAAATTCGAACAACATTGCAGGAAGAATTAAAAAGTTTTATAGAAAAGATTCAACAGTAATTTATCCACCAGTGGACATAGCGTCTAGTTTATCAGCGCCTAGCGTTAAGTTGGGAAATAAAAAACTAAACGCTAATCTATTAGACGCTAGACGCTACTTCGTGGCTGGGGGAAGAATTGCACGTCCAAAACACATAGATCTTATTATTGAAACTTTTAATAAAGTAAATTTACCTCTTAAAGTATTCGGTCGAAGTTTTGCCAATTCTTCCAATGATCTAACAACCCAATCACCTAACATCCAGTTCTTGGGGGAAGTGAGCGATGAGGAAAAAATGGAATTGATGACTCAGGCGAAAGCATTTGTTTTTGCAGCAGAAGATGAAGATTTTGGGATAACTCCGGTTGAAGCAATGAGTGTTGGTATACCTGTAATTGCCTTTGCGTCTGGGGGGGTATTAGAAACGGTTAATGATGGCAAAACCGGAATTCTATATCACTTTAATGATATATATCATTTAAGTAAAGCTGTTCAAAAATTCCAAAAAACAAAGTTTGATAGGGAATTAATAATTAAACATGCACAAAAATTCAGCAAAGAAAGATTTAAAAAACAAATTTTAGAATTTGTGAGCTCAAAAATTAAAAAATAAAATATGCCGGAATTACCTGAAGTCGAGACTATACGTTTGGGTTTGCAGAAATATTTAATTGGAAAAACAGTTGAAAGTGTTGAAGTGAGACTGCGGAGGATTTTTAGTGGGGATGAGAAGAAGGTTATTGGAGCTAAAATTGTAGGTGTTGATAGGTTTGGAAAAGGCCTTGTAATCAATCTAAGCAATGGTTATTCAATCGCAGCTCATATCAAGTTAACAGGTCAGTTTGTCTATCGGGATTCAGCAACTTCAAAGTTAAAAATGTCTCCTAAAGTCGGGACCCAAATCCCAAATAAATTCACTCATGTCAGTTTCAGTCTTAGTGGTGGTGCTCATTTGCATTACAACGACATCCGTCAGTTTGGCTGGGTGAAAGTTTTAAAGACAAAAGATTTGAAAACTATTCCTTTTTTCAAAGATTTGGGACCGGAACCCTTTAAAGATTTAACTTTTGATTTATTTGAAAAGATTGTTAAATCAAGCAGCGTAGCTATAAAACCTCTTATCATGGATCAGAAAAAGATTGGTGGAATCGGGAATATTTATGCCAATGATGGACTGTTTGATGCGGAAATTGATCCTCGAAGGAAAGCAAAAACCTTAACGGATACAGAAATTAAAAAGCTTTACGATTCAATCTTAAAAGTTTTAAAAAAAGGATTGGAAAATGGGGGAGCAAGTGAGCTTAACTATGTAAATGCTTTGGGACAGGAAGGAAAATATCAACATCACTTCTTAGCTTATGGGCAGGATGGGAAAAAATGTGTTAGATGTGGTGAAATAATGAAGAAAATTAGCCTGGGAGGAAGAGGAACTTACTTTTGTCCCAATTGTCAAAAGTAGTGTTGCTTATTTATTTTTTCTGTGTTACTATTTACAATTAGAAATTAGCTGAATTTTATGGGGAGTAGCTATACGGATAAGATTATTATCTCGGTAGGGGGATCATTAGTTGTCCCAAATGGAGGGATTGACACTACTTTCCTTTCAAAATTCAATAGCTTTATTCGAGCGCAACTGGCGAAGAATCCAAATCGCCAGTTTTTTTTGGTTATAGGAGGTGGAACAACAGCCAGGCATTATAGAGATGCAGGTCGGACTGTTTTGGGCCACGAACTTACTCCTGATGATTTGGACTGGATTGGAATTCATGCTACAAAGCTGAATGCTCATTTAGTTAGGACAATTTTTAGAGACGTTGCCCATCCTTATATTATCAAACATTACGAAATTATAAGAAAAGTAACAGAGCCAATTGTTGTTGCGGCAGGATGGAAGCCGGGATGGTCTACGGATTATGACGCAATTCTTCTTTGTGAGGATTATGGCGCAAAAACAGTTATCAATCTTAGTAATATTAACAAAGTTTATAACAAGGATCCTAGAAAATTTAAAGATGCAAAATCTTATGACAAGATTTCATGGACTGATTTTAGAAAAATAGTCGGAGATAAGTGGATTCCTGGAATAAATGCTCCTTTTGATCCGGTTGCAGCTAAAAAAGCTCAAGATCTGGGTGTAAAAGTAGTTGTCATGGATGGAGCTAATTTGGAAAATGTAGAGAACTACTTGAACGGTAAGAAATTTGTCGGAACCATAATAGGATAATTGTTGTATTGTTAAATTGTTAAATTGTTTTTTTAAATTTTAGCAATATAGCAATACAGCAATTTAACAATGCACCTTCGCAACTTATTAGTTCAAAACTTCAGAAGCTACAAAAAAGCAAGTTTTAATTTCTCTGAAAATACTACTCTTATTGTTGGGCCAAATACGGCTGGAAAATCTAATTTAATTGAGGCCATTTTTTTTCTAGCCAGTGGTAAAAGTTTTAGAGTAGAAAATGATGAACAATTAGTAAAATTTGAAGATACAATTGCAAGAATTAAAGCCAAGGTAGAGGACAGGGATTTAGAAGTCGTGATCGCAAAAAGAGGAATGGAGGGAAAACTACGACCATTTAAAAAATATTTGGTCAATGGAGTGAGTAAACGGAAGGTAGATTTTGTCGGGAATTTTTTTGCTGTTCTTTTCGCGCCAAATGATCTTGAAATTATAATCGGAAGTCCTTCGAAGAGACGGGATTTTCTAGACAATATATTGATTCAGACAGACCGCGATTATCGGCTAGCAATAGGGTTTTATGAAAAAGGTTTGCGGATCAGAAATGCACTGTTGCATAAAGCAAAAGAAACTGGAATTAGAAACGAAAAAGAGTTTGCGTATTGGGACAATCTTTTGATAATTCAGGGGCAAAAAGTTACAGAAAAACGGGAAGATTTTATTCAATATTTAAATAGTTCAAAAAAGGAGATTCTAACTTTTGAAATATTTTATGACAAAAGCACTATTTCCAAGGAAAGACTTTTGCAATACAAAGATGCTGAGGTTGGAAGCGGAGTTACATTGGTTGGGCCTCACAGAGATGACCTTATTATTCGTATAAATTCGAATGAAAATTCGGATGAATTTGGATCGGTGGATATTAAGTTTTTTGGCTCTCGTGGACAGCAAAGACTGACAATATTGCAGTTAAAAATTTTGGAATTAATATTTATTGAAAAGACAACTCAAAATAAGCCAACGCTTCTTTTGGATGATATATTTTCAGAGCTTGATGAAGGCCACATAAATTTGGTTTTGGATATGGTGAGGGGTCAGCAAACCATTATAACCACAACTCATGAAGAATTCATCCCAAAAAGATTATTAAAACAGGTCAATGTGATAGAATTGACTAAATAATTCAAAATTCAAAATGCAAAGTTCAAAATTACAATCCAAAGTTCAAAATTTTTCGAAAGAGAATCTTAAAAAGCTTTACATACCCCCACCCAATTCGCACAAAGGGCAGAATGGGAAGCTATTGATCATTGCGGGATCGGAACTTTTTCATGCGCCACTTTTATGGACACTCAAAGTTGCATCGCGCATTGTAGATATGGTGTTTTTTTCCTCAACTATTAAAAACAATGAGATCGCAAAAGAAGAATTTAGAGATGGCATTATAGTGCCAAGAAATAAAGTTGAGGATTATATAAAAGAAGCAGAATGTATTTTGATTGGCCCAGGCTTACCGCGTAAAGATGGAGAACAAAAAGGGGATGATGATACAAAGAGTTTGACAGAGACTTTATTAAAAAAATATCCCAAGAAAAAGTGGGTAATTGATGGAGGAAGTTTACAGGTTCTAGATCCTGAAATTTTATTGTTGCTTAAAAAGCCTATTTTGACCCCACATATAAGAGAATTCCAATTTCTTGAATTAAAAATTCAAAATGCAAAGTTCAAAATTGCAATTTCCCACTTCGCTGAAGCTTCGAGGGACAAGCAAAAGTCAAAATTAGAGGAACGGGTAGAGCTGTTTGCTCAACATTACAGATGTACTGTTCTTTTCAAAGGGCCGGTGGATATTGTTTGTGGATTGGACAATAGCGTCAGACCGCCTACGCTTACGCTTCGGCGAGTCGAAGGTGGGAATGCGGGGATGACAAAAGGAGGTACTGGAGATGTTTTGGCAGGTTTGGTCGCAGGATTATATTGTAAAAACGATGATCCGTTCCTGGTTGCTCAATTTGCAAGTTACATCAACAAAAAAGCAGGAGAAAACCTTTTCAAAAAAGTCGGATACTACTTTAACGCCTCAGATTTGGCTGATGAAATTCCAAAAGTGATGCAAGAAATCTTGATTTAGAAATGCTCAGATAAACAAGCAAATTTTGAGTTTCTTGCGGTTTTTGTTTATGCCCCTTCGCTTTCAAAATACAAATTCATAATACCTAACCCCTCTTCGTTCTGTCGAACTACGAAGGGGCATGCGTAGCTACGGCTGCGCACCTCCGAAGCTTTAGCGAAGGGGTGTAGGCATACACCATTTTTTGCAAATTCAAAGCGAAGTGGTATATAATAATAATCTTATATGAGGGTAAGTATTTTGGGGGATGGGGTATGGGGATCGGTTTTGGGTAAAATTCTGGTTAGCAACGGTCATGAAGTTACCTTTTGGAATAGAAAAAATCAAATAGATCCTGCCGATTTTGTCGTCATTGCGATCCCGACTCAGGCAATAAGAGGTGTATTTAAAAATTATGGTCGCAATTTAAAAAAAGCAGTAATTATAAATTGCGCAAAAGGCCTAGAAAAAGGATCTCAAAAACTCCCTTCAGAGATAGTGCAAGAGCTCTTAGGAACGGAAATTGAATATTTTACATTGATAGGTCCAAGTTTTGCCCAAGAAGTAGGAGACAAAATGCCAACATTGGTTAATTTGGGAGGACACAACGGGAAAACTCAAGATATATGTAATCTTTTTAAAACTGATTATTTTAGAGTAAGGCCTACAAAGTCAGTTGAAGCTTTGGAATTGGCAGGAGCTTTGAAAAACGTGTATGCAATTGCATGCGGAATAGCAGATGGCTTAGGATTTGGAGAAAATACCAGAGCAAAACTAATTACCATTGCTTATGAAGAATTTCTTAGATTGGCTACAAAACTTAAATATGGCATAGATGAAGAAACAAGACCCGGGATTCTTGGTGATCTTGTTCTAAGTTGCAGCAGCATTGAGAGCAGGAACTTTAGTTTTGGGAAAAATCTTGTAAAGTATTCAGTAAAAGAAAGTATTAAAAAAGTTGACAGCACAATTGAAGGTTACAATACTGCATTTTCGATATTACATTTTTCAGAAAAATCTGCAATGCCGCTTGGTGAATTTGTCTTAAGAATCATAGAAGAAAATAATCCCAAAAAAGTCGGGAATAGGTTTGCCGATCTTGTCAAAAATATATAAATTATTGTTTGTTTTCCAATCTCTTCAAAAGCTTTGATAGGTGGATAGTTACAAAGACAGCAAGGACAGTGATAATTATTGCGTAAATCAAAAGAGATATAATTCCGCTGCCATTTGGAAGCCACTTTTTTATGTAGTCAGTTACAAACGCCTGAATTACACTATTCCAGGCTAAAGCTGCCACCAATCCAAATCCGCTAGTTGCCAAAGTAAGCATGTGTCGAATGATTTCTATATGAAGTCTTTTTTGCTCTGATGATATTTGTGGTCTTTTTTCTGCCATGCAACGTTAATTGTATCACATATTGATTTTTTTCGGGAATTGTGCGTTAATTATAAAGTAATGTACTCCCCAAAGTTTACTATTTCTAACAAGATTTTAAATAACATTGGGATTATTGAAGCTTCCAGAGAGGTAATAGATCATGCGCCCTTATTGCCATATTATGAAAGGCAATTTAGGCAGGATGCATTGGCTAGAACTGTTCACTATGGAACTCACATCGAGGGAAATGAATTAAATCTGTCCCAAACAGAGAAAGTTATGGCAGGGCAGGATGTTGTTGCAAGAGAACGCGATATACAAGAGGTCATGAATTATAGAAAAACAATGGAGTTTATTAATGATAAAGGATTAAGGATTAATGATGAATTGATTAAAAAATTACATAAGACAACTGTTAATAAAATTTTACCGCCGGAAAAATGTGGGGAATATAGAACAACGAAAGTCGTTATCAAGAATAATCAGACCGGAGAAGTTTCTTTCCGTCCGCCGGAAATATCAGCAGTTTCCGGTCAAATAAAGGATTTATTGGTATTTATAGAAAGCTCACAGAATCAAGACATTCATCCTATTTTGGAATCGGGAATTGTTCATTATGAATTGGTAAGAATCCATCCTTTTGTTGACGGAAACGGGCGAGTCGCAAGAGCTTTGTCTACTTTAATCTTGTTTGCGAAAGGTTATGATATAAAAAAATTCTTTTCACTTGAAGAATATTTTGATAAAAGTGCAGCCGATTACTATACAGCTTTGCAAAGTGTTGCAAAAAACAATGGAGACCTAACGAAGTGGCTTGAATATTTTACACAGGGTCTTGCAATTGAATTATCAAAAATAAAAGAAAAAGTTGAGAAAATATCTGTTGATGGAAAACTGCGGGAAAAGCTCGGAGGAAAACCATTATTGCTTTCAGACCGTCAGCTTAGGATAATCGAATATATTCAAAAAACAGGATTTTTACAGAATCAGGCTTTTGGACAAATTTTCCCCATGGTTTCCGAAGATACAATTTTAAATGAGCTGAAAGTTTTGGTACAAAATGGTATCATTAAAAAGCAAGGCGTAACCAAAGGCGCAAAATATATAATGAAATAGCTATATGCTGGATGTAGTAAATTCTGAAGCCCAGATAGTGTCGGAAAGACAGTATAACCAGACTCTGGATTTGTGTCCGTTGGAGCATGTTTTGATTGGAAGTACTACTTCACCCAAAGACAAAAATATTAATTTAGATGTTTTGATGGAAAGCAAAGAGCTTGCAAGAGATGAAAACCTGTTATTAAAGCCGGTTGGCTTGACCAATGGAGAAAGAATAGTAGAAGATGTTGTTAAGGGGAGAGCGGAGAAGCAACGTTTAAGCGGATGGATTGCGTGTTTTCAGCCCACTGCGGAAATTTCATTTGATTATAGTTTCGATTATATTATAAGTCAGCCTGATAGTAGCGATATGATTCCCAATAGATTTGAATTTAAATTCAGGAAAAATGATAATGAAGATTCTGTATTAACACAGGAAGATATCAATGCTTTTCGTAAAGTTGAATTGGACAAAGACATTAAAGGTTTGTTCGCATTAGCCAGAGATGAGAATAAGGCTATGTTTACGATTACCTATTTGCCACTTCAGCAAAAACCTGAAACGACTTCTCAACAATAACAGTATATAAAAAGCCTGTTAACTTAATGTTTAGCTTCAAACCTCCATTCGTGAACGAAGTATTCGAGATTTTGGTTAATATTGCAAAAGACTCTCCAATCTGATATAATATCCGCTTATGACTGAAGGAATACAGACAGGTTTAGATAATGGCGGAAAACCCGTTGTTCCTGTTGTGAAAACAATTGGCATGTCTGGTATGGCTAGTATAGTAGACGGGTCAAAATCGCATGTCGATAGAGAATTTAAAATACATAATCCTAAAATTTTTTCCCGTTTTTTTCATGAGTTTTTTTTAGGAAGCACTTCGGGAAGTTCAATAGGTTTGAAGGGGAAGGAGTTGCAAGGCAAAGTGGTAAAAAGAGATCCTGAGACCATGGATGAATTGTTTATGCCCGTGATTTTGCAAGAAGCAAAGAGAAATACAGGTGCTATAGATAAAGCTCTTTTGGAATCTGTAAGATTGGAAAGAGCAAATATACAAATAAAAGGTGTGGAAATAAAAGGCGTGAAGTATACATTCTGTTCCACCAAGTTTTTTGATTTTACTGAAAAGATGCAGAAAATAATCTATGAAGGAGGCTTATGGGGGATCCGGCTAGCGGAATTAGATAGAAATGGATGGGAAATCCTTGAGTGGGAAGTCTTGCATTTAGGTCCGGATAAAAAGCCAATTAAGGATCCAGAGGATGGCATACGTATAAACGATGCCTATAAGGATATTTTTGACTTCAGAACTGATAAGAAGAGCGGAAAAAGGTATATGTTTATTAAGCAAGACCAAACTTCCTTTACTCCCATTCCTACAGCACAACCGTAATGCGTGTCTTCCTTCCAACTTGTGATAAAATACATACAACACATGACGTTTTCGACTCTGTCTTCGTATTTTGAAAAAATGGAAGCAACTTCCTCAAGACTTGCTCTTATAGATATTTTGTCGGACTTATTCAAACATTCTTCAAAGGAAGAAATTGAGAAAATAATTTATCTGACTCAAGGCCGGATTGCGCCGTTTTTTGAGGCTACAGAAATCGGAATGGCGGAGAAGACAGTTGCAAGCGCGATTGCAACAAGTTTGGATATTAAACGCGAGGAAGTCCTCAAGCTTTATTCAAAACTTGGCGACATGGGACTAGCGATGCAATCGCTAAAATCAAAAATCAAAAATCAAAAATCAAAAATCAACGTTGGCGAAGTTTGCGAAGTATTATTAAAAATTGCACATACAAAAGGTGAGGGGACAGTTGAGAAAAGGCAAACTTTATTGTCAGATCTTCTTAAAAAAATGGATACTAAGGCTTCCAAATTCCTAGTTAGAATTCCTTTGGGAAATCTTCGTCTTGGAATCGGTGACCCGACAATTTTGGATGGGTTAGCAAAGGCAAAACTAGGAGACAAAAGTAAAAGAAAGCTTTTGGAAGGCGCATACAACAGGACTTCTGATTTAGGATTAATAGCCAAAACTTTATCAACAGAAGGTTTGCCAGCAGTTGAAAAATTAAAAGTAATGGTTGGAAAACCAATCCGTTCCGAGAGATGCGAGAGGCTTCCAAATGTTAAAAAGGTGTTTGAAAAAATGATTTCAAAAGAGACAGATGGGACAGAAGGGACAGAGGAGACAAAGGGAGTACATGCGACGCCGAAGTACGATGGGTTTAGGGTGCAAATTCACAAAGATCACGAAAAAGTTTCCATGTTTTCTAGAAACTTGGAGAACATGACTCACATGTTTCCGGAACTAATTCAAGGAACTTTAAAACAGGTAAGAGCCAAAACTGCAATTCTAGATACGGAAGCTTTGGCCTACCAAAGAGAATCCGAAGAATTTTTGCCATTCCAAGAGACTACAAAAAGACGCAGAAAACATGGGATTGAGGCGATGGCACAAAGTCTTCCACTAAAAGCTTTTGTTTTTGACATTCTTTATAAAGATGGGGAATCTCTCATCGATAAGCCATTGAAAGAACGCTCAAAAATACTTAAAGAGACAATCAGCGAAGATGATATTCTAATTCCTGCGCCGGGAGAAATCCTTAAAACTCCACAAGAGCTTCAAATAATGCTTGATGATTCAATTACGAAAGGTCTTGAGGGAGTGGTTGTAAAAAGATTGGAAAGTCCATATGAAGCAGGGGCAAGAAATTTCAATTGGGTTAAGCTTAAGCGCCATTCGGATGGAGAGCTGCAAGACACTATTGATTGTGTAGTGTTGGGATATATAACAGGGAAAGGCAAAAGGACAGCTTTCGGAGCGGGAGCTTTATTAGTTGGGATTTACGATGAGTCAAAAGACGAATTTGTAACTGTTTCCAGAATCGGAACAGGATTGACAGATGAAGAATGGCGCGAAATTCATAAAAGAGCGGACAAAATAAAGGTTGATCATAAACCTGCTCGGGTAAATTCGGTAATTGTGCCTTCTGTTTGGATAAAGCCTGAAATTGTTATTGAAGTCTTGGCTGATGAAATTACCCGATCTCCAATGCACACAGCGGGCGTAGTGACAAGGGACAAGGGACAAGTAACAAGTAACAAGAAGGAGCCGGGATATGCGTTGAGGTTTCCAAGATTGGTTTCTTTCAGAACTTCTGACAAAAAACCCGAGGACGCAACCAGCGTAAAAGAGTTGATTGAGATGTATAAGCAACAAGGAAAAAAATAATATGGAGTTTGTAGCAGATTTACATTTACATAGTAAATATTCCCGTGCAGTGTCACAGGCGATGGTTTTGCCGGAAATGGCAAAATGGGCGGCAAAAAAGGGGATTAACCTTCTGACTGCTTCAGATTTTACCCATCCATTGTGGCTTCGTAATATAAAAGCAGAACTAATTGAGTCTAGCGAAGGAATTTACAAGCTCAAAACAGGGGAACAGGGAGTAAGATTTTTATTATCAACAGAAATTGCGAGTATTTACAAGCAAGGAGAGAAACTTCGAAGAATACACAATCTTTTGTTTGCTCCAAATCTTGAAGTGGTTGAGAAAATAACAGGAGCTCTTCGGCAAAGAGGCGCAAATTTAAATGCCGACGGAAGGCCAATTATTGGTTTATCATCGCGCGATCTTTTGGAGCTGGCATTAAATATAGATAAAAGAATTATTTTGATTCCATGTCATGCATGGACTCCTCATTTTGGCATTTATGGATCAGCATCTGGTTTTGATTCAATCAAAGAAAGTTTTGAAGATCTGAGCAATTACATTTATGGAATTGAGACAGGAATTTCATCTGATCCTTGGATGAATTGGCAAATTCCGGAGCTTGAAAATCGCTCGATTCTTTCTTTTTCAGATGCTCATTCCGCTCCAAAAATGGCTCGCGAAGCAACAGTTTTTGAAATAGATAAAACATTAGAAACTTTATCCTACATGGATATTGGGCGTGCAATTGCAGGACCGATGAAAAAGAGTTTAAAACTAGCCTCTAGCGTCCAGAGTCCAGCGTCTAGTTCAGTAGCTTATACAATTGAATTTTATCCGGAAGAGGGAAAATATCATTACACAGGACACAGAAATTGTAAGATAATGAAAAGCCCACAACAGATAAAAGCTGATGGAAATATATGTCCTGTGTGCAACAGACGTTTAACAGAAGGGGTTATGTATCGCGTGCAGCAAGTTGCACGAAGTTCAAAGTTCAAAGTTCAAAGTTCAAAGTTGAATGAAAACGGCGTGAATTGGATCGGAGATCCGGAAGGAATACACCCACCTTTTGTAAAATTGGTTCCACTAAATGAAATTGTTGCAGAAAGTATGGAAGCAACAGTGCTAAGTGAAAAAGTTAAAATAAAATTTGATGAAATGTGTTTGAGTTTCGGCTCGGAACTTAATATTCTTCTAAAAACTCCTTTAACCGATATTGTTTCGAAATTTGGAGAAAAAATCGCAGAAGGAGTTGCGAAAGTAAGGCGCGGAGATATTTTTATCGACCCGGGATATGATGGAGAATATGGGAAAGTCAAAATTTGGAGCGAAAAACCAGTAGTCGAAGTGCCAACAGCAGCACAAGAATCACAGCTGGATTTAAAATTCTAAATTTCTAATTACTAATTGACCTAATTTCTAAGTTGGAATTTGGGATTTATTTAGATATTAGAAATTAGGAATTGGTAAATATGTTTAGGGATAGGGAAGATGCTGGAAACAAATTGGCATTAAAGCTTAGAAAGACTATCAAGGATAACAACTTCGTTGTTGTTGCTCTTCTTCGTGGAGGAATAGTTTTGGGGAAAAAGATTTCGGATTATTTCAAAGTCCCCCTATTTCCTTTGGCAATTAAAAAAATCGGTGCTCCTTTAGATTCAGAACTGGCCATCGGCGCAGTAACTTTTGACGAAACTTCTTATTTCGATAAAGATCTCATACAGCATTTAAATGTGGATATAAATTATATTAAAAACTCTTTAGGGATAAAAAGTAAAGAGGCAGAAGAGTTGCAGAGACTGTTTAAAAGCAAAATTTCTTTGGAAAACAAGAAAGTTATTGTTGTTGATGATGGAGTAGCAACCGGAGCTACCGTTATTTGCGCCGTAAAGTACGTAAAAAAGCTACAGGCTAAAGAAATTATCTTGGCAACACCTATAATAGCTAAAGATTCATTAAAAATTATTAAGAATCACTTTGATCGGGTAGTTTCCCTTGAGGTTGTCCAAAAATTCCATGCTATCGGTGAGTTTTATGCGGATTTTAGACAGTTATCGGATGAGGAATTATCGGTGTATTGCTCTGTTGCTAACTAAATTTACCAAGTCTTGGTATTTCTTGAGATCTTTTTCTGTAACATCTCTGTTGGGACGGGGTGGAATTTCAAGCTCATTTATATTTCGATAAGGTTGATTAATATGAATCCAGGATTGATTTTCTTCAAGAACCAAGAATTCTTCAGGCTTGTTAGAATCTCCTAGCACGATTTGTATTTGATGGTTTTTCTTAGTTTTCCTGTCGACATCAATAATCTTAACTGTTTTCCACCCTCCATCAACAAAAACTTTGTCTTCAATTAGAAGGGGATTAACCGGAGTCTTGGTTGGGGTTGGTGCAAAAGCATTGTCAATATGTCTCCAAATCTTACCTCTTACTTCCATCTGTCTTCCATATTCTCTCAAGAAATTCGTGCATTCTTGGAATAGATCTTTGGCTCCATCAATCTCGTTGTGTTTATCTTGTTTGGTAACACGTTGCTCTGTGTGTTCTAACATGGAATCATTCTAGTAAATTCTTATAGGATTTGCAAGTATAGTAATAATTGGGTATTATTGCATTAATGTAACATGAAATTGATTGTTGGTCTTGGCAACCCCGGAGAAAAATATATAAATACCCGTCATAACTTGGGTTTTGTAATAGTTGAGCATTTTTTGAAAGACTTTCAAAGTGCAAAAAATACTATATGGACAAATTCCAGTAAGTTCAAAAGCGATATTGCTCAAATCGAATGGCAACCCAAGCATGGAAATTTAGAAAAAGTTATTCTTGCTAAGCCACAAACTTATATGAACAATAGCGGCATGGCTGTCCAACTTCTAGTTTCTTTCTTCAAGCTTCCGCCTTCTGACGTATGGATTATCCATGATGATATTGATTTACCTTTGGGCTCTATGAAAATTAGATTTGGTGGAGCATCAGCCGGACATCATGGGGTTGAGTCAATAATGGAGAATTTAAATTCGGATAAATTCTGGAGATTTAGAATGGGGGTCGGTGATACAAGTTCAAAGTTCAAAGTTCAAAGTTCAAAGTTAAAGAATGTTGAAGATTATGTTTTGGGAAATTTTGTTGGACAAGAGCGCGGAAAGTTAAAAGATCTAATCAAAAGAGGAACACAGGCAATTGAAACAGGGCTCGAAGATAATCTAGATGCGGCAATGAATAGGTTTAATACAAAATAACCCCTATGCAGAAAGTTGGGCAGATTCTCAAGAATTTTAAGCCGGTGGAGGATAAATATATTTCCCGCGAATTCCAGAATTTCGGAATTTATTTGTCAGAAGAACTCGATGATTACAAACATAGGGGATTGTATATAAAGTTGGCAAAGACAGTTCATCGTGCTATTCTTGAAAAAGCGCTTTCTTTTGTTTCAGACAGCAACGCCAAAAACAAAGGAGCACTTTTTATGTGGAAACTAAAGCAGCTGAAATCAGCTGCTAAGGATAAATGATTAATTATTAATTATGAAAAATAAGATTTATGCTGGGTCTATTTTTTTTGCCTCAATAGTCTTATCCATTGCTTTTTTTTACTTTAAAGACTATTTCAAGCAGGCAGAATCTCTGGGTCTTTTGGGACTTTTTTTGATTAATTTTGTTTCAAGCGCAGGTTTTTTTGTTTCAGGTCCTGCATTTTTGTCAATTATAGCCGGTGGAAATTTATATTCTCCAATTCTTGTGGCTTTAGTTGCTGCCGTGGGTGCTTGCCTGGGGGATTTGATTGGATTTATGTTTGGTCATTCGGGCCGAAGATTAATGAAAGAGAGGCTTGATAAGCATAAAACCGTAAGATTTTTGGAAAAGCATTTTCATCGACACGGAGCTTTAATTATTTTTATTTTGGCAATTATTCCAAATCCTTTTTTTGACGCGATTGGTATTTTAGCCGGAGTTGTAAATTATCCTCCGCTCAAATTTTTTACAATTATGCTTGTTGGCCGCTTTATTAGATATTGGGCGCTTGCTCAATTCGGATCCAAACTATAATATGACAGCTCATGTTTTTATTTCCGGTTTCGTACAAGGTGTTGGCTACAGAAGATTTATAAAAGGAGAAGCAGGAAAACTTGGCTTAACGGGTTGGGTTAAAAATTTGCCAGACAATAGAGTAGAGGCCACATTTCAAGGGTCAAAAGAACAAATTGAAAAAATAATCACCATTTGCGAAAAAGGCCCATTCTTATCTGAAGTTAAAGATGTAAATGTGATTTGGGAAGAATCGAAAGAAGATTTTAAAATCTTTGAAATTGCTTATTAGTTCTATTTATTTTCCTTAAGAAACAAGCTTGCAATAAAGATTGCAATCGTTATTAAGACTATTGTTCCTCCGGGGGAAAGATTTAGGTAAAACGAAGCAATAATTCCGCTTATTACTGAAAAAACTGAAATAATCTCAGCAATTAAAATTGTCTTTTTAAAGCTTGTTCGCAATTGAAGAGCGGAAACTACAGGAATAACAATAAGAGCTGCTATCAAAAGCACTCCCACAATTGGCATTGCAAGAGAGACAGTCAGCGCAGCAAGAATAATTAATAAAAGATTGATAAAGGCTGTCGGAATTCCACTGACTCTGGCTGCTTCTTCATCCACAGTTATGTAAACAAGTTCTTTGTAGAAGGCTATGATTAAAGCTATGACGAAAATCCCAAGCCCTCCAATTATAGAAACGTCTATTTGTTTGACAGTTGTTATTGAGCCAAAAAGATAATTAAATAAATCAACGCTAAATCCATGGGCAAGGCTGATTAAAACAATTGCCAAGGCCAAGCTTCCCGAGAGAAAAATCGCCAGTCCTGACTCTCCAAAAACTTTACGGCTAAGTCTCAGTTTTTCTATTGCAATGGAAGCAATAACAGAAGTGATAATAGCTGTAATTAAAGGATTTATTTTTAAAATTAATCCAATTGCTACTCCAGCCAAAGAAACATGCGAGAGGGTATCAGCAATTAGGGAATAACGTCTTAATACAAGAAATATACCAATAAGAGGAGCAATCAAAGCTATTATAATTCCAGCTTCCAATCCTCTGACCATAAAACTATAAGAAAAAATATCAAACATATTTTTTAAAATTTTTAATTTCTAATTCCTAATTTCTAAATAAGTTCCAACTTAGAAATTAGAGCAATTAGGTAATTAGATCAATTGTGTATTCCTCCTTTTCCAATTAGCTCGTGGAAATATGCGCCTTTTAAGAATTCATTCGGGTCTCCATAATATTCCAAGGTTCTGTTTATGTAACCAAGTTCGGTTGCTTCATGAGCAACAACATCAAGTTCGTGAGAAACAAGAACAAGAGTTAGAGAGAGTTCTTTGTTGAGTTTTCTTAAAAGCGTATAAAACTGTTTTTGTGTTTTTATGTCAACTCCAACAGTTGGTTCATCAAGAAAAATAACTTCTGGTTCACAAGCCAATGCGCGAGCTATAAAAACACGTTGCTGCTGACCGCCGGAAAGGTCAGATATCTGTCTTTTTCTAAATTCCAACATATCAACTTGTTTCAGCGCCTGAATTGTTTTTTCTTTATCTTCCTTGGTGGGGAAGCGAAAAAGGCCTCTTTTTCCATATCTACCCATTGCAACCGCCTCTTCAACAGTTACCGGAAAATTCATTTCAATATGTGTTTTTTGGGGAACATAACCAATTTTTGACCAATCTTTAAAGTTTTTAATATCCTGATCAAATAACTTAATAGTTCCATCTTGTGGTTTTAAGAGTCCAAGCATTAATTTGAGAAGTGTGGTTTTTCCTCCTCCATTTGGTCCTATAATTCCTATGTAATCTCCTTTATGTACCTTCAAGCTCACATCTTTGATAACTTCAGCATTGGTGAAGGAAAAGCAGACTCTGTCTAATTCAATTATTTTTTGTGAGTGTTCTAATGTTTGCATTCTAGTGCAATTTGTAGATTTTTCAAGTTATTCTCCATGACGCTAAAGTAGTCTTTTCCCGCCTTAATATCATCATCTGACAAACCTTCAATAGGATCAAGTACCAAAGTCTTGGCTCCAATTTCATGAGCAATTGTTTCTGACAACTTTGGGCTAACAAGACTTTCAAAAAATATATATTTTACGCTGTTTTTACGGGCAAAATCTGCGACCTGAGCTAATTGTTTGCCTGAAGGTTCTTCATCGGGAGATATTCCCGATACTGAGACTTGATTTAATCCATATTGTTCTGCTAAATATGCAAATGCAGCATGGGAGGTTATAATGTCTTTTTGCTGACAGCTTTTTAAGCCTTCTTTGAATGATGAATCCAGCTGATCTAGTTTACTATCCAGTTTTTTTTCATTTTCCTCGTAATATTGTTTGTTTGTCGGGTCAATCTTTATAAAACCCTCTGTAATTTTGGCAATTTCTTTTTTGGCAAGTAGGGGATTGAGCCAAACATGAGGATCTTTCACAATTTCACCGTTTTCCTCGATTTGTTTACTTAGTAATTTTTCTCCTGCAACAACTATTTCAACATTTTTACTTTTTAAATTTTCTTTAATCTTACTTCCCCAGCCCTCAACTGCACCATTCAGAACAAGCATATTGCCATTTTCAATTCTTGCAATATCTTGAGTTGGTGGATCATAATCATGAGGTTCACTTCCAGCTGGAGTAATATTTTTAACATCGGCCTTATCTCCTGCAATTTGAGAAGCAAAAAAATACAGGGGATAGAAAGAAGCAGAAATTTGAAGCTTGTTAGCGGAATTAGGGATCGCATTTTTTCCCTTGAGAACAAAATAACCTCCCAACAATATAATAATTCCAACAATAATAACAATAGCTTTATTCATTTTTGACAATCTTTACAAAGTCCGTAAAATTCCAAAGAATGACGTTTTACCAAGAAATTTTTCTTTTTTTTAATCTCAGTTTCCAACTCTTCAATTCCGCAGTCGGAAATATCTTCAATTGCGCCGCAGGATGAACAAATCAGATGATGATGCTCGGCTTTATTCAATTCATATCTTGCTTTTCCTTCACCGAACTCTAACTTGTTAATAAGATTTTTTTGGGTAAATGCATTCAAAATCCGAAAAACAGTTACGCGGTCAAGACTTAACTCTTTTTGTAGATGAGAAATTAGATGTTGTGCATCCAAAGGCTTATCATGAGACTCAAAAAGCCTTAGAGTAGATATTCTTGCAGGAGTAGCTTTTAAATTAACTTCTTTTAATTCGCTTGCACAATGAATAGACAAGTGTTTCATCAAGCTATTATATGCAACTGAGTTGCATTTGTCAAGAGAGGAAAATTGTCTGATATAATGTTAAATGTGAAAGCAAAGCTTTTGATTCTCATATTATTTATTTTCGGATTTTTCTTTTTTGCAAATAATGCTCTAGCAGAGGCCCGGGATAATGTTGATTACAAAGAAATATTTGTTAGGGGTAAAGTTGTTGAAATTTTAAAACAGGGAACGCAGTCCATAAATGGAATTAGCGTTTATTCAGAGCAATTAAAGGTACAAATGTCAGAAGGGAAGATAGTTTCAATTAATAGATCTTTGGACCCAAAACTTTCTTATCAAAAGTCCATTAAGGGAAGCGAGGTAGTAATCAAAAAGCAAGAAGCAGGGGGCAAAACGCAATATTTTGTCTACGAACCATACAGATTAAATTCTCTTTTATATATTGCTGGATTTTTCTTACTTTTTATTGTTTTTGTTGCCGGAAAAAGGGGAGTTGGAGCTATTATCGGTCTTTTGATAAGTATTTTAGTAATCGGTTTTTACATAATTCCTCAAATTCTTGCCGGACAAGATCCATTGATAGTTTGTCTGATAGGCTCTTTTATTATTTTACTAACTTCTACTTATTTGGCTCATGGCATATCTGTCAAAACAACAATAGCTGTTGGGGCAACCGGCATATCTTTATTGTTTGCTGCATTGATCTCAGCTTATTTTGTAGGACTATTGCACATTTTTGGATTGGGAAGCGAGGAAATATATAATCTTCAGATGGGGAATTCCATTAATCCTAAAGGACTTCTTTTAGGTAGTATATTAATTGGTACATTGGGAGCGCTAAATGATATTACAACTACTCAGGCAATCACTATGTTTACTTTAGTTCGCGAAAATCCCAAGCAGAAGATTCTGGATCTTTTTGAAAAAGGAATGGAGATAGGGAAGGAACATATAGCGTCGCTTATTAATACTTTAGTTCTAGCTTACGCGGGTTCTTCTCTAGCTGTATTTATATTTTGGGAGCTTAATCCGGCAAATTTACCATGGTGGGTAATACTCAATAACGAGGCAACAGTTGAAGAAATTGTGAGGAGCTTGGCTGGAAGCACAGCTTTGATTTTGGCGGTACCATTAACTACGCTTCTTGCGGCTTGGATCGCTTTAAAGAGACGCTAGAGCTTTGTCAATCTCAGTTTTAAATGCCTCTATTGGTTGTGCTCCGACAAGAATTTGTGTTTCTCCTTTTGGATTAATAATAAAAGTTGAAGGAGTTCCGCTTACTCCTCCTGTAGTTCCATCTGCGATTTGATCTTTCACTAGTTGTTCATATTTGTTGGAATCTAAGCAAGTTTGAAATTCGGTCTGATTAACTCCAAGTTCTGCAGCCAAAGGCCCCAATTTATCCAAAGCAAAACCTGTCCCATTGGATGTTGTTCGTTCAAATATAGTATCTACATATTTCCAGAAAGCATCATTGCCCCCGAGTTCTGCAATACATTCTGAGGCTTCAGCTTCTTTTTGGGCATTTGCATGGAAAGAAAGAGGAAAATGTCTGTAAACTAGTCTTATTTTATCACCGTAAGTCTTCAAAAGTCCCTGAATAGTTGGCTCAAAGCTTTTACAGAATGGACATTCGAAGTCCGAATACTCCACTAACGTAACTTTTGCATCAACATTTCCTCGGATATGATCAGATGCTTTAAGAAGATCTGGCGCTTTGCCTTCCTTGATAGCTTGATCTCCAATTGTGGATTTTTCAACTACTTCTTTTATTTTTCCGGCTGCCGGTTGCGCTCCGGAATCATTGGGAGCAGCTGCCTGAGGCAAAACAGTCTTTGGTTCATTTAAGGCTATTTTGTTTTTCTCTAAAGAAGAAACTTGATTGGTTAGGCTGCCTAGGAAAAATGCTGCAATTATCAATGCAACTACCAGTATTCTGTTGGTAGATTTAATTTTGTCAATCTCATTAAAATTTTTTTCTGCCATTTATACATTGTATACTCCTTCGCTTTCAAAAATCAAGAGGTTTAATCAAGCGGTGAAAACAGGTTAAAAAAATAGGAAAATGGGGATATTTGCTTTACTTTTTCCCTAATGTTATTTTTTAATTTTTTTTTCTTGATACTAAAACACTCTTTCAAGTTTTGCAAAGAAAAAGGTGTCGGCCAGGAAGTAAATAATGGTGCTCTATATATATCGTTCATGACAAAAGAATACACGTTGTAAATTATACATGCAGTAACGTACATTACGTGGAAAGTGTAAGATTTCTAACACTTTTATGTGCTATAATCCTATAGCTAGATGAATACTCTCGTATCCAGACAGCTTAACAAGTTTTTTTCTAAGTTTAAAAAACTTCATTATGAAAAAGATGAGATAATTTTGCGCGGTGGAGATGTTCCTCAAGGGATTTATTTTATAGAAAAAGGGTATGTAAAAGATTATTCAATTTCGAAAGAGGGTGAAGAGTTGACTCTTATCATATTTAAACCCGCAGATTTTTTTCCAATGCGATGGGTATTTAACAATAATTCCAATGATCATTATTTTGAGACAATGACCGCAGTTGATCTTTGGCGTTGTCCAAAAGAAGAATTTATTGATTTTATACAAACAAATCCAGATATTTTCTTTGAGTTAACCAGCCTTATTGTGGTAAGAATGGGAGGAATAATGCAAAGGATGGAATATTTGGCTTTTGGAAATGCTTATCAAAAAGTTGCATCAATAATTATGCTCTGTGTAGAAAGATTTGGAAGAAAGAAACGCGATGGTTGGATTATCGATATTCCGCTAACGCATAGAGATGTAGCAATGCTTATTGGTATGACGCGTGAAACTGTGAGTATCGAAATAAAAAAACTTGAGAGAAAAGGAATTATAGAACATCGCAGACACTCAATTTTTGTTAAAAATACTGCAAAATTACAAAAAGAATCACTCCTTAGCAATTGAGGAATCTTTACATTGCATACCAAACAATATGCCACTTCGCCAGGTGCCAGTCGGTACCTGGCTTCGTTAGGCATACCCTTTGCATTTGAATGCGAAGGGGTATAAAATTATTGTATGGATAACTCAAATTTATCAAAACTTTCCGATCTTCTTATTGCCAGTTTTGAAAGAGAGGAGACCAAAAATCAGACGAAAACCGGAATAAATGTTAATCGTTTTGTCTCAGAAATTGCTACATGGTATGAAAAATTCCGAAATGCAATGGACTATAGAGAAGAAGAAGTGGTCAGGCGGGCTGCAATAGAAAGAATTCTCAAAAGAAGATTAATTTTTGGAGGAAGTGGAGAAAAGATAGCATCTCCTTTGATGCGGGAACTTATGTGGGCCCGCTATTTTCCGGAAGCGAGCATAACGGAGGAGGAAGTTAAAAAAGTTGGACATATAGTCGATCTTTACCTCAAGCTTAGAGAGCAACTTCTTATTAGGCAGAAAGATATAAAAATAAGAGTAGATAGTCTTATTTATCATCTTCTTTCATCTCATTTGGAAATAATGCTTAACAAAAGTAAAGATATAGAATTAATTTCAAATTTTATCTTTCATTTATTGCGCGATCGGATTACGATTACAGATGACATAGCAGAGACCCGTGACATACAGATATTTATTGCGGTCAGACGCGCTTTTGCCAAAGACGATATAGCCTTTTTAAGGTTCCATTTATTCGAACAATATTTCGGACAGCTTTCAGAAAGCAACATTCATAAAATTGCCTCTGATTTTCCAAAAGGATACAGTGAATTAGAAAGGCAAATTAAATATCCTCTTAAAGAAAGAATTATATCTTACGTTAAAAAACAGCTTCCGCCTTTTTTGATTTTTGCCGAGATTTTACGAAAACAAAGAGGCGGGATAAGGGCTCTTATCTCAAATACTTCAGAATTTCAAAATAGCGTTTTTGCCGTCTCAGAGGGTCGTTATAAAACTATTTCATCCAAAGTCAGAACGGCAATTGTGAGATCAGTAATTTTTATTTTACTTACTAAATTTATATTTGCTTTTTCCGTTGAAGCAACATACGACAACATTGTTTTAGGTCACATAGAATGGAATTCTTTGATTATCAATATTGTTGTTCCTCCTATTCTTATGGTCATAGCAAGTCTTTTCATACGTACTCCGGACAGAAATAACACAAAAAGAATTTACGATAAAATCATGAGTATTTTATTTGTTGATAAGCCGGAGCTCGATAGAACACTAATTCTAAGTCTTAAGCCTGAGAGAAAAAATCCGATATTTCACTTAGTTTTTATGTCTTTATGGTGGGTGGCATTTATCATAAGCTTTGGCTTTATTATTTATATACTTAATAAAGTCCACTTTAGTATTGCAAGCCAGGGAATTTTTGTTTTCTTTGTGGCAATTATTTCATTTTTGACCTATAGAATTTCCCAAACCGCGCATAGTTATACTATTCCTGCAAAACAAAGCTTTTTTGCACCCATCATGGATTTCTTCTTTATGCCTATTATAAGGGTTGGACGAAGATTCACAGAAGGAATATCTCAAATAAACATTTTTATTTATATTTTTGATTATCTTATAGAAACTCCATTTAAAGAAATCTTCGGATTCCTGGAACAATGGTTTTTCTTCCTCCAGACCAAGAGGGAGGAGATGGGGTAATCCGCAAGCCGGCGGAAATTTAAAATTCAAAAGGCAAAAGTCAAAATTGTCATTGACAGGGGTATATACAAAGTATATACTTAGCGTATGAATACAGCTGTGATTAATATCAAAACCCAACCGGAAGTAAAAGCGCAGGCTCAAAGAGTTGCCAAAGATTTGGGTCTTAGCTTAAGCGCCTTGATAAATGGTTTTTTAAAACAGTTTGTCAAAACAAAAAAAGTTACCTTTAGTTTGAATGAGGAGCCCAGTGAATACTTAAAGAAGGCAATACGACAGGCAAAAAAAGACTTAAAAGCTGGTCGCGCATCTCCTACGTTTGATAACGTAGAGGATGCAATAGCTTATCTTCATAAGTAAGGAATATGAAAGTTAAATATTCCCCTGAATTCCTCAAAACCCTGAAAAAAATAAATGTGCGAATTCGCAAAAGTTTTGAAGAACAAATAAGAATATTTTCTAAGGATATCTATAATTCTCAGTTAAATAACCATGCTCTAAAAAGAGAATATAAAGGATGCAGAAGTATAAATGTTACTTCCGATTGGAGAGCTATTTATCAGGAAACAAAAGAAGGAAAAGATACTGTTGTATATTTTATAACTCTCGGAACCCACAAACAATTATATGAGTGAAGAATTGATAGATAACTTTTTAAAGGGAGTTGTTGTTAAGAGAAAACCGCTTTCAGAACAAGAAGAAGCAGGAGCTATGTCTGTAGCAAGTGATATTTTATTAATGGCTGAGAACAAATTGGAAGGAAAAGAAGCTGGGGTTTTCGAAAACATCGCTGCAAATTCCAAACAGAAGTTTACTATAGTATCAGGCGAAGCGATTGATATCATGTTGGGTCCAGAAAACCCAGAAACAAACCTGGCAATCAGTGTATCGGAACATTCAGGGATAAAGGGAGGGTATGGAAAGACTGGTTTAATGAAGATATATTATTTTTCTCCCAATGAAGTAACTGTAAAGAAGATAGTTCTAGATATGACAACCGGAACTAAAGCGCAAAGAGATTCTCCTGACAAATATCGAGATAAAAAGTATGAACAGCAGATAGTGGAAGTTTACCATCCGGATAAAGTAGATCTTAGTCAACTCCTATCTGATCTTTCTTCCGCAAGACCTTTAAATCATTAAGAGATAAAAAACTCATTGCATAACTCAAAAAGATTTGGTATTCTAGATAAGTTTTGTGAGTGATTTAAATTTTACTGATTCAGATTTTAAAACTCAGGTTTTGGAAAGCCAACAGCCTGTTATTGTTGATTTCTGGGCTCCATGGTGCGCTCCTTGTCGAATTGTTTCGCCAACTGTTGACGAATTGGGAAGAGAGTATGAGGGAAAAGTAATCGTTGGAAAAATGAATGTTGATGAGAATCCTCAAACAGCAGGTCAATATGGGGTAATGAGCATTCCAAGTATTGTTTTTTTCAAAAACGGACAGCCTGTCAAAACAATGATCGGCGCACAGAGCAAGGAGAATTACAAACAGGAAATAGAAGCAATACTTGCTTCTTAAATTAAAAATTCAAAATGCAAAGTTCAAAATTACAGTTCAAAATTCAAAATTTTTAACTTTAAACTGCAACTTTTAATTTTTCACTTTGAACTTTTAACTACTTGTTATGTACGACATCATAATCATCGGGAGTGGACCGGCTGGTTTGACAGCTGCAATTTACACAACGCGGGCAAATCTAAAAACTCTTTTAATTGCTGGGACAAAATGGGGTGGACAGCTTCAGCTTACAACTTTGGTTGAAAACTATCCGGGTTTTCCAGATGGAATTCAAGGTCCGGATTTAATGCAGGCAATGAGAAAGCAAGCGGAAAGATTTGGCACGGAAATTATTGATAAAGATTTTCTCAATGCTGACTTTATAAGTAAACCGTTTAAGATCTCAACAGTAGATACTACTTACGAAGGAAAATCAGTAATTATTGCAACAGGCGCGGATACGAAATGGCTTGATGTTCCAGGGGAAAAAGAAAAAATTGGTCGCGGAGTCAGCTCTTGTGCTCCTTGCGATGCATTTTTCTTTAAAGAAAAGCAAGTAATTGTAGTTGGGGGAGGAGACTCGGCTATGGAAGAAGCACTTGTTTTAACCAAGTTTGCAACGACAGTGACAATTATACACAGAAGAGAAGATTTTCGCGCAAGTCAAATAATGCTTGACCGGGCAAAAAAGAATCCCAAAATAAAATTTATTTTGAATTCTGAAATCACAGAAGTCTTAGGAGAAACAAATGTAAAGGCAATAAAAATTAAAAATAATAAAACTAATGAAGTAACGGAAATGCCCATTGATGGGATTTTTGTGGCAATAGGACACATGCCAAACTCTTCTATTTTTAAGGGGATCGAAGTTGATGACAAAGGCTTTATAATAGTAAAAGATCATTACAAAACAAATATTGATGGAGTTTTTGTCGCAGGCGATGTCCACGACAGCCATTACAAGCAGGCAGTCACAGCAGCCGGATTTGGATGTGCGGCTGCTCTGGAAGCAGAACACTGGCTTGCGGGAATAGAATAAAAACTAGATTGCATCTACTGTTCGAAGCAATATAAATGGAGAAAATTGCTATCACAATATTCTCCAGCTGACGTTGTCCAACTGCTTGTTGTGGATGGTGTATATCCTTTAACGCCAATGGAAGGGTTTGAGCCGGAAGTCCAGTTAGAGCAATTCCTCGACGAGCAGCTACCGCAACTATTATCGCCGATAGGTGCTGTTGATGTCCACATGTTCCCGCTAACAACGTTTCCTGATTCATCTTTGCTAATTGGATTAGTAAGATAATTGCCATTCTTATTAGTAATTAAATCTGTCCAGCTACTAGCGATAATAGTAGTTCCGTCAACTAAGTTATATGGAACAGTTGCATGAGTAAAGGGACGTTGGGCTGAAGGTTGAGCCGGTGAATTGGCGCTATCACTGAGCCATGCTGCCCAGGTTCTGCCTCTAATAGAAGTTATACTCGAATTATCTGCTAATGTTTTACATTTTGTGTCGGCTCCTGTTAGCCCTCCTAGATTACCATTATAAGTAGCGCTGGTAATAAAGACGTATTTGGGACCTGGAGTTGGGGTGGGAGCTGGCGTAGATGTAGGAATTGGAGTCGGAAGGGCAATATTGGTAGAAGATACAAGATAATTATTAGAAGAGCAATTTGATCCGGGAATTATTTGCTGATCATTACATCTCTCAAGAGTTGCATAAAGCCTAAACCAGCTACCATCCTCAGCGACTTGATAGCTATAGCTTTGTCCTGCGAGGGGATCTTTAGGAACTTTTACCATATATGGTGGCCAGGGATCTCCCCAATGAGCATCATTTATCTGTTGATCATTTGCAGCAGGATAACGATTATTGTCTGAGTTATAAGCATCCAGTGCGTTTCTAATTTGAATTAAATCATTTTTTCTCTGCGCATCCCTGCCTTTTTTTATTTGTTCTAAGGGATTTATTATCGCTACAGCTGTCGCAGCCAAAATACCAATCATGGCTATTGCGATCAAAAGTTCTATCAAAGTAAAACCACGCTGATTCATATTGTAAATTTAGTATGATAAACTACAATATTTCTGTCAAGCTCTGGTAAGATAAAATTAATCGAAAATAATTATGTGGTTTTGGTATAGTCTTTTTTTCGCAGTTTGGAGACTTAATAGGGTAGTATTATTTGAGTTGTGAAATAGGATGTAGGAATTAAATCTGAAAGTGATCCAATTAAGGGATGATTCTGAGCAAGTTTTAAAAGATTTGTTTTGTTTTCGCATATTGATTTGATTTCTTCTAAAGAGAAGCTCTCCGCAATTTGATTCATAGTCGAGAATATAGTTTCATAATTATTTGCAAGTAGACTTGCTTTTCCTAGATTTAGTAATCTATCGGTTACATCTTGCATTAATAATCTTCCTAATAATTCCTGAGCAAAGAATACATCGTCTACAGCATCTACTCCTTGTGAGGCAATTATCCTGTCATAAATACCTAATTTATCACTATGTCTCTCAATGTTAAATATAACAGACGAGTCATGATGGAATCTTCTAGCCAAATCTTTGATCATTATGTAGTGATTATCCCCAAAGGGAATAAATATTGATCCACCTTTTGGAGAGCTAATTAATCTTTTAATTTTTGCCTCAAGATAGCTGTTTAAATCTTTTTCCCTTATTCTATTGCCCTGTAGATCTAGTTGATAATAATTTTTCCAATCAGCAATTATTTCTCTGAAATCTCCTCTTTTCCATCTATTTATAGCTCGAATTTGTATTTGAAGAAATTGATTATATATATCTACTATTGTTTTAGAGACATTTTCTGCATGTTGTTCGTATTCTAGTTTAAAATCCTTTTCCTTTTTAACTTCATCAAGCATTCTAGTCTCATAAAATGTATGTACGCTGTCCGATGGCAATAAACTCGTAGATATTGCAGTATATAAGTCTGTTGATTCTATTTGACTTCTTCTTTTTTTAACAGAATCTTTGTTCGGTTCTACTTTAAATTGTCTTCTCAAAATCCCTGCAACCATTCGATTGCAATATCCGCCAAATTGTTTGTCTCCTTTTTTAAATATTTGAGTAGATGTGGAAGTCATATCAGAACCCTCTTTTAGAACAATTCTTTGTCCTCTTGAAGATCCTTGCAAATGCTTGAGTAAATCTCTTCGATAATTTATTAAATCTTCTAAATTAATAACAGTATGCTCGCGTCCGCTAAAGGTTACTAAGACTTTAGGTTTTGGTTCTTGCTCTTTTATAGCTTCTGATTGTTGTTCGATTTTACTCATAGAACTTATAGTAATTATACTGCATTTATAGCCAGGATGCAAAATTTATGATATTATTTGAGCATGTGGGTTTTGTATAGTCTTTTCTTTGCAGTTTGGACTGCATCACAAACTTTTCTTGTTAAAAAATTAACTGGAAAAATAAATCCTCTTTCTCTTCTTTATGTTTTCTTTTTGTTTAATATTCCAATTACTTTTATTCTCCTTTTATTTTTGGGCGGAATTCCAAAAACAACTCCTGATTTTTTCATATTCATAGGAATAGCTGGCCTTTTGGATACAATTGCATTTATAAGTTCATATGTTGCAATTAGCCGATCTTCAATTTCTCTTATTTCGCCAATTGGATCTTTTGGTCCTGTTTTTACAACTATTATTGCGGCTTTTACGCTCAATGAAATTCCAACTCCAATAAAATTTGCAGGAATTTTGCTTGTTGTTTTTGGTGCATATCTTTTAAATGTCGCCGACGTCAAAGAGGGGATTATGATGCCATTTAAAAAACTTTTTTCTCATAAAGGAGTTTTGTTATTTTTACTCGCAAATTTTCTCTGGAGCATAACTCCAATCTTTCAGAAAAAAGCAATTTTTGAAACGCATCCTCAAATTCCTCTATTTGCATCAGTTATTGGAATGTGTTTTGTATTTTTGTTTCTGACGCCTTTTGCTTTAAAAAGAGCAATAAAAAGCTTAAAAGAAGTGAAAGCAAATTTTAAATGGTTTGCAATTAATGGCGTTGGTACTGCATTTTCCCAAGCTGCAGCTTATGCAGCTTTTGCACTTGTATATGTTGGCTACGCATCTTCTCTTTTTAGATTATCAAGTCTTTTTATTATTGTTTTGGGCGGAGTTTTTTTGAAAGAGAAAAGAATTAAGGAAAGACTTCTGGGTGCTTCAGTCATGCTCCTTGGCGCAATTCTTCTGGCATTATAACCAGTGCTAGTTGCATGAGGTATCCATGGTGTTTAACTTATACATATTGCTATTATCAGGTTTTACTAAATGGGCACAGTCGCCCATGTCGTCCCAAATGCCATTAGAAAGCCCCCAGTACAAATTCGTTGCTGTATTCGTTCCCGATCCTGTAAAAATATGAATCGGCACGTTTTGTTTAATTATCGTACCATTTGGAATCTTGAAACTATCTCCATGATTGTTCTTTAAACTAAAACCAGTGAGGTCATATGTTCCGCTTGGAGCATAACGTGAATCAAGTTCAAGTTGCACGAACTCATTATTGGGACGTATATCATCTTTCCAACCCGTCCAGCGAAGTAGAGTAATAGCGACAGGTGCTGCTTCACCAGGGTTTGAATTGGTTGCACGACTTGCGTTGCGAAAGATTGCTGGAGCTTCATTATCTCTCCATAACCAAAGACTTTGAGCTCCTTCAGGATTTTGTTGCCACGGATCAGCCTGGCTACCTTCCCAGCCATAGGGGTCAACAGGAGTAGGGAGACCATTATTGGTAAAGAAATTACGCTCTATGTAAAAATGTACATGAGGTATTGTGGTGCAACCGCTGTGGCCAGAAAGACCAATCTGTTGACCAGTCCTGACTGTTTGTCCCAACGCAACATCAGCTCTACTCATATGGCTGTAGCTGACTCTATAGCGCTCGCCGTTTGAGGCGTCATATTGGATATCAACACCCAATGAATCATTTACGTTTCGACCAAAAGTCGGACAGTAAAAAGGAGCAGCAACACCCGAGCGAGTGATTTTGCCATCTACAACTGCCAAAAGTGGAGTCCCATCTGGTACTAGCCAGTCAACCCCGTTATGACCATCAACGTTTGGTTTAGCATGAGTATTCCACCAAGTTAGCTGGAATCCATTAAAATCATTCCATTGGAAGGGTAAGTCATGGTCAAAGAAATTCAAAAGCGCATACTCACCTTTGAAAGGCTTGTTAAAGATAGATAAAACTTGATTGCGGAAGCCTGGTTGTGGTGTAAGAGGCAATGTTGGGTCTGAGGCTGGCGGTGGCGTTGGTGAAGGAGTAGGAGTTGGCATGAGTACACCTTGGCCAGTAAACTTAATGTCATCCATATAGAATGTAGCCTGACTACTACCAGAATTATCTTGCAGTTGGACACCTGTAATCGTAATATTGCTACCTCCAAGGTCAGCTAAGGGTATAGATACTTGATACCAACCATTGCCTAAAGAGGCGGCGTAGATCGAAGCATTAACCCTGGTAAGCTCAACACCGGTTTTGTCATAAAGGGATACATTGGTGTTAGGACCTGGTTGCCCAGCGGATGGGAATAAAACAAAGGAGAACTGAGAGTAGGATGAAGTACTAAAGCCTGGGTTGTGCAGATAAAGACCAGCCCAAGCTTGGTTATATGTAACTGCCATAGATTTAGTTCCAACGTAGACAGGAGAGGAAGCGCTGGTATTTATAGTTGTGTTCCAACTCCAATTGTCCCAATGTAGAATATCGTCGTAGATAGGGTAGGCAGGAGTAGATGTCGGGGTAGGGATTGGTGCGGACTGGTTTACGAATCCCAATGAATCAATGTAAAATGTTGGTTGACTACTACCAGAGTATTCCTGAAGTGTTATTCTAGTAATAGTAGTATTTGCTCCTCCAAGATCTGCCAAGGGTATAGTTATACGGTACCAACCAGTTCCTAAAGATGTGGAATAGGTTTGTATAGAAACATTTTTTATTGGACCAGAAGAGTTGTATAAAATAGCTTTTACGTTAGGTACCGACATGCCAGCAGGGAAAATATAAAACTGTAGATGAGTATAGGTAGACGTGTTAAATCCTGCATTGTGCAAAGATAGTCCCACCCAGCCAGAGTTGTAGGTTACTGCCATAGATTTTGTTCCAGCATAGACAGGAGAAGTGGCGTTTAAATTAACAGTAGTTCCCCAGCTCCAGTCATCCCAATTGAGAGTGTCGTTATAGACAAAATAGTCCGGGGTAGACGCCGCAACAGCAGGAGGCATAACCTGTAGCGAAATAATTCTAATGAATATTATTAGACCTCCAAATCCAAGTAAAAAAAACCTCAGAAGTTTTTGTGGCATAATAATTTCAGTAAATATCTCATAAGATACACAATCTGTCAAGTGGCGTATAAACAGCACGGTGTAAAACTAGTTATGGGTTGATTCGACAGACTAAAAACATCAGCATGGGATAGGCACTGCATTTTTCTTAAAGAGGAAAGAATTAAGGAAAGACTTCTGGGCGCATCCGTCATGCTGCTGGGTGCAATTTTACTGGCAGTTTAACTACTTCATTTCTGGTTTGATTTGACAATCTTCTTGAGGACCGTCCGCTAAGGTGCTATAATTTGCCCTCAATATGCGTAATGAAAACGAGGACAGAGAAATACTAGAAAAAAAACTTGCAATAGTTAAATTAAAAAATCTCTTAACAGATACGTTAAAGGAAGATGCTGGAGTTGGCAGGATTACAGAGTTGTATTCTGAAGATAGATTAATAATTATGACGGCATCCGAGGAGGCTATAAATTATTTGTTTCCAGTTCTAGCGAAAGAATTCAAATCTCAAAATCGCAAAATAACAGCCGCATTAGGACTTACGCCAATAACTCATGAGTCTCTTAAAGTTCATGCATTCCTTATATTAAGAGAAGATTTGGTTCCTAAAGTAGGACAAACAGGAGATACAATGGAAAACTTTAAAGGAATACTTGGAGGAATGGCTACAAATATAAATAATTTATATACAAATATGAAGGATTTTGAGCTTTTAAGGTATGATGAGGCCAGTATAAAAAGTGATAGCGCTAGGTTAATAACTCTGAGTGAGGTTATAAAAAGAAAGCCTGCTTTCTTTATGGCAACGGAATCAATAAGATCCTCAAGCTAACATGGTAGATAAAAATTTATGGTTCTTGGCGCAATTTTACTTGCATTATAAAATTTATCGATCTACCCATTGACACTCATAAATCGCTATGCTAAGATAGCAAATACTCGCAAGAAAAGCGAGGCCTATTCGTTTATGATGAGATTTTTTCAAGATGTAAAAGTAGCAAACAACGCTTTAGTACTTTTATTGTCTTCGTAAAAAGGGTTCTTCATAAAATAAATTGACAAGTTGGGAAATTTTTTTGTGGATTTTGAGGTAAAATCGGGCCCGAAGTTTACCTGGTTGAACGCCTCGTTTGCAACGAGGAGGCAAGGGGTTCGATTCCCCTCGGGTCCACAACAATAGTTAAAAGTGTAAAATTAAAAGTTAAAAATTACAGTTTAAAATTAAGAATTTTGAACTTTGGATTGCGACTTTGAACTTTTCACTTTAAACTTTTAATTTGGTTGTTGGTTCTTGGTCTTTCGTTGCGCAAGTTCTGCGCCAAAGACCAGAAACTAGCGACTAAATTCCGCCGACTGGGCGGATTGGCTCTTTGACAAGTGAGGAGAAGAATCCATGCAAGATTCTCATGCAAATGGGGGTTGTGCATGGAATTAATTTTTAAAATCTACTCATAATGCCAATAATGAATGCCTAGGAGATTTTGGCCGAGGAAGGACGCATACGGCGGCGATACTCGTCGGGGAGGTGCCATAGACCTTTGATCCGGCGGTTTCCGAATGAGGCAACTCAGTCCCCCTTTGGGGGATTAGCCAAACATAAAAATATTGCCGCAAGGCACTATATAGTGTTTGGTGGGGCACGGCGTGAACCGAAACATCCAAGTAACGCCAGGAAAATAAATCATTAGAGATTCCGTCAGTAGCGGCGAGCGAAAGCGGAACAGTCTAAACCACAAGCAATTGTGGGGTTGCAGGGCAGACGATATTCGATGTATTTTTGGTAGCAGAATGGTCCGGAATGACCATCCAAAGAGAGTGAAAGACTCGTACGCGAAATTAAAAATACCGATAGTTTGTTCCTAAGTACCATGGAGCACGATAAAACTCTGTGGGAATCTGGGGCGTCCACGCTCCAAGACTAAATACCAGAATCTACCGATAGTGAACTAGTACCGTGAGGGAAAGGTGAAAAGCACCCCGGAAGGGGGATGAAATAGAACTGAAATTGTTGGCTAACAAGCAGGCAGAGCTTGTGCATAGCACAAGGAAATTCCAAATACAAAGCACCAAATTCCAAATAATATCAAATAACCAAAATTCAAAATCGTTTAGAATTTTGTAAAATTGTAATTTATTTGGGATTTGTAATTTTGAAATTGTGATTTTCTCGTGTTGTGCACGAGTAATGCCGTGCCTATTGAAGAATGAACCGGTGAGTTATTAATTGCTGCGTTAGTTTAACCAAGTTTTACTTGGGGAGACATAGTTAATGCAAGGCCTAATCGGCCATCAGTAGCAATTATTAGACCCGAAGCTGGGTGAGCTAACCTTGAGCAGGGTGAACCCTATCGAAAGATGGGGGGAGGCCCGAACTCGTGATCGTAGCAATGATCTGAGATGACTTGAGGTTAGGGGCAATATGCCAATCGAACCCAGAGATAGCTGGTTCTCCCCGAAATATATTTAGGTATAGCGCTCGTCGGACCCCTCCAGGGGTAGAGCACTGAATGAAACTCAATGGCGCAAGCCATTGATTTCAATCAAACTCCGAATACTGGAGGATTATTAACGAGTAGTCAGACTGGTCGGGCTAAGCCGATGGGTCAAAAGGGAAACAACCCAGACTCCCATCTAAGGTCTCTAAATAAAAGCTAAGTTTAGAAGGAAGTCAAGTTCCATAGACAACCAGGAGGTTGGCTTAGAAGCAGCCATCCTTTAAAGAAAGCGTAACAGCTCACTGGCGGATTGGAATTTGGCGCCGAAAATCTAACGAGGATTAAGCTTTTTACCGAAGTTGGAGATTTGCGCAAGCAAGTGGTAGGGGAGCGTTCTAAGTGCAGCGAAGTCGAACTGTAAGGTTTGGTGGAGTGCTTAGAAGTGAGAATGCCGGTATGAGTAGCGAGTGTCTGGTGAGAAACCAGGCCGCCGAAAACCCAAGGTTTCCTCCGCAATGTAAATCAGCGGAGGGTTAGTCGGTCCTAAGGGTGTTCCTCTTTATGGGGTGTAACCCGATGGGCAAGTCGTTGAGATTCGACTACAGAATGTACATATTCTAAGGGAAGGTCGAAGATAGAAGAGTCAGGCCAAGCACGCTTGGTTTAAGTAGTGAGATAGGGTGAAATGGTAAATCCGTTCATCTGTTTAATTAAGCTACGAATAAGAGATTTCGCAAGAGGTCTATCTGATAGCTTTTAACTTCCGAGAAATATTCCATTAGTTCTGAATTTATTCAAGAAAAAATGTATATTTTACCGTACCGACATCCGACACAGGTGGGTTGGTCGAGAAGACTAAGGCGAACGAGAGAAAGATGGTCAAGGAACTCGGCAATAAATCTGGGCGTAACTTTTTGGAGATGCCCTGCCTCGAGTAACATCGAGGCTACAACAAAAGATTATTAAGCGACTGTTTATCTAAAACACAGATCCCTGCAAAACCGAAAGGTAAAGTATAGGGGTTGAAGCCTGCCCAGTGCTGGTAAGTCAAAAGTTGAGAATTAGATTCGTAAGAGTCAAAGTTTTTAACTTAAGCTCCAGTAAACGGCAGCAGTAACTATAAGAAAATTGTAGTTGTAAAAGTCGACTAAATGCTGGAAAAACTCAGTATCCGACGGTACCAAGTTTAACTTGGTAAAAATCTGTTCGGTGGAGTCAATCAGCAGGAAAGATCCAATCAAAACAAATTTTCAATTCGAAATTTGAAATTTTAATTGAATGTTTAAAACATTAAAAATTTAAACATTGAGATTTCATTAAAAATTGAAAATTGTAAATTAAAAATTTGGTTGGAAATCCTCAGAGACTATACGTCGACATCCGATGTGCATCGGATATGATATAGTCCGACCTCATAAGCGATTATGAGACTCTGTAATCAACCAGAGTACCGCAATTTGCGGGATAACAATGTGAACTGTTCTAAGGTAGCGAAGCCCCTTGTCGGGTGAGTTCCGACCTGCACGAAAGGTATAACGACTTAATAACTGTCTTGATCATCTACTCGGCGAAATTGAGATGGCCGTGAAGACGCGGCCTAGT
>Ga0209515_10000099_pt1 | contig 155859 bp, 169 predicted proteins | sample Subgroupgradi54m_FD_187454 | JGI IMG/M metagenome (GOLD analysis project Ga0209515, IMG submission 187454) | Subsurface groundwater microbial communities from S. Glens Falls, New York, USA - GMW60B uncontaminated upgradient, 5.4 m (SPAdes)... ... | reverse complement strand
TCCGATCTATGACCTCAAAAACAATTGATATTGCCGGGAAAACACTTACTCTCCAAACAGGCGAACTTGCACCACAAGCCACAGCTGCGGTATTAGCGCGTCTGGGAGACACGGTGGTACTGGTAACTGTTGTGTGCGGTAATGACCGAACAGACATTGATTGGTTTCCTCTTTCTGTTGAGTATGTCGAAAGGCTCTACGCAGGTGGAAAAATCAAAGGGAGCAGGTGGGTAAAGCGTGAAGGTCGGCCATCTGACGAAGCAATTCTTGCCGGGCGTCTTATTGACCGTTCAATTCGTCCTCTTTTTCCAAAAAGTTTCAAAAGAGAAGTGCAAGTTATCATCACAGTTCTTTCCGTTGACGGAGAATTTGAACCAGATATTATAGCGCTCAATGCTGTTTCAGCAGCACTTGCTATCTCAAAAATCCCATGGAGTGGTCCAATCGCAGCTGTTCGGATGGGTTACGTCCAAGCAGCAGAAGGCAATGAAGCAGACGTTATCGTAAATCCAACCACAACAGAAGCAGTCTTGTCACAACTTGACGTTGTCGTTTCACAAAGTAAAGAAAAAACTGTCATGATTGAAGCAGGTGCCCTGCAAGTTGCAGAAGAGGTTATTCAGAGCGCAATCGAAAAAGCACACATTGAAACACGAAAAATAATTGCAGGAATTGAAGAACTGGTTATTAAAGTTGGTCAGGAAAAGCTTCCTGTTCCTGGCGATGCATCATTGGCCGAAGCGGTAAGCATTTTTGAGAAAACCTACAAAAGCGAAATTGCCAAGCTTATCGCGGCCCGAGTTAAAAAAGAAGGCGGGGGAAATGAAACAGAAGAATTGATTACAAAAGTCTATGAAGATCTTAAAATGAAAGATCCACAGGTTGAGGTCGATAAGAAAACACTTGGAAAAGGACTTGAAAAGGTTATGTTTAAAATGATTCGCGCGGATGTAGTTAATAAAAAGAAACGGGCCGATGGACGCGCAGTTGATGAAATCCGTGAAATTTCAGCACACGTTGGCATTCTTCCCAGAACCCACGGCTCAGCCTTATTCACCCGAGGAATTACCCAAGCCTTGAGTATTGCAACGCTCGGTTCGCCTCGCCTTGAGCAGTTAATAGAGTCAGCAGACGGCGAAGAAAAGAAACGATACATTCACCACTATTCAGGACTTCCCTATTCTTTCGGTCAAGCGGGACGCATGGGATTTGTATCGCGTCGTGAAATCGGTCATGGAGCATTAGCCGAACGCGCGCTTTTAGCAGTTATCCCATCACAAGCTGATTTTCCTTACACCATCAGGGTTGTTTCCGAAGTCTTATCTCAGAACGGTTCAAGTTCTATGGCATCAACGTGCGGTTCAACGCTGGCACTGATGGATGCGGGCGTGCCAATTACCGCACCGGTTGCAGGTATTTCAATCGGCATGATGTCTGAAGGAGAAAAGTATGTTTTACTGACAGATATTATTGGCCTCGAAGATTTCTCAGGGGATATGGATTTTAAGGTGGCAGGTACAGAAAAAGGGGTCACCGCAATCCAGCTTGATGTGAAGATCGATGGATTAACAGACGCACAAATTGTGGAGATCTTCGCGAGGGCACGAAGCGCTCGTATGGAGATTCTTAAGAAAATGCAAGAAGTGCTTCCAGAAGCACGCAAAGCAGTTTCAGAATTTGCGCCAAAAATCGAAGTTGTTCATGTACCTGTTGAGAAAATTGGAGAAGTCATCGGTCCTGGAGGACGGGTTATCCGCAATATTATTGCCGAAACAGGAGCAGCAGTTGATGTCGAAGATGACGGTTCAGTGACGATTTCCGGAACATCAGAAGAAGCAGTCGCAAAAGCAGTTGAATGGGTAAAAGGCTTAACACGAGAGCTTGTAGCTGGTGAAATTTTCGAAGAAGGAATTGTCAAACGCATTTTGTCCTTTGGTGCATTTGTCGAAGTGCTCCCCGGTAAAGAAGGAATGGTACATGTATCGCAAATGGCAGCAGGTTTTGTAAAAAATCCAAATGATGTTGTGCAACTGGGACAAAAAGTAAAAGTGCGTGTTATGGAAATTGACGATCAAGGCAGAGTAAATCTTTCCATGCTATTTGGAGTAGATGCCCAAGATAAAGGAAGAGGTGGCGGCGCGCCACGTCCTGCACCGTATAGTTCGGGAAGTCGTGGTCCAGTGGGCCCAACGAGTATGGCGGGCAATGAAATGCCTCGTCATACAATTCACCATGAAGGACAAGATCAAGCACCAGCACCACGTTTTGTACCTCGTAATGACGTTCCGTCTGTTGCAACGCATCCACTCACCATGCAGTTTCGAAGAGAACGATTTTCTAAAGCTAATCCCCGTGGTGGTATTCGTACACGAGGCTTGCGCCCTGGTGGTCTTTTGTCTCGCTTCCGCCCTTCTCGATAAAAATCATCAATCTCCTTTAGGTTGTAGTATTTTTTCGGAATTGTTAGTATGATCTATATATGGACCCTTTCGATGGTGGGCAAAAAAGTAATGGCACTGGTGGCCAGTTTATTGGCGTACAGCAGAATAAACAAGATATTGCAAGTGACCAGATAAGAAGGCTTGGCGAAAAGGTAGAAAAAGCAGATCTTCCTTTTGATCTTCGTCAAAATCTTATTGAACGAGTACAACGGTTAGCGCTACTTCGTGCATCTGCTGGCTATTTAAGCTCAACGTACATTATTGAGTATGAATCAACTGCTTCATATATTAATTGGGTTGTAAGTTTGCCTTGGGGAAAAGTTAGTCAAGATATTTTAGATTTAGTTTTGGCAAAATCAGTGTTAGATAAAAATCATCACGGAGCGCCAGGAATAAAAGATAGAATATTGGAATATTTAGCATCGATTATTCTTAATGCAAAACAAAATAAAATTGATCGTATTGTGAAAGCACCCATTTTATGTTTAGTTGGTCTTGCGGGAACAGGAAAAACAACATTTGCTATATCGGTGGCAGAAGCCTTGGGGAGAAAATTTGAGCGGGTTCCGTTTGGGGGTATGGGAGATGCACGTTCTCTTCGTGGACAATCCCGAGCACTTGCCGATGCAGAACCAGGATACATTATTAAAAAACTGGTACATGCCCAAACAAAAAATTGTGTTATTCTGCTTGATGAATTAGACAGAATTTCCCAGGATGCCAGGTCTGATATTATGGGTGTTTTAGTTGAATTGTTGGATCCTGAGCAGAATAAGTCGTTTACGGATCATTACATTGACTATCCGTTTGATCTTTCAGAAGTACTTTTTATCGCCACAGCCAATAATACAACGAATATTGCCACAGCTGTTTTAGACAGACTTGAAATTTTGCAAATGCCTTCGTACACCGATGCGGAAAAAATAGTTATTGGGAAAGACTATCTGTTTGCAAAAATCCGTTCTCAAGTTGGATTGTCTGATGGGCAACTGATTATTGATGATGGCGTTTGGTCTGGTATTATCCGCCCTTTAGGATTTGACTCGGGTATTCGTAGTCTTGAACGAACTATTGAAGGTGTTTGTCGTAAGAGTGCTCGTCTTATTGTCGAAGGGAAAACACAGCAAGTCCATGTAACAAACGAAAATCTAAAAGAATTTTTATATGCATAATCAACTCTCTTTTATTCCTTTAGGCGGCATTGGGGATGTTACGAAAAACATGTATCTGTATGATTACAATGATCAGATACTTATTATTGATTGTGGCCTGGGATTTGCCGACGAGACAATGCTTGGCGTTGATTTGCTGCTTCCCGACATAACGTATCTTCTGGCCACAAAAAAGAAGATTGTCGGCATGGTCTTAACACACGGTCACGAAGATCACATAGGAGCACTGCCATTTATTTTGCCCCAGTTGCCACCGTTTCCTCTTTTTGCAACGCCATTTACGGCAAGTCTTGCCAACGAAAAACTAAAGGAGTTTAAAATTGGCCATCGTGTGCAAGAAGTCACGTTTGAAAAATCAGAAGTGCAACTGGGGGTATTTCGTGCATCATTTATCCGAGTGACGCATTCGGTTCCCGACACGTCACACATTTTTATACAAACTCCTGTTGGTAATTTTTATCATGGAAGTGATTTTAAATTTGATGATACGCCTGTTGATGGGAAAAAATCTGATTACGAAAAAATAGCAAAACTTTCATCACTTGGTGTTGTTTGTCTCATGTCTGATTGCTTGGGTGCCGAAAGAAAAGGCAGAATTCCTACAGAAATTACTATAGAAAATAGTTTTTCGCAAGAAATACAAAAATGTCGTGGTAAGTTTATTGTCACGACATATTCGTCAAATATTGCAAGACTAAATCAAATTATTGCAGTTTCGCAAAAGGCAGGAAGAAAAGTATGTTTTCTTGGAAGGTCTCTGAAAAAAACAAAAGATGTTGCTTTGGAACGTGGGTACATGAAGCTTGCACCTCATCTTGAATTAGAGGTAGATCAAATAAAACAGTATCCAGATAATAAGCTCACGCTTGTTGTTGCAGGATCACAGGGGCAAGAAGAGTCAGCCATGGCAAGAATTGCCAATGGTGAACATAGAGAAGTAAAACTTAATCCGGAAGATGTCGTGATTTTCTCGGCAGATCCAATTCCTGGAAACGAAGTATTGGTATACGAACTTATCGATACGATTACAAAAAAAGGTGTACGAGTTCTCTATACTGCAGTAAGTCGTGAGTTTCATGTCTCGGGACATGGTTCCCAAGAAGAGCTTGAGCAGTTGATTTCTCTTGTCAAACCCAAAAAACTCCTTCCTATTGGCGGAGGATTTCGACAGATGGCAGCATATAGAGACCTGGCGCAAAACATTGGATACAAAAAATCTGATGTGCTTTTTTTGGAAGATGGACAAGAAATAATCTTTACCAAAGAAAACACAACATTTGGGAAAATAATTCCGGTAAAAAATGTCTACGTTGATGAAGTGAGTGGCGAAGAAGTAGAAAGTTTTGTGTTACGAGATAGACAGAAACTTTCAGAGGGAGGTATTGTCATTGTGCTTTGCGAAGTTGACTCCAGTAACGGGCAACTCGTTGGAAGACCAGATATTATTATCCGAGGTTTTACATTTGATGATATAAGCCGACTAAACGTGAAATTGTTACAAGATATAAAAGCGGTTTTAGGAGGAAGGAAAGGTCGCGTGACTAATTGGGTTCATGTAAGAAAATTGGTTGCCGAAGTAACAGAACGGCGCATCTTTAGAGACCTTCGCCGCCGCCCCATGGTTATCCCTGTTGTGATTGAAGTCTAAACCACAAGTTTTTTCACTTCGCGCATTTCGACAACGTAACTGGTAAATTTTGTTTTGTTTAAAACCCAAAAAATAGACCAGAGCAGGGGATGGAGAAAAAGAGATAGAAGCGAGGAAAAAGATTTCATTGTGATAAAGAAAAGTACAGTCAAAATAAATGGCACAAAGGAAAGATATGGTTTTAGAAAACTTTGTACTTGGGTTTCGATAGTTGCTTTTATAAGATTTTGAGGCAAAGGTAGAGATTGATTGGGGATAAACTGAATTACTGAATCAATAAGGGAAGAGGGAATTTTAAATCCTTGCTGTTTAATACTTTCGCTCACTACTACATAAAATACAACAGAAGAAACAAAAAGTAAAAGCGTTACTGTTTGGGTAATAGAAGGCGCAAGGAGTGTATTAGGATTAAAAGTAAGGTAAGCATTTAATTTGCTTTGCAGTAAGAGATACAAAAGTCCAAATGCTAAAAAACAGAGGACTGCAAAAATAAAGTTTGAAGATGAAGGGAGAAAAAGTATCGAAGTTATTGTTGTTGCTGGAATAATAGCGAAAACAAATTTCCATTCTTGGGCAAGCGTTGCAAACAGAATAAAGAAAAGACCTGTCAAAATTATACATGTGCAAAAGAGCACCATTTGTTGCAATGCTGGCTGACTAATTCCCAATATAAGGGTTGGTTCCACAAGAAAAGATTTCAGCGTTAAGCAAGATCCAATAAAAGCAATAAGAAAAGGAAAAGCAAAAATAAGTTTTTTGAAAATCACCATACTACCATAGTATATCAGCAAAACTGCGTACCTTGTAGTTCTGTTTTTTTGTCTATATAATATATCTATGGCTCGCAAAAGACATCATTATCGAAGACGAAGCATCTTACGATTTAAACTGAAGAAAGAAACAATCTATACAATTTTTGCGTTTGGTGTTTTGGTTCTTGGAGGATTGTCTCTGTTGTCCTTTTTAAGAGGAGAGGGATCGTTTTCAACGATTAATATGTTGTTAGAGAGATATTTTGGTTTTGCAGCTATCCTTTTTCCATTTGTTCTCATTCTTTTTGGTTTTTTGCTTTTACGTCTGAAGCTTTTTTTGTCTCGTCCAAATATTGCCATTGGGTTTTTACTATTTTTTGTTGCACTTGACGGCCTAAGTAGGGGCGGAGTAATTGGAAAAAGTCTTTTCACGGGTCTTTCGGAAATGCTCACAGATGTGGGTAGTTATCTTGTATTTTTTGCTGGGTTGTTTGTGGGAATTATTGTATTTTTTGATACATCGGTTGATGAGATTATGCAAGCACTTATTTTTGCAGTCAATAATATATACAGATTCTTTCCAAAAAATCTTCTTTCTTTTTTTAAAAAAAAGCCGATGCTTGTTCATGATAAACCATTTTCTATTAAAGGAAGCGGAAAGGATATGATTACAAGCCAGCGTAGCGACCAAACAGTAGCGCCTGTTATTAAAAAAGAGTCTATTATACTATCTGATACGTTAGTAAGTAATGCGCTTTTGAAAAACGGTATTTGGGAATATCCACCACTTTCACTTCTGTCCGATGGTCCAGGACAAAAAGCAGATACAGGAGATGTAAAAAAAGTTGCCTCTGTCATCGAAAAAACACTGCAAAGCTTTGGTATTGGTGCCAGAGTTGCCGAAGTAAATGTAGGTCCTGCAGTAACGCAATACGCCCTGGAAATTGCTCTTGGTACAAAGGTTTCAAAAATAACATCTTTGTCTAATGATCTCGCTCTTGCAACAGAAGCACCAACCGGGCAAATTCGTATTGAAGCACCTATTCCAGGGAGAAGTTTAGTTGGTATAGAAATTCCGAATAGATCCCTTGAGATTGTAACCCTTAAGACTATGTTATCGTCACATGTTATGCAAAAATCACGATCAAAACTTATTGTTGCACTAGGTCTTGATGTTTCGGGTAATCCGCTCGTTGCAGACATCGCGAAAATGCCTCACGTACTGGTCGCTGGAACAACAGGCTCTGGTAAATCTGTACTTATGAATTCTTTTATTTCTTCGCTTCTGTTTCGCGCTTCCCCATCAGAAGTAAAACTTATTCTTATTGATCCAAAACGAGTTGAGCTCACCGGGTATAATGGTATACCGCATCTGTTAACGCCAGTTATTGTTGAAGTTGAAAAAATTCTTTCATCTCTGAAGTGGGCCATGGGCGAAATGGACAGGCGGTATAAATTATTTGCCGAACGAGGTGTTCGAAATATCGACGCATACAATGAGCTTTCTGGTTTTCAGGCACTTCCGTACATTGTTATTTTTCTTGATGAGTTGGCAGATCTTATGGCATTTGCTCCTGTTGAGGTTGAAGACGCAATTGCAAGGCTTGCTCAAATGGCACGGGCTACAGGGATTCACTTGATTGTTTCAACACAGCGGCCATCTGTAGATGTTATTACAGGACTCATTAAGGCAAACGTACCTTGTCGTATTGCCTTTAATGTTTCTTCTATGATTGACTCACGAGTTATCATAGATACACCAGGGGCGGAAAAACTTTTGGGTCGGGGAGATATGTTATACATCCCTCCTGATCAGGCAAAACCAACACGTATACAGGGTACATTTGTTTCGGACAAAGAAGTGAAAAAACTTGTTGAGTATCTTCGCGCAAAATCACCGGTTGTTGAATATACAGAAGAAGTGACAACACAGCAACCTGGTCTTAAAAAAGGAAGTAATATTTCTGGTGGTAGTGGTGGTCACGATACATTGTTTGAAGAAGCAATACGAGCCGTGTGTCAGTATGACCGGGCATCTGCATCGCTTTTGCAAAGAAGACTATCGGTTGGCTACGCGAGGGCTGCGAGAATACTCGATCAGTTGGAAGAAAGCGGTATTGTTGGTCACGGCGAAGGATCAAAACCGCGAGATGTGCTCGTTCGGAACGCAGAAGAATTTATTAATAGCATGCATGCCGAAGGGCAGCAACAAGTATGATACGGGTTGGTCAGAAGCTACACGACGAGCGTGTACAAAGGGGTTTAGCACTTGAAGATGTTGCAAAGGCGACTAAAATAAAAGCAGCCTTTCTTTCCGCAATAGAAAAAGGAGAGTATAAAAAACTTCCATCTGTAGCGTACGCGATGGGTTTTGTGAGGAATTATGTCGCGTTTTTAGGTCTGCCAGAGAGTGAAACACTTGCGCTTTTTCGACGTGAATTTGACGAGAAAAAAGTTTTCGAAGTATTGCCAGAAAGCTTATCAAGAGGTAGGGAGTTTTCAAGTAATCCATTTAAGTTGCATCAGAGTGTTGTTATTGGTATTATTATTCTTTTAGGACTTTTAGGATACATAGTGTTTCAATATAAATATGCATTTATAAGTCCCGCTCTTGTTGTTGATACCCCAAAAGAAAAGGAAGTATCTCATACTTCAGATATTCTTGTTTCTGGAAAAGCGGATCAAAACGCAACGGTCTATGTTAACAACATTGCTGTTACTATTGATCAAAACGGTGCATTTAAAAAAACTATCAGTTTATTTTCCGGCAAACAAACACTTGTCGTAAAAGCAGTCAACCGTTTTGGCAAAGAAACAACTGTAGAACGACGCATAGAAATTAAATCAGGCTCTTGACATGTTAGACCCATTGCGTTAACCTAGTTCTATATGATAGATACTGCCCAAGCAGTCTTGCTTTTTGTGCTTCTTATTTTAACAATCCTTGTTTTAATTCTAGGAATTCAGGTATTTTTTATTCTCCGCGAATTGCGACAAACAGTCGCCAAAGCAAATAAGGTTTTGGATGATGCAGGGGTTATTACCGAAAGCGTCTCAGGGCCAATAGCAACAATCTCAAGTCTTACATCTGGCATAAAAACAGGTGCTTTGCTTGCTGGACTTTTAAAAAGAAAATCAGGGAAAAAAAGAATACAGGAGGAAGAAGATGAATAACAACGAGAATGGAGGAAAATTTCTTAACGGGTTTCTTTGGGGCGCTCTTTTAGGTGGCGGAGTTGTTTTTTTACTTGGCACAAAAAAAGGAAAAAAACTGCTCAAGACAATCACAGAGGAAGGATTGGACGGAATTGCCGGTCTTGAAGATTTTGTCGAAGATGAAGTGGATGAGTATGAAGAACCGGTTGTTGTAAAGAGTAAACCTAAGGAGCCCTCAAAGACAGTGGAAACTCAAGATGAAGTCGTTTCCTCCACCCGCCGCCTCTTTAAAGGCATCCCCAAAAAAAGTTGAGCTAGGTAATTAGTGGTAGGTTTGGGTGGTGCGGCGTTTAGCATCGGTAATTATCATTATTTTTGATTGTTTATCTAATTCAAAAAAAATTCTATATTCTCCTGCACGTAATCTATAAATGGGTGGTTTAGTCGTTTCTAATTTAATACTAAACTGAAGCGGATTTTCCAAACAACTGGTAATTTTTTGTAGTATTTTTAATTGTTCTTTTTTAGGGAAACTTTTTAATTGCTTTATAGAGCGCCTATTATAAAGAGGTTTATACATTATAACTTAAGTTCTTTGAGTAGTTGCGCATGGGTAATGCCCTTGCCTTTCCTCACATCCTCTGCTGCTTTATGAATAGAATCAATAAAGCCTGGTGTTTGCAAATCCTCCAAAGTTTCGTGTAAATCTAAATATGATTGTAAGCCTAGTAACACGGCCTGGGGTTTTCCGTGTTGAGTTACTATAATTTCACCGCCCTCCTCAGGAAGTTTATCTAATATATCTGTTAGCATTTTTCTTAGATCATCAGAGCCGACATATTTTTTTTGTATTAATTCCGCAGTAGTTAATGTTTGCATAAGGAAATCCTAACATAATCCTAAGGATATGTCAAGGAGAATTTAGAGGCCGTATTTGACAATGTTGGCGTTGTGTTCTTCCAGAGTTGCTGTATAGTGATTAACGCCTTTTTTGTCAGAAAGATAATAGAGATAGTTGGTTTTTGCTGGGTTTGCCGCCGCCTGAAGACTGGCAAGTCCAGGATTTGCAATAGGCGTTTTGGGGAGGCCGGGATTTCTATACGTATTATATGGCGAGTTAAGGCTAATATCTTCTCTGGTTAATTCCTTTTTCCACCATGATTTATCGTTTGGTTGATACCCAAGCGCATATTGAATAGTTGCATCGATATCCAGCTTCATGCCAATTTCCAATCTATTGGTGATTACCGAGGCGACCAACGGTCTATCTTGCGGATGTTTTGCCTCACGCTCAACAAGAGATGCAATAGTGACAATGTCATTCTTTGTAAAGTTTTTATTTGTTGTTATAATTTGAGAAAATTGTTTTTCAAAATTATCTTTCATGATTTTTACAATCAAATCAATACCGGCATCTTTTGGAATAAGATAGGTATCTGGAAAAAGGTATCCTTCATTTTGCACTAAACGAGTTCTCCACGATAGAGCATATGTTGGAATTTTTAACGCTAATATATCGGCAATTTCTTCTGCTCGTTTTCCTTCTGGAATAGTTATCCACACATCAAGTGTTCCGTGTGTTAAGTTTTCGGCAATTTCAGCTGCTGTTTGAGATGGGGAAAGACGAAAATCTCCTGCCTGAATTTTTCCATCCAATCCGTCTTTTTTAACAAGTAAGAAAAAGACCACAGCATCGGCAATCAATCCTTCTCTTTTAAGCTTATTGGCAATTTCCCTAACGCCCTGCCCTTTTTCGACAACAAAAATCTGTACTTTTTTATCATCTGTATTTACCGCTCTCCACCCATTATTCCACCAAAGAAATAATATACCAAAACAAATAATTATAATAACGAAAAAAATGTTTAGCTTTTTCATATCATTCTTCTTGTTGTATAATTGGAAAATTATCAAGTGACTGTTTTGCTTCCTGCAGATTATACACTGTTTCACTATAGAGCGTATAGAGTGTTTCGTTAACGTTAATATGGTCGCCAGTCTTTTTATGGAAAAAAATACCAGCACCTTTTTGTTTTGGTGCGCCGAGAATTTTTGTAATAATAATTGCATTTTTGCTGTGAATATGTTTTATTTTTTTATTACTTCTTGCTCGGTGACTATATGTATGTTTTCCTGGTTTTAGATCATCACTCTGTACGTGTGGACTTCCTCCTTGCTCTCGTACTATTTCTTGCATTTTTTGTTTTGCCATGCCACTTTGCAACACATGAGTTGCCCACTGCGTTGGAGTTCCATACGTTTTTTTTACACTATCTCTTAATGTCGGTGGTGAATCTATAAGACATAGCTCTAAAAGGTTTCCGGCTAACATAACTGCTTTTTTTTCAAGATCAAGTGGTCGCTGGGGTTTTTGTTCAAGTACTAATAGTGCGTCACGGGTTTCAAGAACAGGACCAATGCCCCATCCTGCCGGTTCTTCGATTTTACTTATGAGAACTCGAATTTTTATGCCAAATTTACTTGCTAAATACTCGAATTTTTCTTTAAGAATCTCTGCGTCCGATAGCCTATGCACTTTTACTGTTTTACCATAGGGAAGATCAATAACAACATGTGTTGCGCCAAACGCAATCTTTTTTGCCATAATGGATATAAGTATTTTGTCGTAACTTTCAAACAGCAATGGCTCCTCAACTTTTATTAGTACATCATCTGCAGGAGCAATATGAAAACTGCCTCCCCAAACAATACATCCATTTGTGTTTTTGACTATTTCATAAATTCTCTCTTTGGTAAATTCAACTGGTGCTAAAATTTCCATATCGTCTGCAGTGCCGCTTGCAGTTGTGATGGCACGAGAGGAGCTTTTGGGAATGGTAAAACCACAGGCTGCAATAATTGGAACAATAATAAGGGTTGTCCGAGTTCCTGGTACACCTCCAATAGAATGCTTATCTGCAACAATGCCAGTAAAGGAAAGTTTTTCTCCTGTTTCCACCATGGCTTTTGTCAGGTAAAAAATTTCCTCTTTTCGAAAGCCTTTTGCATAGCCAGAAGCTGCAAAGTACGTAGTGAGCACATCCCCAAGTTTATCCTTGGCAATCTCATCCATAAGTGCATAGATTTCTTTATAGGTGAGTGTTTTTCCAACCAATTTTTTTCTAATTGCATCTAAAGCAATATCTATTTCTTCCATACTTTATATTTTTTCAAACCGCGCTTTTATAATAAGTCTTTTCCATGTAGTACCAGGAGGAGTACACGTAACAAGGGTAAGATAGGGGTTGTCAACTTCTTGAGAAAAGATGGAATTATCGGTCGGATCAACAACGATGATACTATTTATCTTGTAGCGGTAGGAAATATTTTCAATAGTGGCAAAAATTTCATCGCCAATACCAAGTGTATACGCATTTGCAAAAATTGTTTTATAGTCACTTGGGTTAAAAAGTTGGGGGAGTGTTGAGTGTCCAAAAATGACGGTATTGCCATTTTCCGGTGGAGTAGCGGTTCCTCCATACTGAACCAAATGTATCCCTAAATTATAATCAGTTGTTGTAACAATAGCATTTTTAATATTAAGTTTTGGGATGGTCAAGGTATACGTATTTATTTTTTGATTTTTTTTTGATCCAGAAGTAGGGCTAAATGTTGGGAACCAATTTTCTGCATTTGTATAATTTATGCCATAGACTGCGTCGGATGCTTGATTCATAAGGCTTTTTATTGTTGTTTTATCGACAATCGTTGTTTTTGGAATGGGTATGGCAATATCGCTTTGGGCAAATACAGGAGCAAAGTATATTCGCCACGAAATAAGTGGAAAAAAAATGTACGTTGTGATTATCATTCCAGAAAAGGCAACAATCGCTGCAATAAAACGGAGAAAATTTCTTATATTTCGTTTTTTTTCTTTCGTGTAGTAATAAGGAGTCATCCTTTTTTTATAACAAAACTAATATTTTTTTCGTTTCTTGGCAAAAGATTGGGAAGAAATGGAAGTGTGGGTTGCAGAATAATGTGAACATCGGTTACTTGGTTTATCTTGGTAAGAATTGATTTTGCTTGTTCAAACGTCTTGCCAACAATGACGTTAGCCATTTTTTGATTATCAAATTTTGGCAGTAAAGAAGCTTTTGCAAAAAGTGTTACTTTAACCTCGTTTTTCACCATTTTTATATCTTTTAAGTCATAAGTAATATCTTCTTTGGAAAAGGTTCCATCTCCAATATCTTCTTGCAAAAGATTTTTGGAAAGACCGACAAGATCGCCCTTTTTATACGAAAGTCCTTTATAAGAGATAGTTGCAGTGAGTGTTGTTGATGATGCTTCATCGTCAATATTTTTATCAAAATCTTTTTTCGTAAAACTGACAGTGACCAGGATTGGAAGGAGTATTTGCTCTTGTGATAGGTTTTTTGAAAGGTCATCTTTTGCTTTTTTCTCTAAATTTTTTGAAAGATCACTTATTGCTTTTTCTGCATCCGCTTTCGCAATAACAGTAACTTCTTTTTTTGTTCCACCAGAAAACGCAGTATCATTTTTCGCTTCGACTTCGGATGCGTCAAATGAGGATACAGTAAATTTCACGCCTGATGGGATATTAGACTCTTTTCCAATATCTTTTGCGACAACAGATGCCTTGACGGTTTTTTGTCCATCACTTGCACCCGATACCGATGCCACTTTTACTGTCTCATCCAAAACAAACACAAGCTTGTTTGTTACGGTAATCAAAGATCCTTTGGTAAATGTTTGCTCACGTGTCAGGTTGCTATAGATTGTGACAGTGCCTTTTGCTTTCTCGCCTATCTCTTTTTTACCGGTCGCAGGTACTGATATTTTCCCTTCTTCGACAGCTTCTATTATTTGTGCTGCGACAGTTTTTTTTGCGGTATCGGTAGAATTTTCTGTTGAAAAAGTAATGTCTTGGTTTTTTTCAATAACTTTTGGTGCAACAATAAGAGTTACTGTGGCTTTTAGTCCAAAAATATATGCAAGAAGTATTAAAAGTAAACAAACGACAACGAAGGGTGGAATAAAAACAAGTTTTTTTTGCGGGCTAAAAGACGGAAAAGATGGTAAAGGAGATACAGTCTGTTTTATTGTTGCAAGCATTGTTAAAAAAATATTGGTATATTTTTCTGTTTCGATGAATGCTGTTGTATTATTGAGTTCTTGCTCTTGGGATTTTTCTTCTTGTTTTTTGTTATGTATAGAAGCAACATCTTTTTCTTTTACAAACCCAAAATCTTCTTCGTTTTCTTCCTCTTTATCTTCGACTTGTTCTTTGTGATCTTCATGCCTTTTTTCTTCGTTTTCTTCTAAAACATCAAATCCCATTTGCGTTGCTGCGCCAAAAAGAACTGCTCGCCCGTCAAAGTCCTTGGGTTGTATAGTTATTTGCGGAACGTGAAGAAATGGCAGACTTTTACTCCAGCTGTGCCCAATAAACTGCTGCGATAATTCTTCGGTGTTATCGGTATCTCCAACAATAACAATGCGGGAGGGGAGCACCTCGTAACTGGTAAAGTGGTGGAGTATTCTATCGGTAATCTTTGGAATTGCATCTTCAATCTTGGTTCTTTTTGTTTCTATAATTCTTCCTGCTCGAAGGAGTGAAACAGCAAGATGTGTTTTACCAACTTCAATAAGTATGGCAGATACAGGAGCACCTTCCTCTTTTTGCATAAGATGGGCTATTGCTTCATGCATAACCAAAAATCCTATTGGAAAAAGCCCTAACGCATCGCTTGCTTTCTTAATTTTTAACAGATACTCTTTTTTGAGTTTTGTATCCTCAACCCAATTTTCTTTGACGCCAAAAATTGTTTTTTGCGTTTCAATATTCTCTGGGAGTGCGGTTTCTGCCTGGGAGATTGCTTTGTCTAAGACCTCAAGCCATTCGTCAACTGTTGTTGTTTCTATACTATCGGTAAAATACTCATCATGGTGACCGATAACACGAATTTTCCCTGACAACTCCTCAAAAATAACAGCGGTTACTTTTTCGTCTCGCAACAAAAGGGCTAAGAAGTATTCTTTATTTTCTTTTTTTCCCAAAAAACTTGGCAATTTCATAATCCTACAGTTGCATATATTCTTCTCTGTCCATGTCCAATATTTTCTTGCTTTATCATTGTAAACTGTTTGAGTCTTCCTGTAAAATCAACATGCGGACCACCACAGAACTCTTTTGAGTAATTATCAATAAAATACACTTTTACTTTCTCTTGGTATTTTTCGTCAAAGAGTCCTATTGCCCCAAGTTCTTTTGCTTTTTTTAATGGCATCATTTCAAAATGGACGGGAAGATTTTCTGCTATTTTTTCATTTACAATTTGTTCAACCTTTTGTAATTCTTCATTGGTTAATTTTCTATCGAAGTTAAAATCAAATCGTACGCGTTCTGTCGTAATGTTTGAACCTGTTTGATAAACATGATTTCCTAGCACATCGCGAAGCGCCTGATGCAAAAGGTGCGTTGCCGTGTGCCCCATGATAGTTTTTTCCTGATGATCTGCAAGACCTCCTGCGAATTTTTGCGCAGCACCTCTACGGGAGAGTTCTTGATGTTCTTCCATTTTTTTTGCAAATGCCTGTTCATCGAACACATATCCTAAACTTTTAATTTGTGTCGGAGAAAGTCCATGGGTAGAATACAGAATAAACGTATCATCTGGTGAAATCGTTGTGATACCTTTGAGTTCGTCTCCTGTATGTTGATATTTCTTAACGATATATTGTTTTGCCCGTTCTTGCGTTTTTTTATATCCCTGTTCTTCTTGAAGAATCGTTAGTTTTATGGTTTCAAAATCATCTTGCAGTGCTTTGTCGGTATCTCCATACTGTGATGCAATTGTTTCAAGAACCGGTGTTATATCTTTTCCAGAAATCGCATAAAAATTATCAAGCCCGCGCCGAATGAGTCTGCGTGAAATATATCCTTGTTCTTTATTTGAAGGGACAACATGTGCAGCGCTAATAAACATGGCAGAAATAAAATGATCGGTAACAATTCTCATTTGCGGTTGACTATCTTTGTATGTTTTTCCTGTTGTTTTTTCTATTGTAGAAATAACTGGGGTAAGTAGTGATGTTTGAAAAACATCTGGTTGATTTTCTACTGCGAGTAGCAATCGTTCCATGCCTGCGCCTTGGTCAACATTTTTTTGTGATAAAGGTGTAAGATTGCCATCTTTTTGTTTTTTATATTCCATAAATACATTATTTAAAATTTCAATAAATCTGCCACAGTCACAATTAACATGACACGTTTCTCCAAACCGTTTATTATGAGGTGTCTCAAGGTCAAAAAATATTTCACTTGATGGTCCTCCCGGCTCACCCTCTGGCATATTGTCTGGTATACCTGTTCTACTCCACCAGTTTTTTGTTGGACCATAGGAAAATATTCGATCGTTCGGGTTAACGCCAGCACTGGTAAACAGTTCTTTCCAAATAGTTTCTGCTTCTGTATCTCTTGGAATATCGTTATATCCTTCAAAAACTGTGACGTATAATTTGCTTGCTGGAATATCAAGTTCTTTTGTAATAAATGTAAAAATCCATGGTAATTGTTCTTTCTTAAAATAATCTCCTAAGCTCCAATTCCCAAGCATTCTAAAAAATGTAGTATGTCGGTTATCACCAATTTCATCAATGTCCTGGGCTCTAAATGAGTTTTGCACATTTACTAATCGTTTGCCCAAAGGATGCGCTTCGCCAAGCAAGTAAGGCACAAGTTGCTGCATGCCAGCAGTAGTAAAAAGGGTGGTTGGGTCATTCTCGGGAACAAGCGGAGCGTTAGGAATTTTTTTATGATCTCTTTTTTCAAAAAACGCAACATACATATCGATTATTTCTCTTGCTGTTATCATGCATTTATTATAGCACGAACCTATTATCAGAGAAATTTTAGAACACGGAGTTTGGTATACTTTACTATAGGTTATTGACAAGGGAGAAGTTTGTATGTTATACACATAACACTCTTTCATCTAGAAAACCTTAAAAAGGTAGCTTACCGGAGCTATTTTTTTGTTGTAAAAGAGGAAAAGCAAACTGCCAGAATTATACATGCGAATGCACGATAAGAACGACAACACAAGAAAAAATTGGGGAAAATCATATTCTCGCCTTCCAAAATTTGACTTGCTCGCAATTCAGAAAGAATCGTACAAATGGTTTACCGATATTGCTATTTCGGAAATCATAAAAGAAATTTCTCCTATCGATGACTTTACCGAAAAAAACTGGACTTTAAGTCTTGATGAATACCGTTTTGGAAAGCCATCAACAACACCACACATAGCATTATCCAAAGGAATTACGTTTGACTCTCCTCTCTACGTAAAAGCAACACTCACAAATAAAAAGACCGGCAAAACGCAAACCCAAGAAGTATTTTTGGGCGATATTCCCCAAATGACAGAGCGAGGTACCTTTATTATTAATGGTATAGAACGGGCTGTTGTTAATCAGTTGGTGAGATCTCCTGGAGCATTTTTTACCGCAATTCCTGATCCAGTTACTGGAAAAACACTCTATGTTGCCGAAATACGACCAACACATGGTTCTTGGCTTGAATTTGCCACAACAAGACATGAAACAATAACCGTAAAAATAGACAGAAGAAGAAAATTCTTAGCAACCACATTCCTTCGGGCCATTGGTCTTTCTTCGAATGAACAAATACAAGAAAAGTTTAAAAATCTTCCCGAACAAACAAAAAGTGACTACATAAAAAATACCCTGACAAAAGATGAAACAACCAATGAAACAGAAGCGCTTATCGAAATATTCCGCAAAATGCACCCAGGCGAGCCAATTGTTTTAGAAAAGGTGAAAGAAAATTTTAATGGTTTGTTTTTTAACAATAGACGATACGATGTGGGTATGGTAGGGAGATATAAGATCAATAGAAAATTAGGAGAGATTGCTGGTTTTTTTCCTTCAAATGAGCATGTGCTTACCATAGATGACATTACTACTACAATACATTATTTAATTTCTCTCACACGAGGTATTGGTACTACTGACGATATTGATAGTCTTGCGAACAGACGAGTCAGAAGAGTTGGAGAATTAGTTGCCACAACTGCATTTCGAGTTGGCATGCTCCGCTTGGAGCGAAGCATCAAAGAACGAATGAGTCTTATCCAGCCAGATGTGCCAATTATGATTTCAAATCTTATCAATGCCCGTCCTATTATGGCATCGATTAACGAATTTTTCCGAACCTCCCAGCTTTCGACTATTCTTGATCAAACGAATCCCTTGGCCGAAATAGATAACTTGAATAGACTTACCGTAATGGGAACAGGGGGAATATCAAGGGAACGTGCCTCATTTTCTATACGAGACATTAATAGTTCTCAATACAGCAGAATTTGCCCAATCAGGTCTCCAGAAGGACCCAACATTGGTTTGGTCACCTATATTGCATCCTACGCACGCATTAATGACTACGGTTTTTTGGAAGCGCCGTACAGAAGAGTCGTTCACGAGAAAAAAGGAACAAAGAACGTAATTCGGGCAACCGATGAGATTGTCTATATTGCCGCAGACGAAGAAAGAAATCATTACATAACACACGCCATGGCATTAGATGACAAAGGTTATATTACAGAAGAAAGAGTACCAGCAAGGTATAGTGGCGAATTTTTAGAAGCAGAGAAAGAGAAAATTGAATATGTTGATGTTATACCTCGTCAAGTTGTTGGTACTGCAGCCTCACTTATTCCTTTTGTGGCACATGATGAAGCAAATAGAGCCTTAATGGGAACACACATGCAGTGTCAGGCAGTGCCACTGGTGAAGCCTCAAGCACCAATTATTGGTACTGGTATGGAACAGGCAGTGGCAGAAATCATGGGAAGAGTCGTGCGTGCTCCTTTTGACGGGAAAGTTGTAGCAGTTGACGCAAATAAACTGGTTTTAGATGGTATGAAGGGAGAGAAAGCAACGTTTACTATAGAATCCTTTAGAAGAACAGCACAGGCAACAGCATATACGCAGACTGTACGGGTTGCTGCTGGTGATAGAGTGCAAAAAGGAGATGTATTGATTGATGGACCCGCTTCTGATCATGGTGAGTTGGCCCTTGGGGAAAATTTGATGATTGCCTACTGTTCGCTTGATGGACTAGGATACGAAGATGCTATTGTTATTTCGGATAGACTGGTTAGGGAAGATATACTTTCGTCAATTCATATCGAAAAATATGACGCATCTGTTGTTGAGACAAAATTAGGTCCTGAAGAGACAACCCAAGATATTCCAAATGTTTCGGAGGAAGATTTAGCAAATCTTGACGAAGGTGGTATTATTGCAGTTGGTAGCGAAGTAGGACCAGGGGACATTCTCGTTGGTAAAATTGCACCAAAAGGAGAAACAGAACTGACCGCAGAAGAACGTCTTCTTCGCGCTATTTTTGGTGAGCAAGCGCGCGAAGTGCGCGATACTTCGCTTCGTGTGCCTCATGGGGAGCGCGGAACAGTTATAAGTGTTCAGATACTTGATCGCAAGCATGGTGACGAGTTGGAGCCAGGAACTACTCGAAAAATTGTTATTGAAGTGGCCCAGTTTCGTCACGTTGTTGTCGGAGACAAACTTGCCGGCAGGCACGGTAATAAAGGAGTTATTTCAAAGATATTGCCCGCGGCCGACATGCCGTATACAGCCGATGGGACTCCTGTGGATATTGTTATTTCTCCAATTTCAGTGCTGGCTCGTATGAATTTGGGGCAACTCTTAGAAGCGCATCTTGGTTTTGCTGCCCAAAAACTCCATATGAAAATTGCTGTTCCTGTTTTTGAAAATATTAGCGAAGAGAGAATTGTATCGCTTCTTGAGAAAGCAAATTTGCCCAAAGACGGGAAAATAATGCTTTTTGATGGCAGAACAGGGCAACCCTACGAAAATTCTGTGGTGGTGGGTATTGAGTATATTATGAAACTTATTCACATGGTTGAAGATAAGACTCATGCCAGATCAACAGGTCCATACTCACTTGTTACCCAGCAACCGCTTGGAGGAAAAGCGCAAATGGGAGGTCAACGTCTTGGGGAAATGGAAGTGTGGGCACTTGAGGCACATCGTGCACGCTATATCCTTCAGGAAATGCTCACTATTAAGTCCGATGATATCGTCGGACGAGCCAAAGCGTTTGAAGCAATTGTCAAAGGCGTTGATATTCCAACACCAAAAGTACCTGAGTCGTTTAAGGTTCTTATTAAAGAATTGCAAGCATTATCGCTTCATGTTGTGCCAGTTGAAGCTATGGTACAACCATCGACACCAGCAATCGATGCTCCTCTCACGCTTCCAGAAGCGAAGGAAGAAGAAAAAGTTGAAGCGCAAGCAAAAGAATTACAAAAAGCAGTAGGTGGAGAAGAAACGCCAGAAGAAATAGCAGAAGAATCAGTTTCCCAAGCAGAAGGAGTACATGTTGGAGAAGCGGAAGGAGAAAAAAATGTCAATTGATAAAAAAATGAAAGATCAAACAATCGTTGATTTTAAATCACTCAAGATACTGTTGGCAAGCAGGCAAGACATTCTTTCCTGGTCGTACGGTGAAATAACAAAACCGGAAACGATTAACTATCGCACTCTTCGGCCTGAAAAAGATGGACTTTTTGATGAGCGTATTTTTGGTCCCACAAAAGATTGGGAATGTTACTGTGGTAAGTATAAAAGAATACGATACAAGGGTATTGTTTGCGATAAGTGTGGCGTTGAAGTAACGCTGTCACGGGTTCGTCGGGAACGAATGGGGCATATAATGCTTGCGTGTCCTGTTTCGCATGTCTGGTTTTTCAAAGGGCCATCTTCTTCTTTGTCTCTTGTTTTGGACATGCCGCAGAAGAACCTTGAGTCTGTTATCTACTATGCATCGTATCTGATTACCGGTGTGGACGAAAAGAAAAAAGAAGAAGCACTCCGTTTATTCCTTAAGACAATTGAAGTAAGAAAAGAAAAACTTAAAAAAGATATTGATGAACAAGAGCAGAGAATTGGCAGTGACATAGAAGAGAAAAAGAAAGATACAAAAACAAAAAAAGCGGCCAAAGAGCAAAAAGACTTAATCGTTTCAGAATTAGATTTACTCATGAGGCAAAAAGGGGCAGGTTTGCAAAAACAATTTGAAGAAGAAAGTAAAAAACTCGATGAAATAGCAGATGCACTGACAAAGCTTTTAAAGAGTCTTAAGGTAGGAAGTGTGCTTTCTGAAGATGAATACTTTAAATTTCTAGAATACGATATTCCTGTTTTCTTTGTCATGCAAACAGGTGCAGAAGGGCTGCTTTCTTTACTTGAGAAATTAGATATGTCAGTGGTTATTGCCAACTTGCGTGAAGAAGCAGAAAAAACATCAGGAGCAAAATATCTTAAGGTTATCAAAAGACTTCGGCTCATCGAGTCTATGCGAAATGCGGGGATTTCTCCATCGTCTATTATTCTGACTGTTTTACCTGTTATTCCACCGGATCTTCGTCCCATGGTGCAGTTGGTGGGAGGCCGTTTTGCGACATCTGATTTAAATGATTTGTATCGCAGAATTATTAATCGCAATAGCAGGTTAAAGCACCTTATGGCTCTTGGCGCACCAGAAATAATTTTGCGAAACGAAAAAAGAATGCTTCAGGAATCTGTCGATTCACTCATTGACGCATCGCAAAGAAATCAAGTTGTCGCAGCTCCTCTTCGGTCTCTTTCGGATATGTTGCGAGGAAAACAAGGAAGATTTAGACAGAATTTATTAGGAAAAAGAGTTGATTATTCTGGACGTTCTGTTATTGTCGTTGGTCCACAACTCAAGCTTTCCCAATGTGGATTGCCAAAAGAAATGGCCTTGGAGATGTTTAAGCCTTTTGTTTTGCGAGAAGTCATTGTTCGCAATCTTGCACCAAATATTAAATCTGCCAAGCGGTATATCGAGAAAAGACCGCCCCAGGTATTTGATATTTTGGAAGAGATAACAAGTAATCATCCGGTACTTTTAAATAGAGCCCCGACACTTCATAAGTTGGGTATTCAGGCATTTTACCCGGTACTTATTGAAGGTGCGGCAATTCAATTGCATCCTTGTGTGTGTTCTGGATACAATGCCGATTTTGACGGGGACCAAATGGCAGTCCATATTCCTCTTTCCAAAAAAGCACAAGAAGAAGCAATAACTCTTATGATGCCAAGTCATAACTTGTTAAAACCAGCAGATGGTAATCCAATTACACTTCCTAACAAAGAAATGGCCGTTGGCATATATTACTTGACTGCAGCAGACGATCGTCTCAAAAAAGAAACACAGCCTTCGTTTGCTGATCTCCAAGAGGCACTCCTTGCCTATTCATTGGAAAAAATAAAACTGAGAGAGCAAGTGATGGTTCGCATAGAAGGCAAAAGTATTGAAACGACTGTTGGGAGAATTTTATTCAACGAGCAACTTCCCAAGGCTCTGGCATTTATGAATACTCCAGTGAAAGCATCGGGTATTAACACAATTATAAAAGAAGCGCTGACAAAATGTTTGCCGCAAGAAGTAGCAGATCTTATTGACGGGATTAAAAATCTTGGATTTATTGCTGCAACAGTTTCTGGTATTTCGGTTTCTGTGTTTGATAACCATATGGTACCAGAAAAAAATGGTCTCATTGCGGTTGCGGAAAAAAAGGTTTCAGCAATTGAAAATGAATATCAAAAAGGTCTTATTACCATGGAGGAAAAGAAACGTTTGTCCAACGATGTATGGCTTAAGACTACAGAGCATATTGCAGATTTAACATGGAATAATCTCAAATCAGAAAATGCAATTAAGACCATTATTGATTCAGAAGGAGCACGGGCTGGAAAAGAACAATTAAAGCAGTTATCCGCAATGAGAGGCTTGATTTTGGATCCTTTGGGAAAAATTGTTGAATTGCCAATTAAATCAAACTTTCGGGAAGGGTTATCTATTTTTGAATACGTTGCATCGGCTCGTGGTTCAAGAAAGGGCTTGACTGATTCGGCACTCAAAACAGCAAATGCCGGATACCTGACCAGGCGACTTGTTGATGTTGCACACGACGTGATTATTATGGAACAAGATTGTGGCACAACAGAGGGGATTCTTATGACAGACGAAGATGATCGTACAGCACTCTTTGCGAGTCGAATTATTGGAAGGGTTGCGCTTTCAAAAATTGTTTCCAAGCGTGTGCGAAAAACACTGATAGGTGCAGGTGAAGAAATAGACGATGAAAAAGCAAAACTTGTTGCGCAGCACGACGTGAAAGAAGCTATTGTTCGTTCTCCTCTCCATTGCAAGCTTTCCTATGGTATTTGTGCGAAGTGTTATGGTTGGGATTTTGCAACAAGAAGACGAGTCGAACTTGGTGTGCCAGTTGGTGTTGTGGCAGCCCAATCAATTGGAGAACCCGGTACACAGTTGACGATGCGGGTCAGGCATTTTGGAGGAGTTGTTATGTCTGACGTGACGCAAGGGTTGCCTCGTGTTGAGGAATTATTTGAAATGCGAACGCCCAAGAGTTTTTCTCCAATTGCTGAAATTACAGGGAAAGTAGCAATTGAAACAGGTGAAGATGGCTATGTTATACGTGTAAGAAATAGCAAGATAAAACCAGTTGAGGAACGTGAATATTTTGTTCCTTTGGCTGCCAATATTTTAGTTTCCGATGGAGATGAAATCATAGCAGGTACTCCTTTTGCACAAGGATATCTTGATCCAAAAGAAGTATTAAAAGTCAAAGGTCTAACGCACACACAACGTCATATTATTAGCGAAGCACAAAAAGTATACGAATCACAGGGTATTACAATTAATGACAAACATTTCGAAGTTACATTGCGGAAGATGTCAGATAAGATTGTTATCGAAACAGTTGGTGATACAGCACTTATTCCAGGAGACTTTATTACAAAAACAAAATTCGAAGAATTGAATGCAGAAATTTTGGCGCAAGGCGGAGAACCGGCAACTGGTCGAAGAATTATTTTGGGTATCACAAAAGCAGCTTTATTTTCGGATTCCTGGTTATCGGCAGCATCGTTCCAGGAAACAACAAAAGTGCTAACAGAAGCAGCGCTTGAAGGTCGAGAAGATAAACTGGTTGGACTTAAAGAGAATGTTATTATTGGAAGACTCATTCCAGTTGAAGGGAAGCCCTAATATGCCAACATTATCACAACTTGCAAAAAGAGGAAGAAAGAAGAAGATTAAAAAGACCCGTTCAACAGGATTACGGCGTATTTTTAATGCGAGAGAGCGCAAATATAAAATATCACTTTCTCCGCAAAAACGGGGTGTTGTGACGTTGGTTAAAACAATGACACCAAAAAAACCAAACTCGGCACTTCGCAAGGTTGCGCGTGTTAAGCTTTCCAACAGAACCGAAGTTACCGCATACATTCAAGGTGTTGGTCACTCACTTTCCGAACACGGTATTGTATTGGTTCGCGGAGGACGGGTCAAAGATTTGCCGGGAGTGAAATATCACATTGTCAGGGGAAAATATGACTTATTGGGTGTTGAGGGAAGAAAAAGATCAAGAAGTAAATATGGAACAAAACGTGGTGCTGGTCCAACTCCTAAGATTGTGGCAGGAACACCACCTCCAGCAACGGCTGCACCAGCAGCATAACACATATGAGGCATAAAAAAACTGTTAAAAGAGAAATACCAGAAGATGTCATATACAAAAACCGATTAGTGGCAAAGTTTATTAATCGTCTCATGAAAGACGGTAAGAAAACTATTGCGCAAAGAGCGCTGTATAACGCATTTGCTGTTATTGCCGAAAAAAAACAAGATCCGCTTGACGTGTTTGAGAAAGCATTGCAAAATGTTGGACCAAAAACAGAAGTAAAGGCACGACGTGTTGGTGGTGCATCCTACCAGGTTCCTGCAGAAGTCAGAGGTGATCGAAGAATTTCTCTGGCAATTCGGTGGATAATAACCGCTGCAAAAGCACGGCCAAGTAAAGAATATCACACGTTTTCCGAAAAGCTCGCGCAAGAATTAATGGATGGAGCGCTCAATCAAGGTGCAGCAATCAAAAAGCGAGATACCGTCCTCCGCATGGCTGAAGCCAACCGCGCATTCGCCCACTTTAGGTGGTAAAAATCTTCTTTAATTTTGCCTATTGACTTTTTTTTTGCTTCTGATACTCTTAAAAAGATATGCCAGAAATACCAACAGGTCCAGCTAATGCTCCAGAACCTGCAAGATCAGCACCAGATGTAATTAAACCCATTGAGGTAAAAAGTACATTTACAGAAACATCTTTTGGAAAAACAGCAGCTGGTTTATTTAGTGGCGATAACAATTCATCAGATCAAACTATTGCAGCGTTTACAAAATTAGGTCATGACGTTAATGGTTTAATTCTCAAATATGCCACTGGTGAGGGAAGCCCTGCAGAAGCGGTTATGAGAGGTATAAGCGGGGAATATGTTAAGGATAAACTGCCAGTAGGAACTGCTTTAGGAATCGCTGAAAAAGGTAATTCCCAAGGTGAACAAAAGTGGACAAAGGAAGAAGCTATAGACTTTGTTAATAAACTAGGTTCTAGCGGAGTTATAACAGAAGAAGGAGTAAAGGCATTAAAAGAAGAATTAAATCTTCAGCAACCTCCAACAACTACCACATCTTGATTGTCTATTCTTAATAGCAAATTTCTCTTGAATATAAAAAAGTCTAATGATTTAGATCATTAGACTATATTTATCCAAGTGCTGTTTTTGGTTTTCGATTTGCTTTTCTGTCTCGCTCCATCACTCTCTTTACAGATGAGTTTGGTAGTATTTCGATTGTTGTATCTTCTATTTTATTAAATACCTCTTCTAATTTTTCATCTCGTAAAATCTTTTGAATGACCATTTGGTATCCTTCTCCCTTATAATGGAGTGCAATATTAACTCGTGCGATCGTTTCCTGTGAGACCTTGAGAATGTCTTTGATCGTTTCGTACTGGTAGCCTCTTGCAAGAAGAAGCGCAATGGCAAGTCTTTTAGCAAGCATTGTTTTTTCAACTGGACCGAGTAAGTCGCCCAGAAACTTTTCAATATCTGTTGGATTTGAAAGTCGTGCTAGCGATTTAAAAAAAATTGCAAATAATTTCTTTTCCGTATCTCTTGAGAGTGTTCTTCTTGAAACTTGTGGCATAAAATCTAATGATCTAAATCATTAGACTAAGTGTAATAAAGTTAATATGCGTTTGTCAATAATTCGAAATTTATTTTATGTTAATTCACGATAATTCCAAGGATTTTGTCGCCGATTTCAAGTTTTTGTACTACATCCATTCCTGCTTTTACCATGCCAAAATTGGTGTACTTAGTATTTAACCATGGGGATTCTTTTTTGGTAATAAAAAACTGCGCATCATTTTGGGTTTTCCCATCGCCACGACTTGCGCTACCTACAGAGCCTACCACAAATGGTCTATTGGTAAACTCGACTGGCATGGTGCTGTTTCCGCCTGTTCCATTTCCAAGTGGATCTCCTCCTTGGACGACCCAATCTTCTACTCGATGGAAGGTAAGATTATTATAAAATCCGTTTATTGCGCGGTTAAGAAAGTTAAGCTCGGTATTTGGTGTCTCATTTGGGTAAAAAGAAAGTGTTATGTTTCCTTTTGTTGTTTTTAATACTGCTTCGGTTGTTGCTGTTATTTGTCTCGGTGTAGGCGTAGGAGGAGGTATAGATCCCTTAGGGACATTTTGATTGACGACTGGTTGATTTGTTTGTGTTGCCGGTAGCGTTGGGGTAGCAGGTAATGGTGTTGGCGGAAGCGTTGAGATAACATCTTGGAGAGACTTACTTTTATTTATACTACCCGAAGCACTGAGTACAACAAAGATACCAATCAAAATAAACGTTGTAAATAAAATAATCTTGCCCATAGCAAGCAGCATTCTAACACATTTCTCTTGTAAGATAAATCCTCGATCACACATAGAATCTGCTTGGAAAGTATGGTATACTATTTTGACAAATTCTAAATTCTAATATCTAAATTCTAAACGCTCGCATTTTGGTCATTGGAATTTATTTAGGATTTAGTGCTTAGAGTTTAGGATTTCTTTGTATTATGACAGATGTTCTTATTTTTTCTGTAGACAGGGAAGGGAATTTAAAGTATCCTACTGACTTAGGTTTAAGATCAGATAAAATAAACTCTCTCGCAGAGCGTGATGGATTTACAGGAGAAACGCATTATTACGATGGGACGATTTGGTTTGCTAAAGATACAGGTGATCCAACTGGAAATCACGAGATTGAGGTAAGAGGAATTCTTGTCAATACACATAGTTGTGAAACCAAAGTTAAAGTAGGCGAGGGAGCCTTAGTTAATTTGGGAGATCGTAGATACTCAATAGTACACTTGCCTGTATTGAGAGGTAAAGAGAGAGGATAATTATTTTTATGGCCGACCAAAAGTCAAGACTTACAGAAATAGATAAAATTAGAAATATTGGCATTATTGCCCACATTGATGCTGGGAAAACTACCACGACCGAGCGCATTTTGTTCTATACAGGAAAGACATATAAGATCGGGGATATCGACGAAGGCAACACCCAAATGGATTGGATGGAGCAGGAAAAAGAGCGCGGTATTACTATTGTTTCTGCGGCCACAACCGCTTTCTGGAAGGATTATCGCATTAATATTATTGATACCCCAGGACACGTTGATTTTACGGCAGAGGTTGAGCGTTCACTCCGAGTTCTGGATGGCGGCATTACTGTTTTGGATGCAGAAGAAGGTGTACAGTCACAATCAGAAACTGTGTGGCGTCAAGCAGATAAATACAACGTTCCCCGTATTTGTTTTGTCAATAAAATGGACAAACTCGGCGCTGACTTTTTGGCAACAGTAAAGAGTATCGAAGACCGACTTGGTGCAAACCCGGCAATTATGGTGTTGCCAATAGGAAGAGAGCAAGAATTCAAAGGCATTTTTGATCTTCTTACCATGAAATCCATTGTTTGGAATGGTGAAGAGCTTGGCGCAAAATTTAGTGTTACCGACGATATCCCCGAAGGCATGGATGCAGAAATAAAAGAGTACAAAAACAAACTTATTGAAAAAATCGCAGAAACCGATGATGCACTTTTGGAAAAATATCTCGGTGGTACAGAACCCACAACAGAAGAGCTCAAAAAAGCCCTGCGAGCAGCAGTCATTGCGTATAAATTAGTCCCAATTTACGCAGGTTCAAGTCTCCGCAATAAAGGTGTACAACCACTCCTGGATGCAGTTATTGATTATCTTCCATCACCTGTTGATTTGGGTGAAGTAAAGGGAGTACATCCAAAAACAAATGCTGATGAAATCAGGAAGCTTGTTGTTGAAGAGTCGCTTTCGGGTCTGGCGTTTAAGATTCAAAATGATCCGCATGTGGGAAAACTTACTTATTTTCGCGTGTACTCAGGGCAAATCAATGCCGGTTCATACATCTATAACAGTACAAAAAAAACAAGAGAACGCGTTGGGCGTTTGCTTTTAATGCATGCAAACCAACGGGAAGAAATCAAAATTGCATACTCTGGAGAAATTGTTGCAATTGTAGGCCTTAAAGAAACAGGAACAGGTGACACACTGTGTGACGAAGGCAAACCAATAGTTCTTGAAAAGATTTTTTTCCCAGAACCAGTTATTTCTTTGGCGATTGAGCCAAAAACAAAGTCGGATCAAGAGAGACTTGGGTACTCTATCAAGCGTCTTATGGACGAAGATCCCACATTTCATGTAAAAACCAACCACGAAACAGGACAAACAATCATTTCCGGTGTTGGGGAATTGCAACTTGAAATTATGGTTGATCGGATGAAGCGGGAGTTTAATGTCTTGGCAAATGTCGGCGCGCCGCAAGTTGCATACAAAGAAACAGTTTCTAAAACAGCAGAGGCCGAGGGAAAATATATTAAACAGTCCGGAGGCCGAGGACAATACGGGCATTGTTTCCTGCGAGTTGAGCCAAAACCTCGGGGCGAAGGATACGAATTTGTTGATGCGATTAAAGGTGGTGCAATTCCAGAGGAATTTATAAAATCTGTGGAAAAGGGTGTGAAAGAGACCATGGAAAACGGTATTCTTTTGGGGTACCCAATGGTTGATATGACAGTAACGCTGTACGATGGGAGTTTCCACGACGTTGATTCATCCGACATTGCCTTTAAGATTGCTGCATCACAAGCCTTACAAGCATCAACGAAAAAAGCAGACTTAACCCTTCTTGAGCCAATCATGAAGGTTGAAGTAACCACCCCTTCTGAATTTATGGGTGATGTTATTGGTGATTTGTCGGCAAAGCGGGCACAGATTTTAGGAACAGAAGATCGACACAAAGCAACCATTATTTTAGCAATGGTGCCTTTAGCTGAACTTTCGGGTTATGCCACAACGCTTCGCAGTATGTCTCAAGGTAGAGCTTCGTACTACATGGAGCCATCGCACTACGAACAAGTACCACGAAACATTATTGAAGCAATGCTGGCCAAATCCACCTTTACCGGAAGAGTTTCCGCGCAGTAGTATGATTATTCTTTTGCTTTTTGCTTTTCTGTCAGGTTTAGTAACAATTCTTGCTCCTTGCATATGGCCGCTTTTGCCAATAATTTTATCTTCTTCAACAACCGGCGGACATAGAAAGCCGCTTGGGATAACGCTTGGTATTATTGTCAGCTTTTCTATTTTTACCCTCAGCATTTCGTATTTAGTTATGTTATTCCATTTTGATCCGAATATTCTACGGATTGTTGCGGCAATAACCATTGCATTTTTGGGTCTGACCATGGTAATTCCTGCTTTGCTCATCAAATATGAACTTTTAATTACCAAGTTAAGTAGCTTTATAAGTCGAGAACCAGTTGCAACGCACCATGGATTTTTTGGCGGATTTATTACTGGGCTTTCACTAGGCATTATCTGGTCTCCATGTGCAGGACCAATTTTGGCTACCATTGCCACCCTTGGTGCAACACAAGCAGTAAGTTTTCAGACGGTTTTAGTAACACTTGCCTACGTTACTGGGGTTGGTATTCCGTTATTTTTCTTTTCTCTTTTGGGTGCGTGGTTTTTTGCGAAAAGCCGATTTATCTCAGCGTACACTGGTCATTTACAAAAAGTATTTGGGGTTGTAATGATACTAACTGCCTTTGCAATCTATACAAATTACGACAAAGTGATTCAGGCAAAACTTTTAGATTTTTTTCCTTCATACACAACATTCCTTACTCAATTAGAACGTAACGACAGAGTAAAACAGCAACTTGATGTTCTCAAAGGCAAAAACAGCAAAACGCCGACGATTAAAGAGATAATGCCCAAAACATCGCTTTCAAATTACGGCCAAGCGCCAGAGTTTGTTGGTATAACAACTTGGTTAAACTCAAAACCTTTGACAATGCAGGAGTTAAAAGGGAAAGTCGTTTTAATTGATTTTTGGACGTACACCTGCATCAATTGCATTCGGACATTGCCGTATTTGACCAGCTGGTATGACAAGTACAAGGATAAAGGGTTTGTGGTAATCGGTGTCCATACGCCGGAGTTTGAGTTTGAGAAAAAGACAGAGAATGTTTTGCAAGCAATAAAGCACTACAACATTCACTATCCTGTTGCGCAGGATAATAATTACGCAACGTGGAATGCATACAGCAATCAGTATTGGCCGGCAGAATATTTAATTGATGCAAAAGGAAATATCCGTCGCACCCATTTTGGAGAGGGAAATTATGACGAAACAGAAATGGCAATTCAACAGTTGCTCAAAGAAAAAGGTGAGGCGGCTGAACAGTCGCTTGTTCCATTAACCGATCAAACACCAAAAGATCGATTTACGCCAGAAACGTATCTTGGCAAAAAGAGAATGGAGCGATTTGTGTCGGACGGAAATGCACAGCTTCCTCTCCATTATTTTACCTATAAAGGTATGTGGAGTGTGCAGGATGAACAAGCAGTGGCAAAAAAAGATGCAAGTTTAATTCTTCATTTTTATGCAAATAAAGTGTTTCTGGTGGTAACACCTGTGGGGCAAAAAGATCGCGCAAAAGTTTTTCTTGATGATAAGCTAATTGGTGAAGTGGTGTTTGACACGGCAAAGCTCTACCAACTTGTGGATCTGAAAGGCAATAAAGGCAACCATATCTTGCGGATAGAATTCCAAACTCCAGGAACTGCGGTCTACGCATTTACGTTTGGATAATCCCCTTACCCCGAGGTGTCAATAGGAATACACTTCGGAGGTGTACTAGGTAGGACACCTCGGTAATGGTAGGCCTAAAATACGTTTTGGTATAATGGCAGGGTGAAGAAGGTAGTTTTGGGCATTGCGGTTTTGCTTTTTGGTTTTGGGGTTTTTATTTTTAACACTAACCGTAAAGATAGTGTTCAAAAAGTATCTAATAAAGCAGTAGCGCCGACAACATCAAAAGTTCTATCTGCCGAAAACAGCAAAGAAAAAAAATTTCTGTTTGTTCCGTACTGGGGGCAAACTGCCGAGCGGATTCCTGATTCATTTGGTGATGAGCTTGTTTATTTTGGCATTGCGCCGGGGAAAGATGGGGTTGACAAAGAAGAAGCTGGGTATTTAGGGCTTGCTCGGTTTGCCGCAATTGCGCAAGGGCGAAAGACATTTCTAGTGCTTCGAATGATTGATCAAGATATAAGTTTTTTGGTTCTTAAGGATCAAAAATTGCAGGAGAAAATTATTACTGAAACTGTAGCGACCGGAAAGCAGTACGGGTTCAAAGGCGTTGTTTTGGATTTGGAAATAAGTAGTCTTCCGTTTGCGTCAGTAACGAATCAGATGGATAGTTTTGTAGAGGCATTTTCCAAAGCAGCAAAAAAAGAAAATCTGTCTTTTTCCATGATGTTTTTCGGTGATACATTTTATCGACTTCGACCATACGATGTCTTGGTGCTACGTGAGTATCTGGATACTATTTTTATTATGGCGTATGACTTTCATAAGGCAAAAGCAGATCCAGGGCCAAATTTTCCCTTGCATGGGAAAGAAATGTACGGGTATGATCTTACCGTTATGGTAAATGACTTTCTTAATGTTATCCCAAAAGAAAAATTAGTTATTGTTTTTGGGATGTTTGGATATGATTGGACAGTTGATAAAGATGGTAAAGCAACTTCACAAGCACAGTCATTAAGTTTGTATCAAATGAAAGAAAAATTTCTTACCAACTGTCAATTCAAAAACTGTAGTATCAAACGAGACGATGAATCGGCAGAAACAGAAGTGCACTATGCAGATGCAAAGGGAAACAGTCACATTGTTTGGTTTGAAGACGAAGAGTCAGTGGCAAAGAAAACAGAGTATTTGAAGCAAAAAGGGATTAATGCTGTGGGTTTCTGGGCATATTCGTATTTCTAATTCCTCCACCTCGGAGGAGTCATGCCCTTCGACTCCGCTCAGGGCTGCCACCATCCGAGGTGTATTATAGAGAGTATGGGGTTTTGTGTTTGTATTCGTTTTCTTTGACTCGTTGAATAATCTTTTTTGCATTTATAAATCCTTCTTTCATAATTTTTTCAACAGGCAGTTTCTGTTCAAAATAATAGTAGAGTACTTGGTCTGCTTCGGCATATGAAAAACCAAATTCTCCTTCGTCTGTTTGGCCTTCCCAAAGATTTGCTGTTGGTTTGGCAGCAATAATTTCTTTTGGGACTCCGAGGTATCTTGCAAGTTCAAAAACTTGTGTCTTGTACAGATGTTGGATTGGTTCAATGTCGGATGCACTGTCACCAAAACGGGTAAAATACCCTAACAGATGTTCGGATTTATTTTCTGTTCCAACTACCATTGCATTGTGTTTTTTTGCAAGATCATACAAAAAAATCATCCGTACTCTTGCCATAACATTTCCCAATCGTACTTGATCAGAATTTTTTATACCAAGTGTTTCTCTGCATGCGTCAACAGCAGTTTTTATAGAAAGATTATACAAATTTTTTTCGGGGATGTGAATTTTTGTTATAAGTTGTTTTATATCCTCAAAAGAGGATGGAAAGTAATGCAAATGGGCAACAAAAATATGATTTTTTGGTAGTGCTTTGTTCAGTAAAAAAAGACTCACTGCCGAGTCAATGCCGCCGGAAAGGCCAATGACAGCATTTTTGATTTTTTGCTCTGCAAATGTTTGTTTAAGGAAAGAAACAATGCGTTCTTTTTCTTGTTTTGGATTAATTTTTAAAATCGTTTTCATAATTTTATTCTGTGTACTTTTCTGCCGAGAAAAGTACCAAAAGCTCGTTCGCAGGAAAGTCGCGCTAGAATTGTTCATTCGTTAGGCGGGGGATTGTCCTCCCCCTTCAACAATTCGTTGGATTCCCCTCATGAGCCTGAAGGCTCAGAGCCTGAACGGCCTGCCAACTTATTCACAATTCTTTCACGCGCTTTATTTCAATGCTCACATACATTATTTATATAAACCGTGTTTTTTAATATACTCCTCTATGTTTTTTGGCACAAGAGCATCTATTGATTCGCCTCGTTTTACTTTTTCCCGTATTTCGGTTGAGGAGATGTTGGGAATGTCTTCGCAAGCAAGAAAAGTTATGCCATCAAGAGTTTGCATACCCAATGCCTTTTTGGTTTTATCTTCTAGGTTTTCTTTTTCATCTCGTTTCACAATAATAAGGCCGTAGAGACTGATTATTTCTTGCCAATAGTCCCATTTGGGAAAATCTTTTATTTGATCTGATCCGATAATCCAGGAGAAACGATCTGTCGGGTATTGTTTTGCAAGTTCCTCCAATGTTTCAACGCTTATACTTATGCCCGCTTTCTGTATTTCAAAATCAGAAATTTTTACAGTGCTTGTTTCTAGCAGTCTTGCCATCGAGAGTCTGTTTTGAGGTGGAGAAAGTTGTTTTCCAAACGCATGGGCAAAGCATGGCATAAGCCACACGACATCAAATGCGAGTTTTTTAAGCACGTTTTCTGCTATTTTTACGTGGCCGTTGTGCGGTGGATCAAAGCTCCCTCCTAAAATTGCAATTCTCATAATCACTCTTTGGGTAAGATTATACCAGAGCTGATCAATAGTCAGGAGTCTTTATTTGTATTTGCTTGTTGGTAAGTAAGGCTTGATAGAGTTGATAGCTTAGATTATTCGTCGGATCTAATTCGTAACTTGCTTTTGCTGCATCTAATGCTGCTTGGGTATTGTCTAGTTGATACTGGGCCAAAGCGAGAGTAAAAAAGAGATGACTATTTACAGATATTTTTTTAGAAGCCTGTTGGATAAATACTATTGTTTCTTGAGGAGTTTTAAAGTTAAGCAACAATTCGGCAAGATTCTCGTACGGTAAATAAAAATTGTTGGTATTGTCAACTGCTTTTTGGAAGCTGTCTTGGGCTTTTTTTAGATACACAGCATCTTTGGTCTTTGCAGCTTTGTGTCGATAGATAACGCCTAAATTATTCCAGCTTAACCACCAGTACCCAACAAGCTGAATAGATTTTTCAACATGTATTTGCGCTTGGTCATACCTTCCAACCTGCATGAGTTCAAAGCCAAGATTATTTTCCAAAGCAAAACTGTCTTTGTTGACCTCTATGTCGTGACGCGCCAATGTAAGCCCATCTTTCCAGTTTGTATTTCTCACAACCGTTCGTATGGAAAGAGCAAGGATAACAGTTACGCCAATAAGCCCTAGTATGGTTTTCTGTTTTTTCACTTGCATGTGAGTAACAGCGATTCCCAGTATTCCCAAAATCCCAATTGAGGGAAAATAGAACCAGCGGTCCGCAACCGTTGCATCAAGAGGAATAATTTGCAAGTGAATGCCTAGCCCCATGAGAAACCAAAGAGTAAAAAAAACAAAAGTTTTGAAAAGTTCTCTCTTTTTCTCCCAAATTTTTTTACCAAAGAAAAAGAGTATGCCAAAAAATAAACCGTCAAAAACGAGTGGGAAATAAAAATCATGAAAGTTCAAAGATTTAATAGTCCATTGTTGAGCGATGGCAACATGAATGGGGAAGAAAAAAGTTTTTATATAATAGAAAATAATGATCGGTATATGCATAAGACGCTCTGGGAATGATAGTCTGGTGATAGGAAATAGCTCGGTAGTGTAGAGCGTTGACCCGACTGCAAAATGCCTAAGTGTTGCATAGAGCGCAAACGTAGTAAGCGCTACTATGAGGAATGGTTTTCTCCGTTTACCAAACAGGTATATGTACATAAGCGATAGTGCTAAAAAAGTAATACCAGTTTCTTTGGATAAAAAAGATAAGAAAAGCAAAAAACCAAAAGAAACGTAGTGTTTAATTTTTATTGCTGGCTTGGTGATTATCAAAAAAGCCAAGAGTCCAAAGAATAAAAATAAAACGTCTTGCAAATTTGAGATGTACTCAACAGCCTCCGCAATCATTGGGTGCACAAGGAAAATAAGCCCCAAAAACAAGCTAATCGCTCTGTTGAAAAATTTACTCAGTAAAACAAAAACAAACAGAGCATTTGCAATATGGAGTAGTACTTGCAGGAGATGAAAATAAAATGGATTTGGCCCAAATGTTGTATACAAGAGTGCATAGACGGTTGTCATCACCGGTTTATAATAGAGTCCTTCTAAGTTTTTGCCACCGCCAAAGCTGCTGCCCAAAAATAAGGAAGGAATATTTTGTATGGAATGCACTGCAGGATTATTGAGAATTTGAGAAGGGTCATCTAAAACAAACTGATTAAAAACGAGATTGCAGTAGACCAATAGACCGAAGATGGTAATTATCAGAAGTGGGTTTTTTAAGAAACGATCTTGCATAAATTCTATTATATATCATCAAATTTTTGGATTTTGGCTCTTGACCCAGCCTGATCTTGCTTTTCGCCTTACCTACTATTCGTAGCGCGGCTCAAAGAGCGATTATCGACGGGTCTGCGAGCCAAAAATTTGATTTTGGCTCTTGACTGGCAAAAAAAAATAGTGTATATTTATTTACATTCAAACCTCGAAAAAGGTTTTCCGCTAGTTGGCGGATTTTGATTAATTAATATGGCAGAAGTAAAGAAATTTGAGCGGACAAAACCCCACGTAAATATTGGCACCATTGGTCACGTTGATCATGGAAAGACTACGCTTACCGCAGCAATCTGTACCGTGTTATCGAAAACTGGCAAAGCCCAAGCCAAAAAGTACGAAGATATCGACAACGCCCCAGAAGAAAAAGCACGAGGAGTTACCATTAACATTTCCCATCTTGAATACGAAACAGATAAAAGACACTACGCACACATTGATGCTCCAGGCCATGCCGATTACATTAAGAATATGATTACCGGGGCAGCCCAAATGGACGGCGCAATTTTAGTGGTTTCGGCGCCTGATGGTCCAATGCCACAAACAAGGGAACATATTTTATTGGCAAGACAAGTAGGAGTTCCAGCAATCGTTGTATTTTTGAATAAATGCGATATGGTTCAAGATGAAGAGCTTTTGGAATTGGTCGAAATGGAAGTACGAGAACTTTTGACCAAATATCAATATCCAGGAAACGAAATACCAATTGTTCGCGGTTCGGCCCTTAAGGCATTAGAAGGCGACCCAGAAGCAGAAAAACAAATTCTTAAGCTTATGGAAACGGTTGATAGTTCTATTCCAACACCAGTACGCGATATAGATAAACCATTTCTTATGCCTGTTGAAGATGTGTTTTCGATTAAAGGTCGAGGAACAGTGGTGACCGGAAGAGTAGAACGAGGCCGCGTAAAAGTAAACGAAACAGTAGAAATTGTTGGCATTCGGGCAACAAAATCAACAGTTGTGACAGGAGTTGAAATGTTTCGAAAGCAACTCGATGATGCGCAAGCCGGCGATAACGTTGGACTTTTGCTTAGGGGTATCGAAAAAGCAGATGTGGAAAGAGGACAAGTTGTTGCAAAACCAGGAAGCATTACACCACATAAAGAATTTGAAGCAGAAGTATATATTCTAACAAAAGAAGAAGGTGGAAGGCACACACCATTCTTTACCGGATACAGACCGCAGTTTTACATTCGAACAACCGATGTCACAGCCGAAGTAACCTTGCCTAAGGGCGTTGAAATGGTGATGCCGGGAGACAGCACGAAAATGACAGTCAAGCTTATTGTCCCTGTTGCACTTGAAGAAGGAGTTCGATTTGCAGTACGAGAAGGTGGAAAAACAGTAGGCGCAGGAGTTATTACGAAGATCATTGCCTAAAAAATACCAGTTCTTTGATTTATAGGGTCCCCAAACTAGCGAGGTTACGAAATATGCCAAGAGGTAGAATTCGAGTACGTTTAAAAAGTTACGACGCACGAGTCATTGACGCATGTTGTCAGCAGATTTTAGATACGGCAATACGAACCGGCGCAAAAGTCGTGGGACCCATCCCTTTACCAACAGAACGAAGTCTCTACGCAATCAACAAATCCCCATTTATCGACAAAGATGCAAGAGATCATTTTGAAATTCGCATTCACAAAAGACTTATTGACATTGTTTCCCCAACAGACAAAACCATTGACAGCTTAACCCATTTGGAACTCCCCGCAGGTGTAGACATCGCCATTAAAATGTAGGTTTTACTTCACAAGGGGTCCCCTTGCAAAGCTAGATCACCTGGAAGGTGGTAATTGGGGTACAGGCAAAAAGTGGGGTAATGTCAGATGGAAGGGTCGTAGTATTTTATTTAAAAATATCATTCTCGAGGGATTTGGCAAGTTTTAAGAAGAAATCATCCATGGCTTTTTTATTAAACGGTATAATCATCATTGTGCTTTCATCTACTTCTTTTGCTTTGATCAACTGACTTGCAAGCGTAATTCTGTCAATATGCCAATCAAATTTGGCTTTTGCATCCATGATGAGTTTATCTAGTGAGTAGTCATATTTTTGCATAATAAAATACAAATCAAGATAATCTCTGCTTCTTGGTTTCATAAAAAGTGTATGGACTTTGTTAGTTGCAATATCGTAGACACTGTCAACGTCTAGTTTTTTATACTTGGTTCCTTTTTGAATTCTCGGGAAAGGATAGTAGTTAAAATCAACTTTTAATTCTTGCTTGTCCTCAAACACTAAAGAATAGCTAAAAAGACCTAAGAATTGACTTCTTTTTACTTTTACTACTGAAAGTTGCTTTGAGACTTTTTTTAAAAATGCTTCAATAACCCTTTGATCAACTTCTTCTTTTTCTGTAAACAGGTCAATATCGTGAGAAATACGGTGTTGCAGATAAAACTCAGAGAGTGCGGTGCCACCAGTCAGATAAAATCTTTTGGTTATTTGTGGTTCTTTTTGGACAAGTTCCAAAAAGTGAGATTGTTTGGGAGTGAGTATAGTTTTCCCCATAATAAATACTCCAATGCACGTTTTTTATATGGATCGAGTCTATTTTTTATGTGAGGCCAAGCTTTTTTAACCTCCTTTTTACTGAGTTTTTCTCCATCTAGTCCATAATTAATTAACTGTTCTAGTCTCCAAAGAGCATATTTTTTAGGATCTTTTTTAAGTTTTTCAATGTCTGTACTCCAGTTATACATACCTATATATAATTATACACCTTTTTTAGAGCACCTGCTTGTTTTTTTTGAAAGTGAGCATATTGCATTTCAAGCTTGGCCGTTATATAATTGCTTTACGGTCATGATTAACCAGAGAAAGGAGTCTTTGACTACATAGCGCGATTGTTTTAGGTTTTTGCCTAAGGAGAGCGACTGTATGTAGTCGCTTTTTTGGTTTTTCAAGGTGGTGTTTATTATGCAGGCATTTATTGGAAAAAAAGAAGAACAGTCACAAGTATTTTTAGAAGATGGAACACGAATTCCGGTTACCCGAATTTTTGCTCCTGCTCTTCCTATTGTTGCGATTAAAACCCAAGACGTTAATGGCTACGTTGCAATGCAACTTGGATTTGGGACAAGAAAGCATCCAAATAAAGCACTACAGGGACATATGCGAGGAGCAAAATTAGAAAAAGCTCCTCGTTTTTTACGGGAAGTACCAATTGATGGTGACCCAAAACAACCAGGAGAAATAGTTAAGGCATCAGATATGTTCAAGCCCGGGGATATTGTTGATATTGTTGGTGTTTCCAAAGGAAAAGGATTTGCAGGCGTTGTGAAACGACACCATTTTAAGGGAGGTCCCAGAACTCATGGACAATCAGACCGCGAAAGAGCACCAGGGTCAATCGGTCAGACAACAACACCAGGGAGAGTATACAAAGGGAAAAGAATGGCAGGCAGAATGGGACATGAACAAGTTACGATTAAAAATTTAGAAGTCGTTGATATAAACGACGAAATGATTCTTGTAAAAGGTTTGATTCCAGGAGGAAGAAATACATTAGTTATGATAAAAAAAGTGGGAGAAGATAAAAAATTTGTACCGATGTACAAAGAGGAAGCATTAAAAGTAGAGAAAGTAAGGGAGGTAAAAGAAAATGCCAGTTAAGAAGCTCAAAGCGCAAAGCTCAAAGCGCAAAACAACAGCTCAAAGTTCAAAAGTACAAAAAAAAGATAAGACAGTTGAACTAAAAATTAAGAGCACAAGCAAGCTCACAATTGATGTGTTTGATGTAAAAGGGAAAGTTGCCGGGGAAATGGCATTGCCAAAAGAAATTTTTGGTGCAGAAGAAAATAAGCAGCTTATTGCCCAGGCAGTAAGAGTGTATCTTGCAAATCAAAGACGCGGGACAGTGAATACGAAAACACGAGGAGAAGTTGCGGGTTCAACACGAAAAATATACCGGCAAAAAGGTACAGGGAGAGCAAGACACGGCGGTATTCGGGCGCCAATTTTTGTTCATGGTGGGATTGCCCATGGACCAAGACCACGAGATTATTCGCTCTCGATGCCTCGAAAAATGAAAAAGCAGGCATTGTTTTCTGCTCTTTCGACAGTGTATAAGGCCGGAGGAATCAAAGTGATCACTGGCCTTGAAAAAATGAAACCGAAAACAAAAGTAATGGTTGAAGTATTACATAATCTAGAGCTTCTTGCAAAAAAAAGAAAAAAAATATTACTTGTGCTACCTACAAAAGTTGAGACAGTTGAGAAAGCGGCACGAAATATTTCGGGCGTGACACTGATGTTTGCAACACAGATGAATACCTATGAAGTATTAAAAAATCAGGTGCTTTTATTTATGCAAGATTCGGTAAAAACACTGGAAAGTCATTATGATTCTTAATCCAATTATTACAGAAAAATCAATACAGGATGCAAATTTGGGGAAATTTACTTTTGCTGTTGAAAAAAGCATGAATAAAAATGCAATTAAACAGGCAATTCAAGATAGATTTAAGGTGCATGTTATATCTCTTGCCACAAGTATTGTCAAAGGAAGACAAAAAAGAGTTGGTAAAAGAAGAAGTGAAGTGACAGAGTCTGCATGGAAAAAAGCAAGTGCAAAATTAATAAAGGGCGAAAAGATTGAACTGTTTGACGTAGGAGGTCAGAAATGAAACTTAGGACCATAAAAAAGAAACATTCGGGCAGGGATGCGAGCGGGAAAGTTGTAGTGAGGCATCAAGGTGGGCAACACAAGCGTTTTTTACGGGCTATTGATTTTAAGCGAGATAAAAAAGATATGGTAGGAAGAGTGATTGCATTTGAATATGATCCAAATAGGACTTGCGACATTGCGCTTATTCAATATGCCGATGGAGAAAAACGGTATATCTTAAGACCTGATGGCCTGGTCCTAAATGACACAATTCTTTCGGGAAATACAGCGGAGGTAAGACCTGGGAATGCTGTTTCTTTAGGAATGCTTCCGATCGGAACGATCGTGCACAATGTTGAACTTGCTCCCGGTCGCGGAGGTCAATTGGCAAGAAGTGCTGGGACAGCTGCAATTATTCAGGCAAGAGAAGAGCAGTTTGTTCACTTAAAGCTTCCTTCGGGAGAAGTTCGAAGAGTCAGAAGCCTTGGATTTGCAACAGTAGGACAGCTGGGAAATATTGAATGGAAAAATACTTTTTTTGGAAAAGCAGGAGCAAAGCGCCATAGAGGGATTCGGCCAACAGTGCGGGGAGTTGCACAAAACCCACGGTCTCATCCACACGGTGGTGGAGAAGGAAGAAGTGGTATTGGCATGTCATCACCAAAAACATATGCTGGTCGCAAAGCAGTTGGTAATACCAGAAATAAAAACAAATATTCAAATAAATATATTATACAAAGGAGGAAAAAATAAATGGGGAGAAGTACAAAAAAAGGTCCATACATCGATAAAAAATTACTAAAAAAAGTACTCAAGCAAAAACAGACAGGCGATAAATCGTCAATTAAAACATGGGCAAGATCGTGTCAGATTCCACCAGAATTTGTCGGACATGGATTTTTAGTCCACAATGGCAAAAACTTTATTAATGTTTTTGTTGTAGAAGGCATGGTGGGGTATCGTTTGGGTGAATTTGCACCAACTCGCGTATTTAGAGGTCATGGAAGAATAGTTGCGAGAGAAGTATCAAAAACTTAAAAATATGGAAATAAGAGCAGAAAGTAAGTCAGTAAGAATAAGTCCAAGAAAGGTACGATTGGTTGCCGATACGGTTCGGAATCTTTCTGTTTCGCAAGCACTCAATATGCTAACAGTGACACAAAAGAGAGCAAGTGTTGCAATTGAAAAAACGATTAAAAGTGCAGTTGCCAACGCAGTTCATAATGCAAAAGTAAAAGCAGATGGTCTTATTATTAAAAGCATAGAGGTTTTTGAAGGTTCGTCGCTCAAGCGATTCCATGCTTCAACACGTGGGAGGACACATCCGTACAAGAAACGAAGCAGCCACATTAAAATCGTCTTGACAGACGATAAAACTCAAACGAAAGGAGCAGTGTATGGGGCAAAAAGTTAATCCACAAGTATTGCGAACAGGTCCGATTTATGACTGGACAAGCAGATGGTTTGAAAAAGCACGATATAAAGACGTATTGCTTGAAGACTATAAATTACGAAAAATTCTCATGGAGAGACTTAAAATAGCAGGGGTTTCTCGAATCGAAATTGACCGATCAATCAATAGTATAAAAATAACGGCTTTTGTCTCAAGACCTGGCATTGTTATTGGAAGAGCAGGCACAGGGCTTGAGGATCTGAAGAAATTCTTAGTTACAACCATGCATTCTTTTTCAAAAACAGCAAAACAGTTGCCGAAGATGGATATTCGGATTGAGCCAATTAAAGAGCCAAATCTTGATGCATTTTTGGTAGCAAAAAATATAGCAGACCAGTTATTAAAACGACTTTCCTACAAGCGTGCTATGCTCCAGGCTGCAGAAAAGGTTATGGGGGCAGGTGCAAAAGGAGTGAGAATTGTGATGTCTGGAAGAATCAATGGGGCAGAAATTAGCAGAAGAGAAAAAACTCAACGAGGAACAGTTCCGCTTTCGACAATTCGGGAACGGATTCATTTTGCAAGCGTACCAGCATTAACAAAAAAAGGATACATAGGAATAAAAGTGTGGATAAATGAACCGGAAAAATAAAGTTAAAAGGCAAAAATCAAAATGCAAAAATACAAGTCAAAAGTTAAAATATAAGATCGCTAATTAAAAAGTATACTTTTGAGTTTTGACCTTTGACTTTTGAATTTTTAAGATATGTTAGTACCAAAGAGAGCGAAATTTAGAAAACAACACAGAGGAAGCATGAAAGGAAATGCACATAGTGGGACTGATGTGTCGTTTGGCGATTTTGGCTTAATGTCGCTTGATACATCATGGGTTACCAGCCGTCAAATAGAGGCAGCCAGACGTACAATTTCTCACTATACGCAAAGAGGAGGAAGAATTTGGATACGAATTTTTCCAGATAAACCAATTACCAAAAAACCAGCAGAAACAAGAATGGGGAGCGGTAAAGGCGATGTCTATGAGTACGTTGCGGTGGTAAAGCCTGGAAGAATCCTTTTTGAAATGGGTGGAGTAGCAAAAGAGATTGCTCTTGAGGCACTGCGACTTGCAGGACATAAATTGCCAGTAAAAACCAGAGTCATTGAGAAATAATGTTATGAAAACTAAAGAAAAAAAAGAATTACACGGGAAAAAAATTGAGGAGCTGCGGGCTCTTTTAAAAACAGTACGGGAAGAACTTTTTTCCTTAAAGCTTGAATATAATCGCCGAAAGCTCAAAAATACCAGCAGCATTTTGCATAAAAGGAAAGATATTGCCAGGATTCAGACGATTTTACAGGAAAAAGAAAGGATCGTTGTATGAAGGTTTTTGAAGGAATAGTTGTGTCGGTTGGTATGCAAAAAACTGCAGTCGTTGCGGTCGTACGGCAAACAGTGCATCCCTTGTACAAAAAAAGACTTCATAAACAAAAAAAATATAAAGCAGATACAGGAGACATGAGTATTGCTCTTGGGGCTTTTGTAAAAATTGCTGAAACAAAGCCTCTGTCGAAACAAAAACATTTTAGAATAATAGAAATTGTAAAGGAGCAAAAACAATGATTCAACATAGAACCATGCTAAAGGCTGCTGATAATTCAGGGGCAAAACTACTTATGGTTATCCATATTTTTGGTGGTTCAAAACGAAGATATGGATACATAGGAGATGTACTTAATTGCGTTGTGAAACAAGCATCTTCTGTAGGGCAAGTAAAAGACGGGGAAATTGTCAAGGCAGTGCTTGTTCGGACAAGAAAAGAGTATAGAAGGTCAGATGGGTCATACATTCGATTTTCTGATAATGCAGCAGTACTTATTGATAATCCAAAAGATAAAAATCCAAGAGGTACCAGAATTTTTGGACCCATTGCCAGAGAGATAAAAAATAAAGGATTTGCAAAAATAGCCAGTATGGCAATAGAGGTAGTATGAAAAAAAGTTCAAAGTTCAAAGTTCAAAGTTCAAAGTTTAGTAAACTACGGAAGGGTGACGAGGTAAAGGTTGTGATGGGAAAAGATAAAGGCAAAACCGGAAAAATTGAAAAGGTTTTTCCAGAAACTGGGAAAGTCTTAGTTTCGGGGGTTAATCAGTATAAACGGCATATGAAAGCCAGGTCTCAAAGTCAACCATCTGAAATTGCAACAATTACAAAACCATTACCAGTTGCGAACGTGCTTTTTGTTTGCCCAAAATGCCATTTGCCCACTCGTGTTGGCTATACATTTGAGGATGATAAGAAAAGGAGGATGTGTAAAAAATGTCAACAAGTTCTGTAAACGATATTAATTCTCGGGAAGCATTGCAAAAAAAACTTGGGATTACAAATGTCATGGCAATACCAAAGATTTTGAAAATTGTTGTTAATATTGGGGTAAAAGATGCGCTCTCGGACAAAAAAAGCATAGAGTATGCTGGTTTGATACTTGCCCAGATTACGGGGCAGAAGCCAAAAGTGACAAGTGCCAAAAAATCAATTGCGACCTTTAAACTTCGAGAGGGAGATAAAATTGGCGTGATGGTGACCATGCGTGGAAAACGCATGCAAGATTTTTTTAGAAAACTGGTAACCATTGTTTTGCCAAGACTTCGCGATTTTCATGGCGTAGATCGAAAGCAGTTTGACGGTCGGGGAAACTATACCATAGGATTTAGCGAATATATTGTTTTCCCCGAGATTGATCCTGGAAAAATTGATAGAATGCAGGGGGTTGAGATAAGTATTGTGACAACTGCAAAAGATAATAACGAAGGGTTTGCCTTGCTTGAGGCCGCGGGCATGCCGTTTAAGAAAGACTAATACTATGGCAAAAAAATCAAGTGTTGTAAAATTTTTGAAAAAACAGAAATATTCGGTACGAGAAAAAAACCGATGTAATTTGTGTGGAAGAGCCCGTTCGTACATGAGAAAATTTGGGCTTTGCCGTATATGTTTTCGAGAATTAGCAATGAAAGGAGAACTACCAGGAGTTATAAAAGCAAGTTGGTGACGATCACGTCATCCTGAGCGAAGCCGAAGGATATAAATTTATGAATTATCAAACAGGAGATTTTCTTATTCGAATAAAAAACGCTTGCTTAGCAAAAAGGCGTACAGTTGTTGCTCCTTACTCAAGGGTGAAAAAGGCAATTGCAGATATATTGGTTAAAGAGCATTTCTTAAAAGATATAAAAGAAGAGGTTACTGATGGAAAAAAGATGTTGGTTGCCACAATTACCTACGAAAAAAGAAAACCGTTTTTCACTGATGTGTTGCTTGTGTCCAAACCTTCCCTTCGTGTCTATGAAAAATCAAAACATATCCAAAAAACACCCAAGCGTGGTACGGGTATTGAAATTATTTCAACAAACCAAGGTATTATGACAGGGATAGAAGCAAAAAAGAAAAAAATTGGAGGAGAGCTCTTATTTAAAATTTGGTAATTCGATACACTCATTATGTCTAAAATAGGAAAAATGCCAGTTATAATAAAAGAAGGGGTAACAGTTACGTTAACCGATGGGGTCGTTTCTGTGCAAGGGCCAAAAGGTACGTTGTCGTATCGTATGCCCCATGGTATTGTAGCTGTTTTGAAAGACGGGAAAGTAGTCGTCTCGCAAAAAGAAGAAGGAAAAGAACTAACAAAAGCACTTTTTGGATTAACGAGAGCACTCATTGCAAATATGGTAAAAGGCGTATCGGAGGGATTTCAGAAAAAACTCGAGTTAGTCGGTGTTGGGTATCGTGCACAGGCCTTAGGACCTGATCTTTCGATTTCGGTTGGATTTTCCCACCCGGTAAAAATGAAAGCGCCCGATGGCATACAGTTTGCTGTTTTGGAAAATACAATTATCGTGTCCGGAATAGACAAGACAATTGTAGGTAACATTGCAGCCAAAATTCGGGCAATTCGTCCCCCAGAACCGTATAAAGGAAAAGGTATTAAGTATGTTGGCGAAAAAATACGCAGAAAAGCAGGAAAGGCTGCAAAAGCAGTCGGAGCGAAATAATACTCTATGAAAAATACGAATAAAAAGTTGCGAAGACAATTGAGAATTAGAAGCAAGGTAAAAGGTACGAGTCAAAGGCCAAGACTTTCTGTTTTTCGATCTAACAGGTATATCTGTGCGCAAATTATTGATGATGAAAAGATGGAAACGCTGATTGGCGTTTCTGAAAAAAATCTCGAAGAAAAAACTGCCGGGATAAAAAAAATAGAACGGGCAAAAAAACTGGGTCTTATGCTGGCAAAACTTGCAGTCGCAAAAAAAATTACGAAAGTAGTTTTTGATAAAGGAAGCTATCTCTATCATGGACGAGTCGCGGCGGTAGCACTTGGAGCACGGGAAGGAGGACTGGTGTTTTAATATGGATAATCGGTACGGTGGACCACGAGGGGAAAAAGAATTCGAAGAGAAAATAGTACAGGTTAATCGAGTTTCCAAAAAGACAAAAGGAGGAAACAAAGTTGGATTTTCTGTCTTAGTTGTGGTGGGAGACAGAAAAGGAAGAGTAGGAGTTGGTCTTGGCAAAGCACCAGATGTTTCTTCGGCAATACGAAAGGGCGTTTCTGTGGCAAAAAAACATTTACTGACCGTTCCAATTATTAACGGCACGATTCCCCTGGAAATCCGTATTAAGTTGGGAGCAGCAAAAATTCTTCTTAAACCGGCACCTCCTGGAAGTGGAATTATTGCAGGCGGAGCAGTACGGAGTGTTGTGGATGCAGCCGGAATTCACAATATATCGTCAAAAGTTTTAGGAACAAAAAATCAAGCATCAAATGTCTACGCAACAATGAAAGCATTAACATTAATAAGCGAGAGGTATGCATAGAAAGGAGAGATCAAAATGGAATTAAGTAATCTTATTGCAATAACAAAAAGAGAAACAAAACGGTTAGGTCTTGGCCACGGATCAGGTCGCGGTAAAACTGCAGGGAGAGGAACAAAAGGACAAAATGCGCGGAGTAAACGCCCAATTTTTTTTGAAGGCGGAGCGCTTCCTCTTATTAAACGCCTTCCTTTCCGACGCGGAAAAGGAAGAAATAAGGTTTTTAAGAAAAAACCTGTTATTATAAATATTGTCGCCCTTAATCTTTTGCCAAAAGGTACAACAGTTGATATAAAAACACTAGTTGCGTATCATATTGTTGATGCCAATGACGCGAAAGTGTACGGCGTCAAAATTCTTGGCGATGGAAATGTTAGTAATGCGTTAACAGTGACCATTCCTATTTCTAGAAACGCAAAGAAAAAAATTGAAAAAGCAGGCGGAAAAGTAGTATAGAAAAACACAATGGAAAATATTGTCAGTATTTTTCGAAATAGTATAAAAACAGGTGATGTTCGCCGGAAAATCTTGTTTACCTTTGGAATTTTTGTTGTTTTTCGGCTCTTTGCCCATATTCCTGTGTCTGGTGTTAACATTGCCAGCCTCAAAGCGTTGTTTTCTCAAAATCAATTTTTAGGACTCTTAGATATTTTTTCCGGTGGGACACTGGCAAATTTTTCTGTGATGGCATTGGGTCTGAATCCATATATTAATGCCTCGATTATTCTGCAGCTTTTGACACTGGTTTTTCCAAAACTTGAAGAGCTATCGAAAGAAGGAGAGAGCGGACGACAGAAAATAAATCAGTATACGCGTTTCCTTACTGTTCCTCTGGCAGTGGTGCAAGCTTTTGGTATGTATGCGCTTTTGCGAAGTCAGGGAATTATTAGTATCCTTTTGCCAATTAATCTTCTTTCGTTTGTGGTGACGATGACAGCAGGAACCATGCTTTTGGTTTGGTTAGGAGAACTTATTTCGGAGAAAGGTATCGGTAATGGCATATCTATTCTTATTTTTGCCGGAATTGTTGGGAGAATTCCTGTTGTTGTTGGTCAGACGATTACAACCACAACTGCTGAAAATTCATTGACCATGCTGACTTTTCTTGGCATAGGGGCTATTGTTGTTGCATCAATTATTTTTATGAATGAAGCAGTACGCCAAATAACCGTGTACTATGCAAAGCGGGTTCGAGGTAATAAGATGTATGGCGGGCAATCGACACATCTTCCTTTGCGGCTAAACCAGGCAGGAGTTATTCCTATTATTTTTGCTGTTTCTCTTGTGTTACTTCCCTCACTTGTCGGTAATTATTTAGCGACGTCAAAAAATAATGTTTTACATACTATTGCCACAGGACTTTCTTCGCTGTTTAATCCAGAGGGAATATTTTACAATGCGCTCTATTTTTTCCTGGTTGTTGGTTTTACCTATTTCTACACTGCTGTTATTTTTAATCCGAAAAAGATTGCCGAAGAAATACAAAAGTATGGTGGTTTTATCCCAGGGATCAGACCAGGTGTACCAACAGCCAATTACCTTAATTATATCTTAACAAGAATAACTTTGGCTGGCGCCGTATTTTTGGGAATTATTGCTATATTTCCAACCATTGCCCGTGCGACAACAGGCATACAAACATTGCTGTTGGGCGGAACAGGTATTCTGATTGTTGTCTCGGTCGTTTTAGAAACAGTACGAGCAATTGAAGCACAACTGGTGATGCGTAATTACGAAGGCTTTTTGAAATAATATGAAGATTGTTATTATTGGTATTCAGGGTGCCGGAAAATCAACACAGGGAAATTTGCTGTCAGAAAAACTAAAAGTTCCCTATCTTTCCACAGGGCATATTTTCCGAGAAATGGCCAAAGAGAAAACAACGCTTGGTCGTTACATTAAAGAAGTGATGAACGCCGGTTACCTTATCCCTGATAAAAAAACACTGATTATTGTGAGTAATTATTTAGGAAGGCCGGAATATGCAAAAGGGTATATTCTTGATGGATTTCCAAGGACCAAAGAGCAGGCCACAGCATTCAAAAACGGTCTTGCAAAAGTGTTCTACCTGAAGGTATCCGATAAGGAAGCATTGTGGCGTTTAAGCTACAGAAATGGAGAATCACGGGAAGATGAAACGCTTGCTGCTGTTCGAAAAAGAATTGAACTGTTTCACAAGTTTACAGAGCCAGTGCTCGCATTCTATCGGGAAAAAGGAATCTTGGTTGAGGTTGATGGAGAAAAATCAATTGCAGAAATCCATACAGAAATCATGAATCATATACAACCGCATGACAAATAAAATTTTGGTTTTTGTCGGCATGCCAGGGTCGGGTAAGAGCGAAGCTGTCCTCTATCTTTCCAAAATTGGAATTCCGCATGTTAGATTTGGACAATTAACAGACGATACACTTCGCGAGCGTGGTCTTCCCCAAACAGTAGAGAATGAGAAGGTCGTTCGAGAAGAAATGCGGCAAAAATTTGGCATGGCGGCGTATGCTACGTTGGCAAAACCAAAAATAGAAGCACTGCTTGCCGGGCATACGACGATTGCAATTGACGGATTGTATTCATGGGAAGAATATCTGTTGCTCAAGAAAGATTTTCCAGCACTTATCTTAATACATATTTTTTCAGAGCCTAAGGTTCGATACGAAAGATTATCAAAACGGGCAATTCGGCCGGTTCCACTTGCAGATTGCTATCTTCGAGATGTTGCGGAAATTGAAAATCTCAATAAGGGTGGTCCTATTGCCATTGCGGATTTTGTTATCGATAACTCAGAAGAGAATAGAGGTCAACTCCATAGGGAGATTGATACTTTGCTAAAGTCTATTACTACATAGTAGTATACTTTATGATTTTAATAAAAACACAAAAAGAGATTGTCACGATGGGTATTGGCGGAAAGATTTTGGCAGAAGTTTTATTTGAGGTTCTCATTCATGCAAAACCAGGGGTTTCGGAGTTAGAGTTAGACAATTTGGCAGAAAAGCTCATTGTAGAAAAAGGTGGAGAGCCGGGTTTTAAGAAGGTTCGGGGCTATAAACACACGATTTGTGTATCGACAAACGATGTTGTAGTGCATGGAATCCCAACAGGTTATCGGTTGCAGGAGGGTGATGTTTTTGGCATTGATTGCGGCGTGTATTACGAAGGGTTTCACACAGACGCCGCACATACGGCGCGCGTCAAATCTCAAATCTCAAATCTCAAATCTCAAAAAGAAAAGGATGGAATCGATAGGTTCTTGGAGACAGGGAAACATGCGTTGGAAGAGGCGATAAAACAGGCAAGAGTTGGAAATCATGTTGGACATATTTCAAAAACAATTCAATCTATTGTAGAAGCGAATGGTTATTCGGTAGTTCGAAGTTTAATTGGCCATGGAGTGGGGCGAGCGCTTCACGAAGAGCCAGAAGTGCCGGGATTTCTGACTCGAACAATCGAAAAAACCCCTGAACTCACATCGGGCATGACGATTGCCATTGAGGTTATTTACAACATGGGGGAAAAAGAGGTTGTGTATGCAAACCGCGATGGCTGGACTATTAAAACAGGAGATTCGAGTATTTCGGGGCTTTTTGAGCGAACAGTGGCTATTACAGAAAAAGGTCCACGGGTTTTGACAGCATAAAACACGTATTGCTCTTTATAGGCTCATTTGTTATAATGATTGTTCAATGGCTCACCAGGGATCGTTTGAAGTAGAAGGGGTTGTGCGGGAGTCACTGCCTAATACGTTGTTTCGTGTTGCACTTGTAGATGGCAATCTTGTTTTGTGTCATTTGTCCGGTAAAATGCGAATGCATTTTATTAAAATTTTACCAGGAGATAAAGTTCGCATAGAAATGACGTCTTACGATACTACAAAAGGAAGAATAGTATACAGATATAAATAATGTATGAAAGTACAAGCAAGTGTCAAACCACGATGTGTAAAATGTAAAGTTATTAAAAGGAGAGGTGTGCTTCGGGTTGTCTGTGATAATCCTCGGCATAAGCAAAGACAGGGGTAATTATGAGAATTTCTGGATTTAATGTACCTGAAGGAAAAAGAGTAGACATTGCACTTACCTACTTATATGGTATTGGCAGAAGTAATGTCAAAAGCGTTTTGCAGAAAGCAGATGTCGATTCTTCGAAACGAGTAAAAAATCTTTCTGAAGATGAGCAAAAAAGAATTCAGAAAATCCTCGAAGAATATAAAATAGAAGGAGATTTACGAGCAGAGGTAACAGGAAATATTAAAAGACTCAAAGAAATAGGAAGTTACCGGGGCATACGACATGGGAAAAATTTACCAGTCCGAGGGCAACGGACCAGGTCGAATGCTCGAACAAAGAGAGGAAAACGAGTAACCATTGGAGCAATTAAAAAAGAAGTAGCAGCAAAGATGGGTATTGGTGGAAAAGACGCAGCAGTTGCACCCGCGTCAAACGCGGCTGGCGCAGCAAGAGGTAAGAAATAATCTATTCAAAAATTAAACATATGGCAGAAAAAAAAGAATTACAAACGAATGAAAAAAAACCCCGAGAAACGGGGAAGAGTGCCAAGAAGAAAACAGGAGTAAAAATTTCTTCAAAAGGCAGAGTGTATATTACTGCAACATTTAACAATACCTTAGTGAGTGTAACAAACGAAACAGGAGATACAATTGCCTGGAGCTCTGCAGGGGCCAGAGGTTTTAAGGGTACCAGAAAATCAACACCATATGCCGCAACAACTGCAATGGAAGACGTAGCAAAAAAAGCATTGGCTGCCGGAGTAAAATCAGTTGATGTGTATGTAAAAGGACCGGGATCAGGAAGAGATTCTGCTCTTCGGGCAATTAAGTCTGTTGGTATTTCTATTGCTTCGATTGCAGATATAACGCCAATTCCACACAATGGGCCAAGACCAAAGAAGAAAAGGAGAGTTTAATTTTTTATGGCTAGATATACAGGACCAAAACATAGAATAGCGCGAAGAGAGGGCATTAACATACTCGATAAAGAATCACGTTCTCTGTCTCGAAGACTTACTGTTCCCCCAGGAATGCATGGGAAAAAGCGCAAAAGAGCACTTTCTGAATTTGGCCAGCAACTGCGAGAAAAGCAGCGGGCAAAGGCTATGTACGGACTTTTGGAAAAACAGTTTAAGAATATTGTGCAGAATTTACAAAAGAAAAAGGGGGAATCAGGGGAATTGCTCATATCACTTTTGGAAACACGACTGGATAATATTGTGTATCGTCTTGGGTTTGCCAAAAGTAGATTTCAGGCCAGACAATATGTTGGCCACGGGCATGTGCTCGTTGGTGGGAAAAAGGTAACGATACCATCGTATCAGGTAAAGCCAGACGATGAAATTACGCTTTCTCAAAAAATGCAAAATGAGCCTATTATTATGGAATTCTTAAAGGAAAATGGACCAATACTTGGGTATTTAACTCGGGAAAAAAACGCCGGAAAGCTTATCCGCATGCCCAAAAGAGGAGATGTAGAAGTTCCGTTTAACACGCAATTGATTATTGAATATTACTCTCGATAGGAGTATAATAGTTTTTTATGATTGAGCCTGTTTTTAAAGTAAAAGAAGAAAAGGGAGGAAATGAATATGGCGAGTTTGTCATCGAGCCATTAGAACCTGGATATGGACATACTGTTGGGAATGCCTTGCGTCGGGTACTCCTGACTTCGATTAGCGGTGCCGGAGTAACATCGGTGAAGATTTCCGGAGTCAAACACCGATTTGCCACGTTGACGGGTCTGAAAGAAAATATTGTTGATTTTCTCCTCAACATAAAAGGCATTAATTTTAAGCTTGCCGATAATAAGACCAGTGCCACACTCAAAATTTCTGTAAAAGGCCCAAAAAAAGTCACAGCAGGAGATATTACGCTTACTGATGGTGTTGAAGTTATCAATACCGATCATTACTTGGGTTCACTGTCGGACAAAAAGAGTAAACTCGAAATGGAGTTAGTCGTTGCAAGAGGAACAGGATATGCATTAGCAGAAGAAAAAAAAGCTGGCGAATTAGGCGTTATCGAAACAGATGCGATATTTACTCCTGTACGAAGGGTTAATTACGAAGTTTCTGCAACACGTGTTGGAAGACAAACAAACTTAGATAAACTTGTGTTATCGATTTGGACAAATGGAACAATTACGCCAAAAGGTGCACTTACTCATGCTGCAAAAGTGCTTGCTTCATACTTTTTACAAATTTACGAACCAAAGTCTTCTTCTTTGCCAACAGATGGTGTTGCAATAAGTCCTTCAGTCTCGGAAGACTTACTCAAACTTACGGTTGACGAACTTGATTTGCCAACACGTATCTATAACAGTTTACGAAATGGCGGTATAGAAACATTAGGGCAATTACTGGGGACATCAAAAAAAGATCTTATGACAATGCGTAACATGGGGAGTAAATCAATCGGTATAATCGAAGAAAAACTTCGCGAAAAAGGTATATCGCTTGGTGTATAAAATGCCGTTTGGCACGACGCTCCACGAAGACTGACTGAACAATGTAGTGTCAGGCCGTGGAGTTTTCTATAGTATGAGAAAAAATGTTTTTGGCAGGAGGCTTAGACGAGATAAAAACGAGAGAACAGCGCTTTTTAAGAATCTTATTTCTTCGTTTGTCTTATATGGAAGTATGAAGACAACAGAGGCAAAAGCAAAAGCAATTAAAGGAAGTATCGATAAGCTTATTACGAAAGCAAAAAAAGGAGAGGCGGCAAGACGTTTAGTAGCACCATTCGTCAATCCAGAAGCTCTGGAAAAATTGCTCAAAGACGCTTCTGGCTTTAGCAAACGGGAAGGTGGATATACAACAATGGTGAGAATTGGAAAAAGAGTTGCCGATAACGCAGGCATGGTACTTATGCGGTGGGTAGAGAGAGAAGAGCTCAAAACTCCCGTTTCGCAGCGAGGCGAGCAAAACTCAAAGATTGTCAAGAAAGTAGCGATAAAAAAGAAAAAGGAGGAAAAAAAGTGAAAGCACAAACAACAGCAACAAAAGCATCGGATATCAAACGAATATGGCATCTTATGGATCTGAGAGAAAAAACGTTGGGAAGAGTTTCAACAGACATTGCCAAACTACTCATGGGAAAGGGAAAATCATATTTTGTCAGAAATCTTGACTGTGGTGATTATGTTGTGGTGGTAAACGCCCAACAAGTAAACGTTACCGGTAAAAAAGAGCAAAAAAAGACATACTACAGATATTCAGGATATCCGGGAGGATTATCATCCGAAACATTTGATCGTCTTAGAAAGAGAAAACCCGAAGAAATTATTATACATGCAGTAAAAGGCATGTTGCCGCAAAATAGATTAAGAGACAGTATGCTCAAAAGATTATTTGTATTTCCAGACGAAAAACATCCATACGAAAAAGAACTCAAAACTCAAAACTCAAAACTCAAAACTCAGTAAGACAATATGGCAAAAGAAAAACAAACAGAAGAAAAAGTAGTTGCAGAAACAAATAAGACCTCAAAAAAGGAATACGTGTTTGCTATTGGAAGACGAAAGGGAGCAGTTGCCAGAGTACGACTCTACGCAAACAGAAAAGAAGATGTTGTGTGGGGAGAAAATACAGTAAAAAAAGGCGCAATACTTGTGAACAAAAAACCAATACATGTGTATTTTGCAAGCGAAGTCGAAAAAAGTCTTTACACAGAGCCATTTAAGCTTACCAATACAGAGGGTGAATTTGCAGTAACAATTCATGTTTCAGGTGGAGGAAAAATGGGGCAAGTTGGTGCAGTTGTGCTTGGGCTTTCCAGAGCTCTTATTATCCACAATCCGGAATTCCGTTCGGTGCTTAAGAAAAAGGGATTACTTGTTCGTGATGCGCGAGTTCGCGAACGTCGCAAAGTTGGCACCGGTGGTAAGGCAAGAAGAAAGAAGCAGTCACCGAAGAGGTAAAACGTGAAGGCATATAATTTCGCATTAGCAGATCAGAATGGAGTGATCCATAAACTTTCTGATTACTCGGGTAAGTGGGTTATTGTTTATTTTTACCCAAAAGATAATACTCCCGGATGTACAAAAGAGGCGTGCTCTTTTCGCGATGCATCCGCTGAATACAAAAAAAGAGAAATAGAAGTTATCGGGATTTCCAAAGATTCTGTTTCTTCGCACAAAAAATTTGCAGATACGTTTTCTTTAAACTTTACCCTTCTTTCTGATCCGACGCATACCGTAATAGAAAAGTTTGGTGCATGGGGGAAGAAAAAATTTCTAGGGAAAGAATATGACGGGATTTTTAGAAACACGGTACTCATAAATCCAAAAGGGGAGATTGTAAAAAAGTATATATCGGTTAATCCAGCAATGCATTCGGATGAAATATTACGAGATTTACAAGAGCTGCAAAATTAGTGCACATTTTCTGCTACCCTTTCTTGATGAAGCAAATTTGTTCTTTTAGTTAACGGTTGTGTCAGGTTGTCGTGGAAAAGGAAGATCCGATAGTCCGACTGCTACAACTGCAATTGAGAGAATAAATAATATACCAAACTCCATGTACCCTGTTTCATCGGCACCTGTTGTCGTAGTAACCGAAGCTCCAAGAGATGCAAGTCCAATAAGTAGTCTTGTAAGTAGTGCTGTTAGCACGCCTGCTAACAATAATCCGGTGGCAATTAATTTTGATTTTTTTATTAACCCAATACCTATAATTGCAAAAAGAGCGCCAATGACAATCCCAAAAAATATTGCTGTACGAGTATAGCTGGCGTTTTTCTCCTGGTAGATTTTATTCTCTTGGTCATACTTTTGTCTTGCGAGTGTATCTTCCTGTTGTGTTGTTTGTTGTTGTTGCAGTATTTTTTGACATTCGGGCGAAGATTGCGCTTCTGGTGTTGCATTGCAACTTTGTGGGATAATTTTGGCATACGGCGTTGAAGGGTAGAAAGGTGCTGTTGGTTGTGGATAAAATGCAGCAACGCCAAACCCGGTTGTAATGGAAAGAATAATTCCTAAAAAGAAAATATAAAGTCTGCTAATCCATTTCATATTTGCTACAAAAGAAAAAAGCTTACGGCTGCTAAAACAAGCAGGGCTACTCCGCTATAGAGCACGAGTTGACTTGAAATGTTAATTAGACTAACACCCGATAAGAGAAGAAGAAAACCAATAATGCCGGTTACCAAGCAAATAATGAGTTTTTTAATATTCACTACCTTTATTGTGACAAGTTTTTAAATACATTGTCAACAGCAATTTTTAACTGGTATTTGAGCAGTATCTTGCAATATTATGCAATATTATGTAATATTATGAAGTTTCATGAAACTTCCATATTTTTACAAAAAATCTTCACAGATAGAAGCACTGGTTATCCGAATTGAAATTGCCAGAGCGGTTTTAAACAATATCCCGATTGTTGCTCATACGGAAGAAAACCTTCGTCGAATCTCTCTTTTGAAAAGCTCTCTTTTTTCGGCCCGAATAGAAGGGAACAGACTTACGTTTGACCAAATAAAAAATGAAACAAACACAATTAGAACCAGTAATAGAGAAAAAAAGGAAGTTTTTAATATTATCTCCGCTTTGCGGTTTGCCAAAAGTTTTAAGGGCAATATTACAAGTCATGCATTGGTGGAAATTCATAAGCGAGTAATGAAAGGACTAGGCTCTTTTGGAGAATTTAGAAAAGAGCCATCCGCAATTTTTAACCAGGCAGGTTTTGCCGTGTATATGACGCCCCCGCCAAGTCAGATACAAAAGTTATTAGAAAGACTTTTAGAATTTATGAATAATCCATCTGTTGATCCATTGCCAATTCAGGCGGCAATTGCGCACTTTGCATTTGAAAAAATACACCCATTTTTGGATGGTAACGGGCGGGTTGGAAGAATTTTATCAATGATGCATCTTGAAAGATTGGGCTACCATTTTAGATGGATTGTGTCTTTTGAGAAGTATTTTGACGAAAAAAAAGCTGATTACTATTATGGTTTATCTATCAATGGAACAAATATTACTGAATTTGTTGCGTTTTTTCTTGAAGCCCTGGCCACGAGTGCAGAAAATGTAATTGGAGAACTTAAAAATAAAAAAGAAGACAAAATCGAAGACACGCTATTGCCCAGAAGAGCGGAAATTTTGGCAATTATCAGGGATCACAAGATTATGTCTTTTGATCAAATTAGGAGACGTTTTTTAAAAATAAATCCTCGGACACTTCATTACGATTTAGAATGTTTGTTAAGAGAAAATTTAATAAGAAAACTCGGCAGGACAAGAGGCGCACATTATGCTATCCCGTCTTGAGAACTTTTTGCTATAATAGGGCAATGCTGCGGGATGTAGTATAGTGGTAGTACGCCGCGCTGGGGGTGCGGTAGTCCGTGTCCGATTCACGGCATCCCGACTCTTTGAGTACCATTGTCCCAAATCGTAAATAAAACTTTAGGATATTGCTTTGTAAGTAAAAATATCATAAGATTTAATATACCATGCCATATATAATTGAAAAAAACCCAAAAATATTAAGTGGGCAACCTGTAATTAGAAATACACGAATTCCAGTTGCTAGAGTAATGGCTCTAATTGGAATGGGATACACATTAACTAAATTAAAAAACGAACTTCCAGATTTAGATAAAGTAACAAAGAAAGATCTTGCCGAAATACTAAGCTACTATCAAATTAGGCTAACAACATAAAAGAGAAGAAATCCACACATCATAGGAAAAAATTCCGATTACTCCTTGATTCGGCTTTTGCAAAACCTATTACTTTCAAAAAATTAAATGGTAGAGCAAATTTAACTCACATTAGGCATACATATGGCTTATCGCCTACAACAGAAGATAAAGATATTTATCAGCTTGCAACTGAAGAAAATAGATTTATAATAACAATCGACGAAGACTTTAAAAAATTAGTTAAGCCTAAAAAAGCAGGTATAATTCTTATTAATCCGTATCTATCAAATAATCAAATTGATAGTGTCATTACAGAATTTATTTCCGGGAAAAATCCTGATGATTTTTTAGGAAAGGCTACTAAAATTTAACTATTTTCTACAATTTTTTTCTGCATTGCCTTTCTAGAATAAATCAAAGTGTTTCATTTTCAGCTTGCTACGTATAGTTTACATAAACGTAGCTTACTACAACAATCTTTCTGAGGACCGTCCCCCATATAGATTTTATAAATTTGCTTTTTAGTTATGTTTCCTTTAAACTATATATAAAGGTTCCTGCTTAGCAATAAGAGCCCCCGGGCTCTTCCGAAAGGATAGCTAGGCAGGTCATTTTTTATACTGATAATACTCCGTTTGACCTCTCTGAAATATTGAAAACTCACTTTTAACCTTGCTTTTTACTTGTTTCATTGGTCTTAATTCTTGACGTTCATTTTTTACATAAATCGCCCAACCACAATAGTCTGCAATTTGACAGTTAACATCAGCTTTTGATTGGTGAAAATAAATATTGAACGGTTTATTAAAATGTTGTTTCAGATATATTTTTAATGATTTTAAGATGATTTGCCTTTTGCTGTGAGTAAATAGGGCATCAAGAACAACAATAATTTGGTCTACCTTGCTTGATTCATATCTTTTAAAGATGTACTGCAGTAGTGTTTGACAAATAATACGATAAAACTCAGCCCCAGTTATTATTGTAATTTCCTTGCCCTTTCTGGTGTAAGTTTCAACAAATAAACTTGGATTGACTTTGTTTTTCTGTGCTACAACAGAATCAACATAAAAATCATCGAGTTTATTTATTAAACCAAATACACCATCACGAACTTTTTGTTCATCCTCTGTAGCATGGAAGCATTCCTGGTCAACTCCAGAACACAATAGCGTATAACGATAATCTAATAAACTTCCTCTATTTTTAAGTGGAGTAATTGTGCTTATTGCAGTTAGGATGAAATATTTTGTTCCGGTTGGGATAAAGTCAAAATTGCCTGATTCGTCTATAAAAATAAATAATGTGTTCATGATTGTTGTTCCAGGGGATGTACATATGTTTTATTATTGATAATAATCATCCCATCCTTATTACTACAGGAAATGCCATTCTCAACAGGTACTTGATTTGCAGACTCTTCATATCTTTTTTTCGCCAGGCCTAAAGCAAATTTTTCAGCAGACTCTTTATCGACAGAAAGTTTGGCTTTATCCTCTAGATATTCTCCTGTAACCCAAACGAAATAGTCTTTTATCAATTTGTTCTGTTCTGGTGAATCGCTAACAAACTTCACAATAACACGCCATGTTTCAACACCCTCTTTAACAGGGCGTATATGTCCTGTTACTATGTGTAATCCCCCTGTTAATTTAATTGATTTATCCATAAATTACTTTTTATCTCCTGACTTTTTAATTTTTACCCTCCACAACTGCAATTTCCTCTAGCGTGAGGCCGTAGAGTTTATAAACCAACTGATCAATTTGCTGTCGCAGCATAGTAAGACGACGAGACTTTGTCTTTCTCCTAGCACCTCCGAGGTGCAATGTACATTTACGATGATTGTTAGGCATTTCGCGGTAGCTTATTCTATTTTTCTAATTTCTTCTTAAAGAAATGAAGATCATTTTCACTACCTAATGCATGAACTGCTTCTGCTAACCAAAGCAATTTATTTGACGATAAAACCCATTTTCTAAACCTTGCACGATTCTCAGTATTACTTACGCTTATCATATATAAACCATTTAAATCCTCATAAATTTGTGATTTCTTTATTATGTTAATTTTGTTAGTAAACGTATCACTTGCAAGTGACATTAATATAATTACTAGTTGTTCACGAAATTCTGGACTGGCCAAATTATACTTTGAATTTTCTAGCTCACGTAATGTATTTATTGTTTTATATAGTGAACTAACATAAATGATAATATTGTTTAAGTATTTTTTTTCTTCCCGATATAATAATACTGGAGAAATACGTAAAGTTCTCGACGGAGAAATTGATTGCTTGATTGAATTTAATTTATGATCAATATTTTTAGTTGTATCCTGGGAATTAATTAAAGAAAGTATATAATCATTGTTAACATACGGAATATACTTTTTATTTGTTAATAATGGCAATGCTTCAATAAATACATTATAAGATTTTAAATTACTTAATAATCGTTTTATATCATTTTTCTGTTTGAAGTAATTATAAACTCTGTAACTATAAGCTCCCAGCGATCGAGTAATATTGCTACGCTTAATAGTAGAGTGCGGATCATATAAAGAATACAGTAGCTCATCCAATGTAACATTGTACTTTTGTAAATTGTTATTAAGAATTGCACCTAATTTCCACATTAGTTCAATCTTCTTAATTGAATTTTTTTCTCGTCGATATGAGTTATTTACCGGTGCAAGAGAATCTATTATTTGCACTATAGTCTGTATTTGCATGAAATTATTATACCAGAAGTGATTTTATTCTTTTGCAACATGTCCAATCGCATCAAGAGGCATGTTTATAAAATTCTTAAGCTTCTCTTCAAATCGAAATATAAATTCGATTTGTTCATCTAAAACTGCTTTTCTTTCTGGCTCTAATTTTTTTGTATGATAGAATATCTCTTTGTATTCTGATGATATAATCGCAGCGAGATAATTAGCCAGTCTAGGCGTTATTCTTGTTTGCTCCAGATCATTCCCACCTCTTCTATTAACAAAGTCTGGATGGGCTGTAAAAATAGTAATAACACCATCACCGTATACTGTCCTTTTTTCAGTATTGTTAACCGGCAAAGTGCTAAATTCAATCCTTATTCCCTGCTTGTCTCCTTCGACTTTTTTACCAAACAGATTACTATTATTATCTGGAATGGCATTAACTAATACTTGTTTATCAGTATGGGTATGACCTTTTCTCCTTCGACCTACTATATATTTATCCGTACTATTATCGTTAGGGGTAACTTTCTGCCATTCACCCACTTTTCCATCACCGCTTTTTTCTTCATATCGTAATTTTATTTCCTCTTCTTTCGCTATTTCAGATAGAAATTCAGTAAGCACCGACGCTAATGATTTCAAATTTTCATCGCTTCTATCTTTATTTATTGTTTCGATAGCATCATGAATTAAATCCTCTAATTTCACTATCTCTTCGTATATACCAGACCGGACTAACGAATATCCTTTACCTCCCATAAAATCATCTCTTGTAATAACAGGCTCTAAATTATCACCTATCTCTATATATCCGGTCAGATAATAATTTTCCCATACTTTTTTTCGGTGCAGTGTTTTGTTTATAAAAGAATCTACCTTTGCTATATAGTTAATCCGTCGACCTTTTCTAGAAAAGAAAGGGGGTCTATCGATTTTATAAGCACATACCTTTAAATTAACACTGATCCCGGCGCCATTCGGCGTTGTTTGTGTCCCGCTGCCATAACGCCATGTATTAATTTCTTTTTGTATTGTTATACCTTCAACCTTTTCATAATCAAATGGGTTACATATTGCTTGTTTATCATCTTCTATTAATTTAATTTCTACATTTCTTCTAAGTAACATTTCGAAGTAAATTTCGATGTCTCTCTTCAAATCATCGGGATTCAAGTTTTTCATTTCCGATGCTTCAACTTCAGAAAGTTCAACAAATGTACCACATTGTCCTAAATTTTGCCCCTCAAGTTGCAAAACCTGTGCATTAGGTTGATCGCGATCAATTAATATTGAGATTTGATTTGTTTCCTTCTGTTTCGTTGTTACTATAAGTTTTTGTGAAAAAAACCTAAATGCATGCGCACCTAGACCAAATTGTCCATTTACCCATGGCCTTTTTTGTTCTCTCCTTTTCTTATTAGAGTCATTAATACTATTTGCTAGACCTTTTAGTATATCAACATTCATTCCTTCACAATTATCCTTAATTGTTATTTTGTGATTTTTCCTATCGATTTTTATCAAAATTTTTACAGTACGATCATATAATCCTGATTGGGATTTATAGAAGTCATCCGCACTATCGAAGGAATTATCGATATATTCCATTAGCGCCTTACTTAATGATTTATAACCTTGCGCTAATAAATTTAGCAAAGTATGTTGTTCTTTAATAACAATTGGTATTTCTTCTAGTATTTGCATACTTATAATTTAAACTCTCGTTTTGTATCTCTAGTGAACCTCAATTTTACTGCCTTTATCTGAATATCGATGGCAGAAAAAATTTTATTTACCTCTTCGTCGGTATAATCATAGTTTGCTTTATTTGAGAGGTTTCCGATAATCCGAAGTTTTTCTAAGATTAAATTAGTTCTATATGTTGCTAGCCTTATAAATTTTTCCTTACGTGTTTCCATAAGTTCTTCTAAATTAATAACATATTATTATTTATTTGTCAATAGCTAGTATTAGGATACGCTTATTTAGTATGAGTATTTTAGTTTCTAAGGGGTCTAGTAGTTACCGGCGACTTCCGTCGCCCCACCCCTTTGGGATAATTTTCTGTTAGGAAAGAATTCTATGGCAGGATTTCGATGTCGGAGGATTTATTAATTTTTCAGCCTTAAAAGATCATACTTGCATAGGTTTACGTATATTTGCTATAATATGCATAGGTTTACTTATATAACTATGCAAGATAAGCTTTTATCTATTGGACAAGTAGCGGAATTACTCGATGTTTCCATTGATACCCTTAGAAGATGGGATGCTGCGGGTCGTTTACCATCGTTTCGTAGTGGTCCTCTGGGTCATAGATTTTATCAACAATCAGACATCGACCAATTTTTACAAAAAATTAACATTATTGCACGTAATTGGATAGAGACAGCTCGTCCTGAAACACCAAGCCCCGCTATGTACTGCCAAACTCGCGATGTATTTCAAGCCAGGCTTGAGAAACTCCAAGCAGAGCTTACGCGTCTTGCACAGATTGAGGTAGTTTCGCTTATTACCGCCGTTGCTGGAGAAATTGGAAATAATTCTTTTGACCACAATTTAGGAAATTGGCCGGATATTCCAGGCATTTTCTTTTCATATTCACTTCGGGATAGAAAAGTAGTATTAGCAGATCGTGGCCAAGGTGTTCTTACAACCTTAAAAAGGGTACGCCCAGAACTCGCTAGCTCGAGTGAAGCTATGCAAGTTGCATTTACAGAAACAATTTCTGGTCGATATCCAGAAGCAAGAGGTAATGGTTTAAAATTTGTCAGATCGATTATTGTTAAGCATCCATTTTCGCTCTATTTCCAAACAGGCAATGCAGAGCTATACTTAAAACAAGGCGATAACAATTTAGCAATACAACAAGCGAAAATTTCTATAAACGGGTGTCTTGCTACAATAAGTTTTGAGGGATTAACATGATCATAGAATTAAAAAAATTTGGCACGACATTAGTATCACGACCAACAGGAAAAGAAGCTTGGTTAGCATATCAACCGATATTAAATCAAATTCCTGCAAATGAAAGGGTCATTGTTGATTTTGATGGTGTTATAGTCTTAACTCCCTCGTGGGCAGATGAATTTTTGACTCCTCTGCGTTGGAAATTTAAAGAAAAGGTTGCATTGCATAACACTAATAATCCTTCTGTTAAAGCTACTTTAGCTATTTTAGAGAAATAATATAGCTATACTTCGCCTCTTGATCATTATGTTTCGGGTGATTACAAAATAGCTCTTCATTATTCTGCTTTTTTTATGGTGATTTTATGGGAGAATTTCGGTGTCGGAGAATTTAGAGATTGCTTCTCCCTCGATGAACTCGGGATCGCAATGACAGATACGTTAGTTTACAATTTGTGGTACGAGTTCGGGAAAAAAGTGAGACTAAAACCCACAACTTTGTGGGTCGATTCCCGAAAAATCTGAAGCTAATTTTCGGTACAACCCACAGTTCTGTGGACATCCACAGACTGTGGTAACTTCGAGGCTAAACTGTGGACAATTGTGGATGTTAAAAAAGCATCCACAAAATGGTTGTGGATCCACAGTTGTGGTTGGGCAGAAATTGATATCTTGTATTTTTTAAGAAAACTGTTTACAATCAGCCCATCATGGGACGCACACCAAAAGAACCAAAGGAACAAAAATCTCAACCGAATGGGCAAGCCCAACCCTCACAAAAACTCGAAGCAGTCCGCATGGCCATGGAGCAAATCGAAAAACAATACGGACGAGGTTCTATTATGCGGTTTGGCGATGCCGGACAAAAGTTTGATATCTCGGTTATCTCCACAGGGTGTTTGCCACTTGATTTGGCATTGGGCGTTGGTGGTGTGCCGCGGGGAAGAATCATTGAGATCTACGGTCCAGAAGCATCAGGTAAAACCACCATTTGTTTATCAATCATTGCCCAAGCGCAAAAGCACGGTGGCGTTGCAGCATTTATTGACGCAGAGCATGCACTTGACCCGCTGTGGGCAGAACGAATCGGGGTAAAACTTGACGATTTGCTTATTTCCCAACCCGATACTGGCGAACAAGCATTGGAAATTGCAGAAAGTCTTATTCGGTCGGGCGGTGTTGATGTGTTGGTTATTGATTCTGTTGCAGCATTGGTTCCACGGGCCGAGATAGAAGGAGAAATGGGAGACTCCATGATGGGTTTGCAGGCAAGGCTTATGTCCCAGGCGCTTCGAAAATTAACGGGTGTTATTTCGAAATCCAAAACAGTGTGTATTTTTACTAATCAACTCCGGCAAAAAATTGGGGTGATGTTTGGTAATCCCGAAACAACAACCGGCGGTTTGGCATTAAAATTTTATTCATCAATTCGCATGGACGTTCGCAAAATAGAGACACTCAAAGATGGTGACAAAGCTGTGGGTTCAAGGCATAGGGTAAAGATTGTCAAAAACAAAGTGTCTTCGCCATTTCGTATTGCAGAGTTTGATGTAGACGGTCGGGGAATTTCAAGAGAAGGTGGAATTATGGATGTTGGCGTTGAAATGAATATTATTCAAAAATCAGGAGCATTTTACCGTTACAATGATCAAATGATTGGGCAGGGGAAAGTTGCATCACAAGTATATTTGCAAGAAAATGCGGATATTGCAAAAAAAATTGTTGCCGATATTATGCAAAAGAGTAAAGCGGGCGGCGCGTCTCCTGTGGTTGTTGGCGCAGAAGAAAAATCAGAGTAAGTCGTGGATACTTTCGAAAAATATTTCAATTCGGCACTTCGGTTTCTCTCGTTTCGTCCCCGCAGCGAAAAAGAAGTCAGAGATAATCTTAAGAAAAAATCGGTAGACCCTCTTATAATAGAAAAAATTATCAGCAAACTCAAAGAGAAAAATTTTGTTAACGATAGTGAGTTTGCAAAGTGGTGGATCGAAAGTAGAACACGATTCAAACCGCGCAGCATAAAACTTATTCGTATAGAATTGAAGCAAAAAGGTATACGTGGGGACATTCTTGACAAAATGATTAATGATGAAGGATTAATGATGAACGATTTGGAGCAGGCAAAAAAACTTGTAGAGAAAAAAATAGAAAGGTACAAAGGACTGCCAAAACACGAACTCTATCAAAAACTCGGGGGATTTCTGGCTCGGCGTGGCTTTGATTGGGATACCATAAAACAATCCATTGACGAAGTTATAAGAGAAGGAGTATACTAGTTGCAAGACAAGAGGATAGGATGTTGTTTATGAAAAGGAAGAAATACAACTCATATACATCACAACTTCGCTAAAAAGCGTTTTGTTCCTCTTTTGTCCAATAAATTTACTATGACATCACAAAACCAAGATCTTATTTCTCTTGAAACAAAGCTTATTGAGCGGGAAGAAAAAATAGAAAATGCAAAAGAAGAACTTGCAAGACTCAAAGAAGAATACCTCGAAAAGCTGCAAAAAATCTCAGGTTTAACTACAGAAGAAGCAAGAAAACTGCTCCTTTCGGAAGTAGAAGAAAAAGAAGCCCAGGTGCTTTCCAAGATTATCAAAGAGCGGGAAGAAGAAGCAAAACGAACCGCAGATAAAAAAGCCCAAGAAATTCTTGTCGACAGTATGCGGCATGGTGCATTGGATTACATTGCCGAATATACGGTTTCGGTTGTCAAAATCGAAGACGAAGACATGAAGGGTCGCATTATTGGTAAAGAAGGACGAAATATACGCGCATTCGAACAGGCAACCGGCGTTGACGTTAATCTTGACGAACAAGGGATTATTCGGCTTTCGTGTTTTGATCAGGTGCGCCGGGAAGTTGCCAGACGTAGTTTGGAAAAACTGCTTAAAGATTCCCGTGTCCAGCCATTTCGTATAGAAGAAATTGTAGAAGAAACCAAAAAAGAAGTTGAAAAAGTTATGCTTGAAGAAGGTGAAAAACTGGCCCAAGCTGCCGGTGTTTTTAACATTCCTGTTGATCTTCTTTCGGTTTTGGGACGGTTTAAATTTCGCACATCCTATGGGCAAAATCTTGTTGTTCACACACTTGAAGAAACGAAAATTGGCGTACACATTGCCCAAGAAATTGGTGCTGATGCAAATATTGTAAGACTTGGCTGTTTGTTTCATGACATTGGGAAAGTTGTCGAAGGAGAAGGTAGTCATGTCAAGCTTGGTGTAGAACTTTTAAAGCGATTTAATATTCCAGAGAAAATTGTTGATTGTGTGGCGCAACATCATGAAGATAAGCCTTTTTCCTCAGTAGAGTCGGTTATTGTGCATATTGCCGATGCAATTTCCGGTGGTAGACCAGGGGCACGGTACGAAGACTACGAAGAATATGTTAAAAGATTAACCGATATGGAAGCGATTGCCAAAAAATACGAGGGCGTCGAAGATGCGTATGCCTTTGAAGCAGGCCGAGAACTTCGGGTGATTATTAATCCTGGAAAATTAGATGATGCACAGACTGTGATTATCGCCAATAAGATTCGTGAAGAAGCAACAAAGTCTTTGGCAGTTCCTGGTGAAATAAAAGTTACGGCAATCCGCGAATTCCGCGTCGTCTCACCCGAATCCGCAGCATAGATGGTATTGACTTGGAGAGGAATTACTTTATACTACATATATGGGAATAGCATTTTTTATTGGACTTATTGTTGTTCTGTTGCTGCTCAGCTTAAAAATTGTACAAGAGTACGAGCGGGGAGTTATATTCTTTTTGGGACGTTGCACTGGAGTTAGGGGGCCGGGACTCATTATGCTTATTCCTCTGTTTGAACGAATGACAAAGGTGACGCTTCGAACCATTACCATGGAAATTCCCTCCCAAAAAATTATTACCAAAGATAATGTTTCCATAGACATTGCCGCAGTTGCGTACTATCACATTGTTGATCCAAGAAAATCTGTTGTTGCAATAGAAGACGTCTATACTGCTGTGAATCAAATTAGTCAGACAACTGTGCGAAATGTGGTGGGGCAGTTTACGCTCGATCAACTGCTCTCAAAGACGGCAGATATTAATACACAAATAAAAAATGTCATTGACGAACACACAGAGCCATGGGGTGCCCAAGTAACTGCTGTTGAAATTAAAGACATTACTCTTCCCGACAACATGCAAAGAGCCATGGCAAAAGAAGCAGAAGCAGAAAGGGAAAGGCGAGCAAAAATTGTTGCAGCAGAGGGAGAAATGCAAGCGGCAGCAAAATTAGGAGAAGCAGCAGATATTATTACCAAACATCCTGTGGCATTACAACTTCGAACACTGCAAACAATGGCCGAAATAAGTGTGGAGAAAAACTCCACCATTATTTTCCCGGCGCAATTTATGACTACAGTACAGGAAGCCATTAAGATGTTACAACTTGATTCTTCGAAAAAATAAAATCTCCCCTTGACATTGTTTACGTTTTCATTGTATTGTTAAGCTGTTTGAAAGTTCCTATCCTGCTGCCCAAGAGGAGGTGATTAACTTGACAAAAAAAGATATTATAGAATTGGTTGCTAAAAAAGCAAACCTTACCAACAAAGCAGCAAGGGAAGCTGTCTCCTCGTTTCTTAATGCCATTCGTGATTCACTCAAAAGAGGAGAGAAAGTTGTCATTACCGGGTTTGGAACCTTTTCTGTTCGCAATCGTGCAACACGACCAGGACGCAATCCAAAAACAGGAGAGAGTATAATCATTGCAGCCCGCAAGGCTCCTGGTTTTACTCCAGGTAAAACCCTTAAAAAAGTGGTGAGATAAAGTCCGGTTCACATAAAGAAGCTCTCTGCTTTTGCCACTTCATACGTGGTTATACAGAGACTTCTTTTGATGCAGCAGCTGGATCGAGAAAAAAGATGGTATAATAAAATCGTTATGACAATTCGACTCCGGACAGCATTTTTTATTATCATCGGACTTCTTGCCCTTTGGTTTCTGTATATAGAAAGGGCGATACTGACTCCTTTTATACTCGCTGGGATTTTTGCGTATGTTTTTAATCCAATTGTTAATTTTCTCTCTCATAAAATACGTCTTCCAAGAGTTCTCTCGGTTATTATTATTTACGCTGTGATTGTTGGTGTAGTGATTAATCTGGGTGTTTTTTTAAGCGGGAGAATAACCGATGAATCGTCGCAATTGTCAACGTATATTCGTGATATAACGCAGACAACAAAAGAACAGATTCGTGGCCTTCCCGAATGGATACGGCCTGCGGCCGAAGAAGCGTTACTCTCCCTTGAAAAATCAAAGCTTTTTTCTCCAGAATACCTTTTATCTCTTTTTCCGCAAGCAATTTCTCGAATAGCAAGTTTTGTGCTTTTTCTTTTTTCCGGATTTTTCTTCCTCAAAGAGGGAAGGAATATGTTTGATAAGTTTCTTGTGTTTGTACCCAATGATTATAAAATTGAAGTCGAAATTTTATTTCGCCGAATAAATGCGGTACTGAGCGGGTATTTGCGCGGACAGATTTTTTTGGTGTTTCTCGTATCCTTGGTACTTTTTATCGCCCTTTCCGTTTTGGGTGTCAGGTTTGCACTTATTCTTGCTGTTTTTTCCGGTTTTGCCGAAATTGTTCCCATTGTCGGGCCAATCGTTGCAACCAGTGTTTCGGCTTTGGTGGTATTTTTTGCCGGAACAACAAATTTTTTCCTTTCTCCTCTCCAGGGCGCAATCGCCGTGGTTATTATATATACCGTTGTCCGCCAATTACAAGATTATTTTGTCACCCCCTTTGTTATGGGGAAAATAACAAAATTGCACCCGCTTATTATTTTGTTTTCTGTAATTGCTGGTGAGCATCTTGTTGGTCCACTTGGGCTTATTCTTGGTGTTCCTATAGCAGCAACGCTTCGAATAGTTCTTGAATACTCCCTCGATAAAGTAAACGAACATAGCCAACGCTCCATTGCCTCAAAGCGGTAACATTGATATAATATAGGTTGCTCTAGGGAGAAGGACCGCTACCCCGCCTTTGGCGGGGAGGAAAGTCCAGACAGGTGTAAAGCCGGGGATGGGGCGTAAGCCCCGACTAGAAATAGCTGGTTTTCATATTCTTTACCCACATGTGGAATATGGAACAGGTTCTGCATTAACAGGACTTGAGAGCAACAGAGACGAGTGGGAGTGAAACGGGCAATCCTACCTGCTGCAACCTCCGAATGGTGCGTGTCTCGCCCAAAAGGCGGACGTTACTTGCTTTACAGGAGCACCAAAGTTTGAGGGCATAGATAGATTGTGGTTAAAAACAGAATCTGGCTTACTCTCTTCCTAGAGCATTATTAGTGGGTGTTGCAAAGCATTTTGTATTCGCAGTTGACACAAAGGACACTTTTACTGCAGGCAAAGTCGCTTTCGGCAATTTCTTTTGCTTTTTGGAGAATCCACGTTTTTGCCTCTTCCAGTTGCTCTTTTGTCCTGGTTGTAGTTAGCTTTTTTTTCTCTTCTAAATAATACAGTGACAAGATGACATCTTCCGGTTTTTTTGCAAGGATTGTATCTTGTATCTCGGTTGCTGCTAAAGCATAAAACGTGAGCTGCTGGTTTTCCGCTAATTCTTTTTCCGAAGGTATATTTTTGCCGGTTTTATAATCAAGAATTTCAATTGTGCCGTTACCCAGATCATCAATTCTATCAATTCTTCCACCAATTGTGAGTTTTTTAGCACTGTCTTCAAGAAAAAACTTAAAAGGAAGTTCCAAGGCAATTGGTTTCAGAGATTTATTGGGAAGATTATTGTGTATGTACTGTGTAAGAATCATGTGTGCTTTTTTAAATGCCATTTTTTCGTGTTTCTTACTTTCGTACCCTTCGTTTATCCAATCTTTTTCAAGCAGTGCGTCAATGGCACGAGCGTGCAGTTTTTCACCTTTTATCCAGCTGCCATAAAAATCACGAAGGACACTATGGACACTACTACCAAAGCTTTGACTGGCTGACTGGGGAGTTGGAATTTTTATAATATATCGTAGTTTATAGTGGAGCGGACAGATGTCAAATGTTTGTATTTGTGAGTAAGATAAATAGGTAATAGTGAGTGGTGTATTGCCTGGTGTAGATTGAGATTTTTCAGATTCTTTTGTGTCCCAATCTAATAATGATAATTGGTTCTTCGTTCTTCGTTCTTCTTTTATAGTCTGATTAATAACATTTTCACCTAACGCTTCAGAAACGAATGGGGAAATCTTCCGTTCGCGTTTTCCTTCGCCATAATACTTTGCCGCAGTCAAGAAAAGTCTGTCGCGTGCCCTCGTCATGCCAACATAGAAAAGTCGTCGTTCTTCTTGCATATGGTAATCTCCAACGGGGAAAATTTCTTTCACGAGATCTTGGGGAATAGGGATTTGCTCTTTTCGTTCTCTTACTGGGAATTTTTGAGAAACAAGATTTACCAAGAAAATACAGGGGAATTCCAATCCCTTGCTTGAGTGCACAGTTAAAATATTCACGGCATTATTTTCTGTCCAGTCTCTATCCGAAGCCAAGGGGCTTTCTCCCATTTGCATTGCAAGATCAATCCAATCAACAATAGCAAAAACAGATGCATCTTCGTGTTCTACCTCGTACGTTTTGAGTTTGTCAAAAAATTTTGCAATATTTTTTGATTTTTTTTCATCTTGCTCGGTTTGGGTATCTAGCATTTTTTTAAGCATGCCAGAATCTTTTAGAAGATAGTAAAGAATTTCCCCCGCAGTGTCTTTTGGTACTCTTTGGAGATGTCGTTTCAGCATATCGTTTATCGTTTTTATTTTTTCTTTTTCAAATTCTTCAAGATTGGTTTTGTCAGTTTTTTTTAGTGTTTCAAAAAGAGTTATATTGTTTTTTCTTGTAAAGTTCAAAAGACTGGCAACGGTTTCTCCCTGTAGTTGAAAAATTGGCATGGTAAGCACTCGGTACAAAGAAGCAGTATCTTCAAAATTGTAAAGAACTTTTATGTATGCAATCAGATCCTTAATCTCTTCTTGGTGAAAAAGCTGTCCAGGACCTAAGAATTGGTAGGGAATGTTTGCCCGTTGTAGACTCCGGACAAAAGGAAGTGCATGATCATTTGCCCTGACAAGAATCGCAATATCCTTGTAGCGATAGTTGTTTACTAGTTCTTTGATTTTGTTAACAGCCAGTTCTGCTTCATCTTCAACACGCTCTGCAAAGAGCAGCTCCACTGGTTCTCCCTTCACTTTTCGAACAGACGTTAGTTTCTTGTTAACGTTCTCCTTTACTTCAAGCCTGTCTGGGTTATTCTGCTGGATAAGTAGGTACGATTTCTGGAGAATCTCTTTTGTAGATCTATAATTTTCTGTAAGGGTTACCACTTTTGCTTTTGGAAAATGCTTTCTAAACTGAATAATGTTTGAAATTGCAGCGCCCCGCCATCGGTAAATCGCTTGGTCATCATCTCCGACAACAGTAATATTCTTTTGCTCTCCAGCAAGAAGTATTGCCAGTTGATTTTGTGCATAATTGGTATCTTGGAATTCATCAACTAGAATATATGTAAACTGATCTTGATAGGAGCGGAGAATATTTTTTCTGGTCCGAAAAAGTTTTAATGTATTGCTAATAAGATCAGAAAAATCCATAACTCCTTCTTTTATCTTTAACTCTTCGTATTTCTGATACGCATGCGCAAGCTCTAGATTTTTTTTAATTTCATCTTTGTCGTTTTGACTTTTGACTTTTGACTTTTGACTTTGCGCCCAACGAAGATACTCACTGGGCGATATATCTTCATCTTTCAATCTTGAAAAATGTTGCAGCAAGCCTTGTAAAAATTTATGAGGATTGCCAAGGGGGCGGAAATAATCAAGATCAAGCATAAAGAGATGTTTGCGAAGAAAAAGTATGGCTTCTGTTTCTGTTGTGAGTGCGTACGAGGGAGTGAGTCCTATATGTATTACTTCGCTTCGTAAGATCCGACCGCAGAATGCATGAAACGTGGCAATCCACATATCGGTGTATCCATAGGGCATTGCAATATCAATGCGTTCTTCCATTTCGCGGGCTGCTTTTTCGGTAAAAGTGAGTGCAAGAATTTGGGAGGGCAACACATGGCGTTTCAGAATGAGATATTTTATGCGCTCGGTCACAACAGTTGTTTTTCCGGTTCCGGCGCCTGCAATAATTAAAAGAGGTCCATTTCCGTGTGTCACTGCCAAGACTTGCTCTTTGTTGAGTTTTCTCTTGTCTGTCATGGGGCTATTTTACCACTTCTTACTCAACTACAACCGTTCCTGTTGTGCTTGCATCTAAATGGTTGTGATACGTATATGTTCCTGGTTTATCAAAGATAAGAAAAACAGATGCACCATCATTCATCTTACCAAGATTGAGCGGTGGGTACGCAGTATGTACTGGATGTGGATCAGAACTTACTGTTGCCACAGCACCACTTTTATTTGTCCAAACAACTTTTGTCCCTGCTTTTACGGTGATGGTTTTTGGTTCAAAACCCGAAGCAGTCAGCCCAACAGCAACTTCTTTTTTCATCATTGCATCACCTGTTGCCTGCATGGTTGATGACGATGTTGCTTGTGATTGTGTTAGTGTTGGCCACACTGTTGGTTGTACTGGCATTTCGTTTTTCTTCGAGTTGTTATTTACCAAAAGAAATCCGCCGCCAAGTACAACAACGAGTACAATAATACCCCCTATTATTTTTGCATTCATAAATATAACTATAACTTATCGCAATTTAAAAAACAAGATGTTGCCAAGAAGTAAAGCTGCGATGAGCACGTCAGGGAAGGCAGCGCTAAAAGCCATAGAGGAGAAAATGTAAACAATACTTGCGATAAAAATTCCAAAGAAAATTTGCCGAGTATGGTTATTTGGTGTTGTCATAGGCTCGGTAAGCATCACAATTGAGAAAAAAAGAAACGTGGGATCAAGAAAAGTATTTAGTATTTGATTAAGGATTCCATATGTAAATAGAAAGGATAGAATTATCCAGTGTCGCTTCATTCGATATACAGAAACGAGAGCAGGGGAAAGAAGAATGAGAAAATAAATCATAAATTGTAAATCATAGATCGCAAATTGCTGGAAAGAAACAGCCCACCACGAGACATTATGACCAAAAATGAATGCACTAAGAAATAATCCTACTGCTGCAGGATTAACGATATGTCTTTCTTCGAGTCTTAGAAAATTTTTAGAAATCATTGCAATAACTCCTGCAAGCATTCCGTCATACAAGGGGAGCGTTGAGGAGGTAAGCATTGCAATAATTATTCCGGTTGCGATCGCAGCAGTCGGAAAAAAGATCGGCTTTCCCCTGATTTTGAGAAAAGCAAGATCAACAATACTTGTTGCCAGAAGTGTCGCAATAAGTGGAATAATTGGTTTCACTGACCAATTGTTTACGAGTGCAGTAATAAAAATAACCAAAAGTAAAAGAGACAGTTGTATTTTTGGTGTTTTCAGCAATAGTTGCATAAGAAAATCCCTCGTTTTGTATTAATCTTCTAAGCTTTTTGTCGAAGTCAACTTTTTCCCAAGTCGAGAAAATCCATCAGTAACATTATGAAATTGAGACGAAGCATTATTTAAGTGTTTTCCCAAAACATCCAAATTCTCATCTACTTTTTCGTAATCAATCTGCAGTGCCTGGAGTAATCGAAAAACTTCACGAGATTTCGTTTCAATCTTTTTTCCTTCAAACGACAAAAGAATTGTTTGCAAATGTGCATACAGAGTGCTTGGAGAAACAATATAGACCCTGGCTCTTCTTGCGTATTCCATAATTTCTGTAGAGTTTACCACCTCATAATACACAGACTCGCTTGGCACATACATAAGCGCAAAATCCATGGTTCCTTCCTCTGGCAGAATATATTTTTTGGAAATTGCATCGATGTGTTTTTTAACATCTCTTGTAAATTCTTTTTGTATACTTTCTTTTTCTGCTGTATTTTCTGCTTTCATCATTTTCTGAAAATTTTCCATGGGGAATTTCGAATCAATAGGCAAAATGCCTGCATCGGTTTGTATTGCCGCATCGACTTTTTCACCAGACTTAAACTGGTATTGTAGGTGGAAGCTGTGTTTGGGAAACATTTGCGAAATCAAATCTTTGAGTACCTGCTCGCCAATGTTGCCCCGCAATTTTGGACTTTTCAGAAAATCTTGGAGCTCCTTCATACTTCTTCCAATCTCGCTCATTTGCCCAACCTCGCGCCCAACATCTCGAATGACACTTGCTGCGCGATCTAACCGTTCATTTAATTGTTTTGAGTTCTCCTGGAGAATCTTTGTCATATCTGTGGAGCTTGTTTGCATGGAGGACTGCATAGTTTTTAACCATTCGATCAATGTATCGTCAGACTTATTTTTTTCAAGATCCGAAAGTTTTCTGTTGAGGAAATAAATAATTACTCCAAATCCAAAGATGATGAGGATAATAACAGGCAGCTGATTTTCCATGGCCACTATTGTATCACAATTTTCTTTTTGTCATCCTGAGCGGAGTATATGTTCTAATAGTTTAGGATACCCAAGCATTCCATCGGGATTACTTAAGTGCTCACCGTTATGTTCAATAATAAGTTTCGTGTCAAGATTTTTTGCGAGATTTTCTCCAATCTCGATTGGGATATACGGGTCGTTGTCTGAATTAATAACAAAAAATTTCTTACACAAAGTTTTAATTTTTTGCCAATTAAATGGTTTATCAACAAAATTTTCAATTTCAGGGATTGCAAGTGATCGATCAAAAGTAGCAACAAGAAATGCAGCTTTTATTTTTTTGTTCGGTGGAAGATGTTCAAGAAGATGAAGAATAAAAGAAACGCCTAAACTGTGCCCGATTAGAATTGTATTTTGATCGACCTGTACATTTTTTTCAAAATAATGGAGCCATTCAGAAAGCACGGGATTTTGGGAATTTGGGAAATCGGGAACAGATATTCGAATCCCTTGTTTTTCAAGTTCAGTTTTGAGCCACGGAAACCAGTTGCTTTTCGAATCCGCCCCCCAGCCATGAATAATCACCGCATTTTTCATGATTTATTTTCGTCGGGGAGTTGGGCGATTTTTTGCAATTCGGCGAGGATAATTCTGTTTGATTCTAGAATACTTACTTGCGTATACGCAAGATGCATTTCTTTACATATTGCTAAAACATGTGGGGTTATACGTTTTAGTTTATTTCGGGGACAATTCGGAAATAAATGGTGTTCTATTTGATAGTTTAAGCCCAAGTAAATAAAGTCCGTTAGCCAGTGACCGGAAATATTGCGGGAAGTTATAACTTGATGTTCTAAGAATGAAATCTTTATATCTTTTGGAGGTTGTGGCATGCCTTTGTGATTTGGCGCAAAAATATTTGACATATAAAATCCAGTTGCAAGGTTAACAAAAAACAAAACGAAAATCGCCTTTGTTACATCAAAGAGAAAAAACGGTACAATATATAAAATACTTATTCCGATAATCCAGAAAGGAACTTCCCATAAAACGCCAATTCGTTTCTCTCGCATAAAGTATTTAACGTCATCCCAACGTCTGGTAAAAACAGTTAGTATTCGCAAAGGGTAAAATATATACGCTTGGTGTCTGCGTAGCATTTTCCAAATGCCCTTTTGTCGTAAAAATTGCCGTTTAGTAAAAGCATGAAGCGGAAGTTCTAGGTCTGGATCTTCATCCTCCTGGTTGGTATGGGCATGGTGTTTGTTATGAGTAAAGTTCCATTCATTGTAGCTCATGGTAATAAATATGCCGCAGAGAGTCCCTAAAATATTGTTGTATTTTGTAGAATTGAATATTGCTTTATGTCCTGCATCATGAAGTATTCCTCCAATTTGTATGGTAAAAAAAGCAAAAAGAACACACCAGAGTAAAAGTTGGAGTGAGGTTGGGGTAATAACTATATTATACGCACTATAAAAAAACCCAGAAAAAGCAAACAGTGTCAGGAGTGTGTAATATCCGTAGTCTCTGTCCAGAATGCCTTGTTTTTCGACAATCTGACGAAGCTTTCTATACGCGGCTGTTCCGTCGGTGATAGTAAGTTTTTGGGAATTTTGTAGAGAAGATCGCATAGTCTTAAGTTCAGAATGGCTTTTCTTGTTTTCTTTGCTTTTCCCATTGCTTGCGACGAACCTCTTTCCAATTTGTGCCGTGTTTTGGTGGGAGAAGTTGTGTTAAAAAATGGTCAAGGCCTTGCCAAAATGTTTCCCATTTTTCCTTATTCATAATTTGCTCAATTGCCATTTTATATCCTTTTCCTCTATGGGTAAGGTTTGTTTTAACATTCCAGATTGTTTGATCACTTACCTTTAGTAGATTATTGATTACTGGATAACTATGATCTTTTTTAAGCATAAAGGCGATTGCCAAACGTTTAGCCAGCATAATTTTTTCTGTATGACTTAAAAGATCATCTAAGAAGTTTGCAACTTTTTCTTTTGTCGAAAGAGTAGAGAGTGAAGTCCAAAAGAGATCGAGTATACGCTCCTCAACTTGTTTTTGTAAATACCGTTTCGAAACTTGTGCCATAGGTTGAATTAACTATGATCTTTCGAAACATCATAGTAAATTCATTTTTATTATGAGGAATTTTTAGGAGTTTGTCAAGGGAAAACTTTTTGTTCAATCGAAGTATAGCTCAGGATTTGCGTTGAGTTTGTTCCATGCGAGTTCTTTATAGTTAAAAAATGCAGCGGAGGCGATCATCCCTCCATTATCCGTACAAAGATTTTTTGGAGGTACGAATAATGGAATTTCTAATTTCAAATTTCTAATTTCTAATGTAAAACGATCACGAAGTGCTTGATTAGCAGCGACACCACCGGAGAGGAGAATTGATTTTACCTCGTATTTTTGTGCGGCCCGAAGGGTTTTTTTAATAAGCACATCAATAATTGCGTTTTGCATACTTGCTGATAAATCAGCGATTGTTTCATTGCTCAATTGTTTCATTGTTTTTACCTCTCGAAAGACTGCTGTTTTTAGACCACTAAAACTAAAATCAAAATCATCAGAACCAATAAGTGGTCGAGGGAAAGTAAATGCTTTTGGATTACCGCTTTTTGCAGCTTTTTCAATTGCTGGCCCACCAGGATACGGGAGTCTCAAGAGCCGCCCAATTTTATCAAACGCTTCACCAGCTGCATCATCACGCGTCCCTCCCAGCCACTGTATTTTCTCATGTTCTTTTATTAAAACTAAATCAGTATGTCCGCCAGAAACAATAAGGGCAAGAGCAGGAAATTCTATATTAGCGTCTAGCGTATAGCGTCTAGCGTTTAGTTCAGAACAGATAAAATTAGCGTAGATGTGGCCGATAAGATGATTTACGGGGACAATTGGTTTCTTCCAAGCATACGATAAGGTTTTTGCTGTTTCAACACCAACAAGAAGCGATCCAATAAGACCCGGGCCATATGTAACAGCAATTGCGTCTATATCTGGACGGTAGATGGTAGAAGGTGGAAGATGGATTTTTGAAGATGGAGGATAGAGGCTAGATTCTTTGAGCGCTTGTTGAATAACAGGAATAATGTATTGTATTTGCTGGCGGGCTGCGATTTCCGGAATAATGCCTCCAGTTTTTGCATGGAGAGGAAGTGAAGAGGACACAACGTTTGATAATAATCTAACATACTTATCACCAGGCTTTGCTTCTATAACCGATGCTGCCGTTTCGTCGCACGAAGTTTCAAGACCTAAAATTCTCATTAGAGATTTTCTAGTTTTACAGCGTCTCCTTTTTTAAAACCATATTTTTGCGCAAGACCGGCATTTATTTCCAAAACCGTATCGCTCGGTTCACTAGGTTTTAATATAGGGAGACTTTCATCTTTTGACTTTGGTGGTTGAAGATTTTCGTAAATAGTTACAATCTTGTTTTTGTTGATATAGATCATATCGATAGGAATTTTCATATTTTTCATCCAAAATGAGTAATAATCAGATTGTCCAAAAGAAAATAGCATGCCAGTGTCTTGTGGCAGCGAAGTTTTTTCCGACAAGCCAATTTCTTTTTCTTGGGCAGATTTGGCAAGCAAAAGAGTAAATGTATGATTAGCAATAGTTGCAGTTGCAGTTTTTGTAAAAAAAGGAAATGAGATATTTTTTGGATTTGTTTGAACAAATGCAATACCGCCAACAATAGCAAGAAGTAGAGCAAACAGTGCGAGAATCATTTTCATAACTTTAAAAATTTTCCCCAGCGAGTAATTTTGCAAGTCTACTTGTAGACTTATTTTCTATTCGTTCCATAACATCAATCATCTTTGCATTGATAAGCTTTGCCTGTCTTTCTTTGTGTGTCCTATTGGGATCACCTTTCGTTGTGGCGATTATAGTAGGTTTTAGCTTCGATAGCAATGTATCATACTCATTGTTAGTTTTGAGCTGATGAAGGATAACAACATAATCAATTATACTCAAAGCCGCTAATACCTTTGCGCGGTCCATTTGTATATGAATAGGACGATTTTCTCCTTTTGTGTCGCGTATAGTTTCATCACTCTCCAAAAGCACAAACAGAAAATCTGCTTGTTGTTTTGCATTTTCAAGAAACGTAACATGACCGGCATGGACAATATCAAAACAACCACCCACCACGACCACTTTCTTCCCACCATCTCTTAGCTGTTTTGAAAGTTTTATTGCTTGTTCAATATTTAAAATTTTATTCATATTTTTTATCTCAAATCGCAAAGCTCAAATCTCAAAACGACAGTTCAAAATTCAAAACTTTTAAAGCTTTACGCTTTGCGCTGTGGCTTTGAGCTTTGACATTTGAGTTTTTAGCTTATTCCTTCGTACCGCGAAGGAATACCGCTTGCCATGGTCTATAGTTGGAAACAAATTTTTCAGAAATCGTTTTCCCACTTTTTACAACTTGTCTGGTAAACGAAACATTTGCACCAGGAGCATCAAAATCCACTTGTTTTGTTTCTCCTTTTGGCAGTGTTGGATCATCTTGGTAAAGCGGCGCGGGTGCTGGTGTTTGATTGGTAATAACAGGTTTGCTGATTGTTACTTGCCTATTGTCTTTTGTGCCATACAGTAAAAAAGTTAATCGTTCGGACGAAGGGTCAAGCACTGTTTGAATAAGGATAGAATTTTGCATATCATTTTTAAACTGAAGATCAATACTTGGCACATACACAGTCGCATCAAAACCAGGAGGTGAATCCTGTTCATAATACCCAACTCGATAGTCATGCGCGTGTCGCTCAAGAATCGGAAGGCCAGCATTTAAGAGGGCACGGAAGAATGTCGTAGATACTTGGCATACTCCGCCACCATCTCCTAAAACAGTGCGATTGTTTTGAATAACGTACGCCTGTTTATATCCGGTAAACGAAGAAACATCGCCAAGTGCAAGGCCGAACGAGAAGGTCTCTCCGGGGCTAACAAGAATACCGTTAAGACGTGTTGCAGCAAGAGTGACATTATAAATTCTATTGGGTATTGAATGTTGGAAAAGAGAAGTTCCGCTCCCAATAAGTTCTTTTATACCTAAAGAATTTACCTTGTCTGTTGTTATTTTTGGTTTAAGAATCTTTATAGGAATGTTAAAAGTAAGCGCCTCGGGTTTCGAAGCAATAATAAGGGGAATTTCTGACGAAAGAGTGTTTTCAAGTGTTTGGATGTCCACTTCTTGTCCATTGCGTGAAGGACGAAATGCCGTAACCTTGCCATTTTGAAACGTAAACAGCGCATCAATAGGCGAAATTGCTATTTTTTGTGTTATAGGTAAAAGAAGTTTTTCTAATGTTCGCTCATCATAGTGATAGCTGGGTGACAAATAGACGCCATGCAAATACGCCTGGAAAATAAGGCTTATATTGGATAATATATTATCAGATCTTCCAATCCCGTAGGCCTGTTTGGCAAGGAGGTTTTGATCATAGCCCATGGTAAGTTCTCTTGCTGATACTGTTGCATAGGAGTTGTCTTCTACAAAAACAAATTTTGTTTTATCAATATTTGTATTTCTTCCTGCGAAAAGTGTTTTTACATCTTCCTGTGTTTTTCCCTCAAGGTTCACATCATCCACCATAATGCCAGGATATATAGTATTGGCGTAGTGTTTTTGAAAAACAATAAACGTAAAGCTAATCAGAAAAAATAGTCCCAAGAAGGCGCCGGTAAAAAACCAGAAAAAGCTTTTTATAAAGAGTATCAGATGCTTTTTTTTGAGTCGAGGAGATACTTTCATTTGCCTTGATCCTTGTTAAGGTATTATACTATAAATAATAGATGTATGAGCGATACTACAATTTTTCAAAATACAAAGCCTGAATCTCAACCGTCAGTCCCTCCACTTGTTAAGCAAGAATTACCACCTCATGCGGATTTTCCTTTTTCAAAACTTTTTAAGGCTGCCATAGGACTTTTTGTTGTTGGCATTATTATTTTTTCTGTCGTTCGTTTTGTTATTCCTTCTTTTATCAAAAATAAAAATGAAACAGTCACACTTTCTTATTGGGGTTTGTGGGAAGGAGAAAATACCATGCATACTATTCTTGCTGATTTTGAGAAGCAAAACCCAAACATAAAAGTTACCTATACAAAGCAAGACGTCAAGGAATATAAAGATCGTCTTACTACTCGTATCCAAAATGGTAATGGTCCTGACATATTCATGTTTCATAACACATGGTTGCCCCAGGTTTCCTCACTTCTCTTACCACTGCCGTCTGATGTTATGCAAAAAGATGATTTTGAAAAAGGATTCTATCCTGTTGTAAGAGGCGATTTGACAAAAAATGGTGCAATCTACGGGATTCCTTCAGGGATAGATACACTTGCCTTGTTTGTTAATTCAGAAATATTTCGTCAGGCAGGCAGCACTGCTCCAACAAATTGGCAAGATTTTGGGAAAACTGCGAGACTTCTTACGGTGAAAGATGAAAATGGGAATATTAAGACAAGTGGAGCAGCAATGGGGACATTTGATAATATAACACATGCACCTGATCTTATCTCTCTTTTGCTTGTCCAAAATGGAGCTGACATGAAAAATCTTTCACAAACGTCGCGTAGTGTCGTTGATACGCTCGATTTTTATACGTCATTTGCTAAAGATGAAGGAAAAGTTTGGGACGGGACACTTGACCCATCTCTTCTTACTTTTTCCAAAGGTAATCTTGCTATGTATTTTGGTTATTCGTGGGATGTATTTGCCATAAAGACAATAAGTCCAAATCTTGTATTTCAGATTGCTCCAGTTCCTCATCTTCAGGGAAGAAATATGACAATCGCAAGCTATTGGGGAAACGGTATATCAGTAAAAAGTACGCATCAAAAGGAAAGCTTGCTTTTTATGAAATTCTTAAGTCAAAAAGAGACAATGCAAAAATTGTTTTCCGAAAGCAGTAAAACAAGACTTTTTGGAGAACCCTATCCACGCGTTGATTTGAGCCAGAGTCTCAAAACCAATGAGCTTGTTTATCCATTTGTTAGTCAAGCAAACAATGCTTCTTCTTCGTTTTTTGCAAGCGATACATTTGATAATGGCCTCAATGCACAAATGAATGGATACCTTGGTAATGCTGTTCGTTCTATTTTGGGGAATACGTCGATTGAGACTGCTGTGGATACTCTGATAAAAGGTGTTGATCAGATCGTAAAACAGTATGGTGGGCAATAATTCAAAAAGCATTCTCCAAACATTGGCCTACGCTGATATTTTTGACTACCCATTAACACGTGATGAGATTTGGCGATTCTTAATTAGTGACAAAAAAACATCGCAAAAGTCAGTGCAAAAAACCCTGCGAGGACAAATAAGTGGAGTTATTTCCAGAAATGGTTATTATGCCTTGCTAAATAGAACACATATTATCCACAAAAGAATTAAAAGAGGACAATATAGCAAAGAAAAAATGCATAATGCGCATAAAATATGTTCGTATATATCTTTTATTCCTACGGTACTTCTTGTAGGAATAAGCGGTGGGTTAGCCATGAAAAATGCAGGAAAAGCAGATGATATTGATTTTTTCATTATAGCAAAAAAAGGGACATTATGGTTAACTCGACTGTTTACTCTTATTATTCTAGAGTTTCTCAAAGTTCGTCGGAAAAGATTAGACACAGATGTTGCAAATAAAATTTGTCTGAATATGCTTATTGACGAAACATCACTGTGCATATCGAGCGAAAAACAGAACTTGTATAGTGCTCATGAGGTAGTACAAATGATACCTCTTTTTGCAAGAGAAGATACGTATAAAATTTTTTTAGATGCAAATATGTGGGTGAGAAAATTTTTGCCAAACGCATTGATAGGAATTATGAATAAAGAATCAAGAATAAAGGGGAGAAAAAATTCATCATTCATTATTCGTTATTCATTATTCACGATTGAGTGGGTTGCAAAAAAAGTACAGCTTTGGCATATAGAACAACATAAGACAGAAGAAATTACCCAAGATAATTTTCTTGCTTTTTATCCTTTTGGTTATCATAATAAGGTGCTTGCCCAATACAGAAAACGGCTTGCGCAATACAAAATAGTATGAATACACATAATCTTGTCGTTTGTGGCGGAACCTTTGACCATTTTCATAAAGGACATAGGGAATTTTTACGTTTTACACTAGCTTTTGGTAAAAAAGCAATTGTTGGTATAACGAGTAACACATACGCAAAAGCAAAGGATCATAGCGACACTATCGAATCATTTGCGCAGCGGAAAAAAAGTGTCGAAAATTTTTTGCAGCAAGAGCATATCGTAAAAGAGGTAAAAATTATTCAAATCCACGATGTGTATGGTATAACACTGGAAAAAGATTTAGCTATTGATGTAATCGTTGTTACAAAAGATTCTCAAGAAGGCGCACAACGTATCAACAAAATGCGAAAAGAAAAAGGTTTAAAAGAACTGGTCGTCGAAATTGCGCCTTTGATTTTTGGAGAAGATGGAAAAGTTATTTCCTCTTCCAGAATCAGAAATGGAGAAATTAATAGAGAAGGAAGGCTGTATATTAACCCACAATGGGTTTTAAGAAAACGTGTTCTTTCCGAATCATTAAGACAGGAATTAAAACACCCATTAGGAGTACTTTTTACGGATACGCGCGTCATGTATCAACAAATAGATGCGCAAAAAACAATTACCGTAGGAGATGTTGTAACGAAAGCAGGAAATGACGTGTCTTTTGGACAGAAGTTCTCCGTTGTTGATTTTCATGTTGGAAGAGAAAGAAAATTTGAGAATCTTTCCGAACTCGGATTTTTAGGATTGGAGAAAATTGTAAAAGTTAATAATCCTCGTGGCTTTCTTACCGCTTCACTTTTTGCGTCTGTTTCCGAGATCTTTCATACACACGATCAAGCTCGTATTGTTTTTCTTATACATGGTGAGGAAGATCTTTCGGTATTACCATTCTTGCTTGCTTCTCCTCTCGGTTTTGTCATTTTCTACGGTCAGCCAAAAGAGGGAGTAGTAAAAATTGTTGTATCAGAAAAAACCAAAGAATATGCTTACGATATCGTCTGTCGTTTTGTCCAAGATGTTTTGTAATGTACTAGAGGTTATTGACAAAGCGGCTGGATATACGATACTATCGACCTGTTTATAACTCCCTCTGGTGTTTTTTGCGAGGGATTTTATATTTTATTAGAGTATGATAAAAGATAAAAAAATTTATTTAACAAAAGAAGGATTAGCTGATCTTAAAAAGGAGTGTGACGAATTAACAAAGGTACGTCGTCCGGATATTTTAGCCAGATTGTCTCAGGCACGAAGCATGGGAGATTTATCAGAGAATGCCGAATATGTTGCAGCAAGAGAAGAGCTGTCTTTTATTGATGGAAGACTGGACGAATTACAAGAATTGCTTCGAGTGGCAAGCATTATTCACGAAGGGAATAAGAAAGGGGTAGCAAAAATATCCATAAAGCTTGGATCAAAGGTGACACTGCACGTTGGTGGAAAAAAAGAACACTTTATGGTTGTCGGAGAATGGGAAGCAGACCCGGCAGAAAAAAAAATTTCGCACGAGTCACCGCTAGGCAAGGCGCTTTTAGGGAAAAAAGTGGGAGAAAAAATAGAAGTCGCAGCTCCAGCCGGGAAAATCCGTTATACAATTGCCGATATTAATTAAATCATATGTTCCAAATTGATATGCAATCGAAAAAAAACACTAAGCAGCAACCCTATTTCATATGGGTTCTTTGCATGGTTTAATAATAAAAAAGGATACCAAGCAGAAAGAACCCTTCACAAGAGGGTTTTTTTATTTATTATGAATCAGAAAAGTTCAATTATTATTGCAAAATTTGGAGGGACGTCTGTCAGTAGTGTTGCTAATATCAAAACCATTGCTCATGTTGTCCGGCAAGAGCAAAAACTTCATGGTGTCGTTGTCATTGTTTCTGCGCTGAGCAAAGTTACCGATTTGCTCCTTGCTCTTGCAAGAAGAGAAAAAGGGAAAACAGAATGTTTAGATGAAATAAGAAGTCGACACGAAGCACTAATTGCTGATTTTTGGGAAGAAAAAGGAAAAAGACAAGAAGCCTATTCCTATATTGAGACTGCCTTATCTAACATTGCTGCTTTGTGCAAGAGGAAAGTTGACAGTAAAAAACGTATGGATAGCATTGTTTCATATGGAGAAATAATGTCATCTTATATTGTAAGCAAATTCCTTACCGATTGCAAAATAGCCTGCGTACAGGTAGTTGCATCAGATATTATTGTTACAGACAGTGTCTTTGGAAGAGCAGAATTTCTTCCGGAGCCAACAAAAAAGCGTGCGGAAAAAATATTACTTCCCTATATTCAAAACCATATAGTTCCCGTTGTCACAGGATTTATCGGAGCAACAATAAAGGGAGAAACAACAACATTAGGGCGTGGAGGATCCGACTATTCTGCCTCAATTATTGGTTTTTCATTAAGAGCAAAAGAAGTGCAAATTTGGACAGATGTTAATGGTATTTTTACTGCAGACCCACGGCTTGTCTCAACAGCACAACCAATACCAGAAGTTTCCTATCAAGAAGCATCGGAAATGGCATTTTTAGGAGCAAAAGTATTGCATCCTCGAACAATTCGTCCCGCAGTAAAGGCGGGCATTCCGGTACGTGTACTCAATACATTTAATCCTTCTCATAAAGGCACAACGATTGCATACAGGAAAGAGAAGACGAGTCGTATTATTGCTGTTACATTTAAAAAAAAGGTAGTCCTTGTAACAATTAAAGCGGAGGAAATGTTTTTAGCAAGAGGATTTCTTTCTCGAATTTTTGAATTATTTAGGAAACAAAATATTTCTATTGATCTGGTAAGTGTTTCCGAAGTAACTTTGTCATTAACACTTGATAAAATAGATCGTTTGGAAGAAGTAATTACAAAAATACAAACGTTTGCTAAAGTGGTGGTGGATACGAATGCATCGGTCGTTTCGATAATCGGAGACCATATTGGTAGATTTCCTCATGGGATACGGGATATTTTTTCGATACTTGATGAAAAAAAAATACGGGTAAAAATGATTTCTTTTAGTGCGCAAAACCGAAATATTAGTTTAGTTATCGACAACATGCGATGTGAAGAGGCTGTACAAACACTTCATGATCGATTATTATTAAGGAGGAAAATATGAAGATAGCACTTATTGGATATGGCAATATGGGACAGGAGCTTGAACGTGTTATTCAAGAGGAGAAAAAGCACGAGATTACTTCTGTTAGTTTCCGGACAAAAAACGAAGCACTTGATATAAAAGGAATAAAACAGGCAGATGTGGCTATTGATTTTACATCGGCTGAAATTATTTTGGCATCAATCGAAAAAGTAGCGTCACTTGGCGTACCAATGGTTATTGGGACAACAGGTTGGTATGACAAACTTTCTGATGTTGAAAAAATAGTAAAAAAATCAAACACAGGTTTAATATATGGTAAAAATTTTTCTTTGGGTGCAAATATTTTTTTCCAGGTTGTCGGTTTTGCTGCGAAGTTGTTTAGTCTGTACGGAAAATACGACGTTGCAGGATTTGAAATGCACCATACAGGAAAAAAAGACAGCCCAAGCGGCACGGCCAAAAAATTGGCGGCTATCATTATGGAAAATTTTCCTAAGAAAAAAAAGCTAGAAACTGGGAGACTCGATAGACAAATTAGAGAAGATGAGTTACATTTTGCATCCATTCGGGCAGGTCGCAATGCAGGTCATCATGAAGTTATGTTTGATAGTGTGTCTGACGAGGTAAAGCTTGTTCATTCAGCGCATAACAGACATGGGTTTGCAGAAGGAGCACTTCTTGCAGCATCGTATATAATAGATAAAAAGGGAATGTTTGCATTCGAAGAATTGTTTGCGAAAGGATTGCTATAATGAAAAAATTAACAGGTGCAATAACAGCAATAGTGACGCCATTTAAAGAAGATGGCAGCGTTGACGTGGCAGCTCTTAAAGCACTCGTTCAATTTCAAATTAACAATGGCATTAACGGTATTGTTCCTTGTGGGTCAACAGGTGAGGCAATGACGCTTAATACAAAAGAGTATGCGTTGGTAATTGAAACAGTTGTCGGGGAAGTAAAGAAAAGAGTGCCGGTTATCGCAGGAGCAGGGAGTAATGATACTGTCCGCGCAATCGAGTTTTCAAAAATCGCAAAGAAAGCAGGCGCGGACATGTTGCTTCATGTGAGTCCGTACTACAATAAGCCAACTCCGGCAGGACTTGTTGCTCATTATAAAGCAATTGCAAATTCCGTTGATCTTCCCATTGTTTTGTACAATGTGCCTGGGCGAACCGGTTCGAATGTAACGGCTGCAACAGTGCTTGATATAGCAAAAAAAGTAGAGCAAGTTGTTGCGGTTAAGGAGGCTTCTGGTAATATTCTTCAGATGATGGAAATTATCAAAGGTGCGCCACCTTATTTTTCTGTTCTTTCAGGTGAAGATGCAATTACAGTTCCGTTTATAGCTGTAGGTGGAGATGGGTGTATTTCGGTTGTAGCCAACGAGGTGCCAAAAGAATTTTCCGATATGGTTCGTTTTGGATTGCAAGGAAATTTTGAAAAAGCGAAAAAATTGCACTATCAATTACTCGATCTCATGAATGTCAATTTTATTGAGTCTAACCCAATTCCGGTAAAGACAGCATTGTTTCTTATGGGGAGAATAAAAGAGGTGCTTCGCCTTCCGCTCACCAAAATAAGCGATAAGAATAGAGAGGTAGTTACTCGTGTTCTCAAAGAGGGAGGCTGGTTGTAAATGAATAAAATACCTGTGGGTATTTTAGGCGCAACCGGCATGGTTGGGCAACGGTTTGTTACACTTTTAGCAAACCATCCGTGGTTTGAAATTGTTTGTGTTGCAGCTTCACCAAGTTCTGCAGGAAAAGCATATAAAGATGCAGTAGAAAATCGTTGGGTAATGGATGGGAAAATTCCAGAGATTATTGGAAATCTTACGGTTTTGGCAGTTGAGAAAGATAAAGAGAAAATCGCAGAGCAAGTATCGGTTGTTTTTTCGGCATTGGACATGGAAAGGGATGCGATTCGAAATATTGAAAACGAATTTGCAGCTCTCGATGTTGCTGTTGTTTCAAATAATTCAGCGCACAGATGGACAGATGATGTGCCCATGATTATTCCAGAAATTAATGCAGACCATCTTGCTCTGATTCCAGTACAACAAAAAAATCACGGATGGGGAAAAGGCCTGCCTGCCGGCAGGCAGGGTTTTATTGTGGTAAAACCAAATTGTTCAGTTCAGTCATATGTGCCACTGCTTACCCCGCTTATGCACTTTGGCATAACAAAAGTTGCCGTAACAATGCTTCAAGCAGTATCAGGAGCTGGAAAAACACTGGGTACTTGGCCGGAAATGCAAGAAAACGTTATTCCCTATATTGGTGGAGAAGAGGAAAAGAGTGAAAAAGAACCAATGAAAATCTGGGGAAAGGTTCAGAACGGAAAAATTATGCCAGCAGCAGGTCCACATATTACAGCAACATGTATCCGAGTTCCAGTTGAAGATGGTCATATGGCGTCAGTTTTTGTATCGTTTGCAAAAAAGCCAACACGAGAAGAAATCTTATCGACATGGAAATCTTTTGATCCTCTGAAAAATCTTGATCTTCCATCTGCTCCGCACCCGTTTATTACAGTGTTTGATGAAGAAAATCGGCCGCAAACAAGATTAGACCGTATGATTGGCAATGGCATGGGTATTAGTGTTGGAAGGCTCAGGAAAGATCCAATTTTTGATTACAAGTTTGTCGCACTATCCCACAACACTATCCGCGGCGCAGCAGGAGGCGCAGTCCTCACAGCAGAATTATTAAAGGCAAAGGGATACTTATGAAAGCGCAAAGCGTAAAACGAAAAACGTAAAATAGAATATTTTGCACTTTTCGCTTTGCATTTTGCATTTCTTTTATGGCAACCATAAATAGGAATTACGATAAATTGGAGGGAGGGTATTTATTTTCCGAGATCGTAAGGCGGACAAAAGTATTTCAAGAAAAGCACCCTGGCGTTATCCTCTTGCGTCTTGGGATTGGAAATACCACCGAAGCTCTAACACCATCTATTATTAAAGGATTGCAAATTGGTGTTGCAAAACTTGCCGATCCAAAAACATACACAGGATATGGAGATGAGCAGGGGGATATCAGACTTCGATCTGCATTCGTTGATTGGTACAAAAAAAGAGGTATAAAGCTTACAACGTCTGAAATTTTTATTTCTGATGGCGCAAAACCGGATAGTGCGAATATCCAGTCTATTTTTGGAGAAAAGAGCATTATTGCTATTTCAGACCCTGCGTATCCTGTGTATGTTGACGCGGCAATTATTGGCGGACGAAAAGTCGTCTATATGTCATGTACGAAAGAAAATGGGTTTATTCCATCCTTGCCAAATGAAAAAGTAGACATTATGTATATTTGTAGTCCAAATAATCCAACAGGTGCTGTTGCGACAAAAAAGCAGCTGCAATTATTTGTCGATTACGCAAGAGCGCATAAGGCAATTATTATTTTTGACGCTGCCTATTCTGAATATATATCGGATCCAGATTTGCCAAAAAGCATTTACGAAATACCAGGCGCCAAAACATGTGCAATAGAAATTAACAGTTTTTCCAAGTGGGCAGGATTTACCGGAGTGCGTTTAGGCTGGACTGTTGTGCCACTAGATTTAATTGTCGAAGGGACAGAAAAAGGAAAAGTGAATAGTTTGTGGAATAGACGACAAATTACCATGTTTAACGGCGCATCAAATATTGCCCAAGTTGGCGGACTTGCGGTGTTATCGGCTCAAGGGCAAAAAGAATGTGAAGAGTTAATTGTGTACTACATGAAAAATGCGGGAATCATCAAAAATGGTCTTGTAAAAATTGGATTGAAAGTGTTTGGTGGAGAAAATGCCCCGTATATCTGGCTCAAAACACCAAATGATTTAAGCTCATGGGAATTCTTCGATAAGCTGCTCAATGAATCGCATGTTGTTGGTACTCCGGGTTCTGGTTTTGGTCCTTGTGGGGAGGGATATCTTCGTTTAAGCGCCTTTGGTCATAGAGAAGACATTGAAAGAGCAGTCAAAAGCATTGAGAAAAATCTAAAATTATGATTAATACATCATTGCCATTCCCAAAATTTCCACTTACAAAAGCACAAACAGAAAAAATTATTTCGCAATATCCTACCCCTTTTCATATATACGATGAAAAAGGAATTAGGGAAACTGCTCAAAAATTGTATAAGGCTTTTAGCTGGGTCGATGGATTTAAAAATTACTATGCTGTCAAAGCACTCCCAAATCCGCATATCCTCAAAATTCTTAAAGAAGAAGGTATGGGCGCAGATTGCAGTTCGCTTCCAGAGCTTATTATGGCAGAAAGAGTTGGTATAAAAGGTGAGAATATTATGTTTACATCAAACGATACACCTGCAAAAGAATATATATATGCAAAAAAACTAGGTGCAATTATTAATCTTGACGACATATCACATATACCATTTTTAGAGAAATACGCGGGTCTCCCAGACATTATTTGTTTTCGATACAATCCCGGGCCACTTCGCAAACACAAAGGAAACGTTATTATTGGAAAGCCCGAGGATGCAAAGTATGGCATGACCCAGGATCAATTATTTAAAGGCTATAAAATTATGAGAGACAAAGGTGTTAAGCGGTTTGGACTTCATACCATGATTGCAAGCAACGAGCTTGATCCACATGCTTTTGTCGAAACTGCAGATATGCTTTTTGATTTAGTAATTGAATTTTCAAAGAAACTTACTATTACATTTGAATTTGTAAATTTAGGGGGTGGCATTGGAATTCCTTACAAACTTACAGATAAACCGGTGGATTTAGAGTATGTATCGAATGGAATAAAAAAACTCTATAAAGAAAAAATTATTAAAAATAATCTTCACCCGCTGCGTATTGTTATGGAAAATGGAAGAATGGTAACAGGGCAACATGGGTATTTAGTAACAACAGTATTACATCTAAAAGATACGTATAAAAAATACATCGGAGTTGATGCATCGATGGCAAACTTAATGCGGCCTGCTCTCTACGGTGCATATCACCATATAATAGTATTGGGGAAAGAAAATCTTCCATTAACACATGTCTATGATGTAACTGGTTCTATTTGTGAAAATTTAGATAAATTGGCAATTGATCGAAAGATGCCTAAGGTTGCAGTTGGAGATATTCTCGTTCAATACAATACTGGAGCACATGGATATGCAATGGGGTTTAATTACAATGCCAAACTTCGATCAGCAGAGCTCTTACTGCAATCAAATGGTTCTGTAAAAATAATTCGTCGAGCCGAAACAGTCGATGATTACTTTGCAACGCTCGATTTTTCAACATTATAAATTATATGTTTTGGGCAGATATAATTGCGCAAGATTTAAAAAAACGGAAATTACCGCTTGAGTGGGTAGATGACATGAAAACCCCAAGTGGCAAAATTCACGTGGGTGCGCTTCGTGGTGTTGTGGTGCATGATCTTGTCTATAAGGCATTAAAGGATGCAGGAGTCAAGACAAAATATACCTATATTTTCGATAATCACGACCCAATGGATGGACTCCCGGTGTATTTACCAAAAGAAGAATACGAAAAACATTTAGGAAAGCCATTGTTTATGGTTCCGTCTCCAGTTGCGGGGTATAAAAATTACGCAGAGTACTATGCAAAAGATTTTATCAATGTGTTTAAAAGTATTGGTTGTCATCCGGAAATTCTCTGGTCAACAGATTTATATATGAGCGGGAAAATGAATGGGGTTATTAAAGAATGTTTGGATAATGCAAAAACAATACGAGGAATTTACGAGGAGCTATATAAAAAGAAACTTGCAGATAACTGGTATCCATTTCAGGTGTATTGTCCAGAGTGCGAAAAAGTTTCAACAACACGAGTAACCGATTGGGATGGCAAAGACGTAACGTTTACGTGCGATATCGACAGGCTTGATTGGACAAAGGGGTGTGGTGCGTTTGGGAAAGTTTCGCCATTTAGTACAAAAGAAAAAATAGCCGGAAAATTATCGTGGAAAATAGAATGGCCGGCAAAATGGAAAGTTTTGGGAATAACTGTCGAGGGAGCAGGCAAAGATCACATGAGTCGCGGCGGTTCTCACGATGTTGCGTCGCTAGTTTGTGAAAGGGTACTTCGTTATCCAGTCCCTTACCCAATTCCCTACGAATTTTTCCTGGTTGGAGGTAAGAAGATGTCCTCATCAAAAGGTCGTGGTTCATCGGCAGCAGAAATGCTTGAAATTTTGCCGCCCGAGTTATTACGGTTTTTAATGGTACGAGCAAAAATAAATCAGACAATAGACTTTGATCCAATGGGCGATACCATTCCAAAATTGTTTGACGAATATCAAAAAGCTGCAGAAGCATACTACGAAAAATCAAATGATGATTTAGCACGAATATTTGAGTTGTCTCAAGTTGAAGAGATAAAAAAACCACCAACAGTTCGATTTTCTGTTTTGGCTCAATGGGTGCAAATGCCGAATATGGAAAGTGAAATTAAAAAAGAAGGCTTGGAAGAATGGGCAAAATATGCCAGGATCTGGATTGATCGATTTGCTCCGGATTCGGAAAAGTTTGTTGTGCAAAAAGAACTACCAGACCAAGTAAAACAATTATCGGAAAATCAAAAAAAATTTCTCAAAAAGGTGTCAGAAGAATTAGGAAAAAAACAGACTGCTGAATATCTCCAAAAAAATCTTTTTGAATGGGCAAAAGAAATGGGTATTTCTTCCAAGGATGCATTTGCCGCAATTTATCTTTCATTAATTGGGAAAGATCACGGTCCAAAAGCAGGATGGCTTATTTTGTCACTTGATAAAGAGTTTGTCAAAAAAAGATTTGGCGAAGTTGTTTCAAGGGTCGGACCCTTTCAAGGGTCCGACCCTAAGTTAATATCTTTGGGAAGACCAGAGATTTTTTCTATTGATCAAAAAATAAAAAAGAAATTTCCATCACTTTCTGTTGGTGTTGCAATTATTAAAGGAGTGACAGTTGAAAAATCAAATGCTAATTTAGAAAAAGAAAAAGAGGAAATTCTCAAATCATTAGAAAATCTAACAACAGAACAATTAGGGCAGTACCCCGAAATTCAATCGTATAGAAAACTCTACAAGGAAATGAAAGTTGATTGGCATTCAAAAAGGCCAAGTCCCGAAGCGTTGCTTCGTCGAGTTGCGCTCAAAAAGGGTTTGTACACTGTTAATACATGCGTTGATGCATATAATCTTGTTGTTATGAAACACAGGGTTTCTGTTGGCGCATTTGATTTGGATAAACTCGTAATGCCAAGCGTTTTGCGATTCCCAAAATCAGGTGAAAAAATTTTACTACTTGGAGACTTGGAAGAAACAGAATATAAAACAACAGAAATAGGATATTTTGATACAAAAGGCGGATATAATATTGACTTTAATTATCGTGATGCGCAACGAACAGCAGTGCAACTAGAAACAAAAAATCTCTATATCAATGTCGACGGTGTGTATGACATAACGTCTTCGCAAGTCGAAAAAGTTCTCAAAGAAGCTTGCGATACTATTATAAAATATTGCGGTGGAAAACTTGAATCATTTGGTGTTGAAATTGCTTCTGCATGAATAAGCTACTTATCGCAACCACGAATAAAGGAAAACTTGCGGAATTAAAAAGTTTTCTCAGCGATCTTCCTGTTCAACTGGTTTCTCTTGTTGATGTTGGTATTGTCGATGATGTTGAAGAAACAGGAAAAACATATAAAGATAATTCACAAAAGAAAGCAATCTATTATTCTCAAAAGAGCAATCTTCCTGCAATTGCTGACGATGGAGGGTTGGAAATCGCTGCGCTTGATGGTGCTCCTGGAGTTAAGTCTCGGAGATGGTTAGGGCAGGAAAAATCTGACGAAGTGCTACTTGGCCATTTAGCAAAGGTTTCAAAAAACCTTCCAGATAATAATCGAAAAGCTTGGTTTAAAACTGTTATATCATTTGCACTCCCCAGTGGTAAAGTATGGAGCGTTGGGGGAGAAGTAGAAGGAATTATTGTTAAAGTTCCACATACAAAAATACTCAAAGGGTATCCGTACCGTTCGTTTTTCTATCTTCCCAAACTTGGTAAGTACTACCACGAAAATGAATTATCAGACAAAGAGCAAAAGTTGTATAATCATAGATATAAGGCAATAGAAAAATTAAAACCAATAATCAGAAAAATATTAAGTAGTAAGTATTAAGCAATATGTTGGACGTAAAATTTATTCGGGAAAATCCGAGCCTTGTTCAAAAAGCAGCAAAAAATAAAGGTATTGATATAAATATTGATCACGTTTTGGAGATCGATAATAAATATCGTGAACTTTCTTTGTCTGTTCAAAAACTCAGAGAGGAAAAAAATCAACACGCAACAAGTATAAAAAGAAAACCAACAGAAGAACAACTTACAACCGGTCGTACTATTAAGGAAAAGTTAGAGAAAGAAGAACATGCGTTAAAAGCAGTAAAGGACCAGTTACAAGAATGGTTACTAAAAATTCCCAATCTTCCAAAGAGTGATGTTAAAGCAGGAAAAGATGAGTCGGAAAATGAGGTGGTTAAAAAATACAAAACACCGACAAAATTTGATTTTTCTCCAAAAGATCATCTCGATTTGGGAGAGCAATTAGATATCATCGATGTAAAGCGGGCGGCAAAAGTTTCGGGTACTAGATTTGCTTATTTAAAAAATGAAGCGGTCCTTTTAGAATTTGCGCTAGTTCAATTAGCAATGGAAACTTTGGTAAAAGAAGGATTTATTCCAGTTATTCCTCCAGTTTTAATTCATCAGGAAATTACAAACGGTCTTGGTTATTGGCAGGCAGGAGGAAATGAGGATTATTACCTTGTTGGAGAACCAATGGAAGGAAAAAATTTCTATCTCGTTGGTACTGCAGAGCATGCGATTGTCCCAATGCATAGAGATGAAGTATTAAATAAAAAAGATTTGCCAAAACGGTATGTTGCATTTTCGTCTGCGTTTCGCAGGGAAGCAGGAAGTTATGGAAAAGACACAAGAGGAATTTTGCGTGTTCATCAATTCGACAAAGTAGAAATGGTTTCTTTTGTCGCTGAAGAGAATGATGATAAAGAACACGACTATTTGCTTTCTTTAGAAGAAAAATTATTCCAAATGTTAGAGATTCCCTATCAAGTGGTAAAAATGTGTACTGGTGATTTAGGATTTCCATCAGCACGAAAATACGATATCGAAGCATGGATGCCGGGGCAAAATAAATATAGAGAAGTAACTTCGGTTTCAACAGTAACCGATTTTCAATCACGTCGACTCAATATTAAATATGTAGATAACTCTCCAGATGGTAATGAAAAGAAGTTTGTACATATTTTAAATGGTACTGCATTTGCAATTGGGAGAACTATTATTGCAATTTTAGAAAATTATCAGCAAAAAGATGGATCAATACGTATTCCAAAAGTTTTAAAAAAATATCTTGGAAAAGAAAAAATTTCTCCTTAGCTTCAATATAAAAAAAAATATGATAATTTTTGCTTTATGATTTTTGTTGTTATTGCAATCTAAAATTGTAATTTTGAAGCAAAGAAAAAATCTTGACAAAATAAAAAAAATACTGCACCATTAATGTAATTTCTGCTCATCCTTTCTGTCCGAGGAAATCTCTCGGACCTGCTAGAGAGCGGGGACGAGGGGAGGTGATTTATACAATGGCAAAAAAGAAAAAGAAGAAGAAAAAGTAAAATTGGTAAGGTAAAAAACTTTACCAATTGATCAGTTGGTAATCCCCTCGATTAACATCGGGGGGATTTTTTATGATAAAATAAAAATATGAAATTTCCTTTGTTTAGCTCATTGTTTAATTCAAATCAAAAAGAAATACAAAAATTGCTTCCAATTGTTTCTGAAATTAATTCCTTCGAGGAAAAAACAAAAAAATTAAAAGAAAATGATTTTGCAAAAAAGACAGAAGAATTTAAAGAGCGTTTATCAAATAGTGAATCGCTCGATCTTCTTTTACCAGAAGCTTTTGCATTGGTTCGAGAGGCAGCCAGGCGAAGCCTGGGTCAACGGCATTTTGATGTTCAGCTTATGGCAGGTGTTGCTTTAGCAACGGGAAAAATTGCAGAGCAAAAAACTGGAGAAGGAAAAACGCTTTCGGCAGTTCCCGCACTGTATCTCAACAGTTTAAAAAATAATAATATTCACTTGGTAACGGTAAATGATTATCTTGCTCGTCGTGATTGCGGCTGGATGGGGCCTGTTTTCCATGCTCTTGGACTATCTGTATCGTCAATTATCAGTGAACAATCATTTCTCTATGATCCAACGTTTGCCAATAGTCAGGTGAATGATTTTCGTCTTGCGCATCTTCGGCCTATCACAAGAAAAGAGGCATACGCAGCAGATATTGTGTATGGAATAAATTCAGAATTTGGATTTGACTATCTACGGGATAATATGGCGGGAAGCTTGTCGGATACTGTGCAACGTGGACATCACTTTGCTATTGTTGACGAAGTTGATTCGGTTCTGATTGATGAAGCAAGAACTCCACATATAATTTCTGCGCCAAAAGAAGAACCATCACAGAAATATTATGAGTACGCAAAACTTATCGAAAAACTAACAGCAGATAGTGATTATAAGATTGACGAAAAACTAAGAACAGCTCATTTAACAGATCACGGTATTGCAAAAATTGAAAAATTGTACGGCGTTGCCAATATTTATGAAACTGATTTCGACACAGTGTATCATTTGGAAGCAGCGTTAAAAGCAAGGACTCTTTTTCAGAAAGAAAAAGATTATATCGTCAAAGATAATCAAGTAATTCTCGTCGATGAATTTACCGGAAGACTTATGATTGGCAGAAGACTCTCCGAAGGTCTACACCAAGCATTGGAAGCAAAAGAGGGAGTGACCATTCAGAGGGAATCAAAAACCCTTGCCACGGTTTCTCTACAGAATTATTTTCGCATGTACGAAAAGTTGTCCGGTATGACAGGAACAGCAGTTACCGAAGCGGAAGAATTCCATAAAATCTACAAACTTGATGTGGTTGCTATTCCGACAAATAATCCAATGGTACGAGAAGATAAGCCGGATGCTGTCTATAAAACCGGTCGTGCAAAAGTTTCGGCTATTGTTGAAGAGATTGAGACAGCATATAAAACTGGACAGCCGGTACTTGTTGGTACAACATCAATCGACAAAAATGAAATTATTTCCCAAGCACTTCGAAGGCGAGGAATAAAACATGAGGTTCTAAATGCAAAAAATCACGAAAGGGAAGCAGAAATCATATCCCTTGCAGGAATGAAGGGGGCAGTCACTGTTGCAACAAATATGGCAGGACGAGGTGTTGATATTATTTTAGGAGGAGAGAAAAAAAATACAGATGACCCAAATCTTTGGGAGAAAAAACATACCGAAGTAATGCGCTTAGGAGGTTTGTATGTTATTGGCACGGAAAGACATGAATCAAGAAGAATAGATAATCAGTTGCGAGGCAGATCTGGACGACAGGGTGATCCTGGAGCTTCATGTTTTTATGTTGGCTTAGACGATGATATTATGCGTCTGTTTGGAGGAGATACAATTGCCGGTCTTATGACAAGGTTTAATATGCCAGAAGATGTGCCCTTGGCTCATCCAATTGTTTCCAGAGCTATAGAGCAAGCACAAGTAAAGGTTGAAGGATTTAACTTTGACATTAGAAAACATTTGGTTGATTATGATGATGTTTTGAATAAGCAGCGGGAAATTATCTACGACATGCGAAGAAAAGTATTGGAGTCTGAGACAGAAATTTCATTACGAGATGATATAAAAGAGAAAATACAAAAAGCAATTATCGCGTTGGTTATCGAAGACTCTCCAATACAAAAAATTATTGCTGAATTTGCAACCATTCTTCCTTTTGATGAGTTATCTCAAAAACAACTTGTTGCCCAGCTTGAGCAACAGCAAGATAGTGAAGAGAGACAGAAATTTCTAACTACCATTGCATTTGATATTTACGACAAACGAGAAGAGCAAGTGGGCCGTGATATTATGCGACAGATTGAGCGTTTTGTCATGCTTTCTGTTATTGATAATTTGTGGACAGACCATTTAGATGCCATAGAAAATTTGCGTCAAGGAATAGGTCTTCGCGGGTATGGACAGCGCGATCCGCTGGTTGAATATAAAAATGAAGCGTTTGCCATGTTTGAACAACTCATGCATGCTATTGATGATGAAGTAGTACACCGGATTTACAAAATTCAAGTACAACAAGCGCCTACTTCTCAGCCCTCACCTCAGGTAGTCGTTAATACACCACCAAGCGAAGTAAGCAAAACAAAGAATCAAGAATCGGGCGACGAGAAGAAAAAATTGGGAAGAAATGATCCGTGTTATTGTGGCTCAGGAAAAAAATATAAAAAATGCCACTGGCCGAATTAAAGATCTATGTCTGCTCAGAATAAAAAATCATCTTACGAACATCTACAGGAAAAGTGGGTAGCTCGCCATAAGGAGCTTCAAGAAAAAATACGAATAAAGCACAAAGAGTCTTTAGAATGGGTTGCAAAGAATCTTGCGCCAAAACAATTAGCAGTAGGGTCGCTTGGAGGACTGCTTCTTCTTGCCTCACCTGGTGTTTCTCTTCCTCTTCCACATCAGCTTATTGCTACAAATCAGGAAGCTTCCAGCGCTATTAATAAGAATGCATTTGTTGTGTCGGATCTTTCTCACGAGTTGCCAAATGAGGTAAGACCGCTTACGAATGAAGAGGAACAAAAAGTATTACAGGTTCTTTCAAGGGATTTTGATTTTAAACTTGCAGCAGAGTTAGATGGGAAGAGACTGAATAGAAGTTATGGTTTTATAGGACAAGAGCAACATTTAGCACGCTTCCCAGGCGATAGTTTGAGCAGCCATTTCGATTCAGAAGAAGAAGCACAAAAGTATTCTTTGGAAGGTATGGCGCCAGGGCTTGGGGCATGGGGATATTTTGCACCATCGAAAGAGCAGTTTACAAAAAAAGATAGCTTGCGGGAAAAATATTACATTGCAGTCCAAACATTTTTAGCACCTGGATTTTTAGACCATGTGAAAGACTATACAGATTTCTTTAAATATAGAAAAATGTTGGTGGTAAATCCAAACAATGGCAATGCAATTGTTGCGGTTATTGGGGATGCAGGTCCCGGAGAATCGACAGGAAAACATTTAGGTGGATCACCGGAGGTCATGCGTTATCTCGAGCGAGTTGATGGATCACTCAAGGGCCCGGTCCTTTACTTTTTTATCGATGATCCAAGTGATACAATTCTCTTAGGTCCGGTGTATTTAGATAAGTAATATGAAGAAGCATTTTTATAGTCATATTGTAGAAACTTCATCATTAACGCTTTCGCTTGGAGATATGGAATTATCGCAAGAGGAACGGATACACCTTGTTTCTCTTGTCGAGTCGCAATTGCACCATACTGTTTTGGATGCGGTCTTGTCTGAATTGTCAGAAGAAGATAAAAAAATATTCCTCAAGCACATTGCCTTGAGCGAACATGATAAAGTATGGGAGTTGCTCCATAGCAAGGTGAAAAATATAGAAGAAAAAATTCAAAAAGCGGCGGAAGAATTAAAAAAAGAACTTCATAATGATATTAAAAAAGCGCATGAGAAAGGAAAAACTACACTTTAATGCGGTAGCGTTTGGTAAAGTTTTTGCCGGATTTGAGCTGGCCAGAAACCTCAAGCTTCATATTTGTTATGTTGGTATGATAGGTACAAACGTTTTTTGAACAGGTGCCAAAAAGCAGTTCTCTGGTTGTCGTATTTCCTTCATCTTGACGAATCGAACCGCCGGCCCCTTCCTGTCGTCCATTGGTTTGATAAATAAGCGTATAGGAAACATTTGATGCAGCAGAAAGATTTCCAAAGTATATAAGCAATGCTTTCCTATCACCTCGCAGCTTTGGGCTAACGATAATTCCTGTACTCACCGATTGCCTTACCGATATTGCCTTTCCTGTTTTTGCTTGTGGAAGCATTTTTGCTTCAACAGAAAAAGGAAAAAGAAGAGTAGCAAAAAATAAAACTGTTAGGATTATTATTCTTTTCATCTGCTCTTCAATGTAACACAAAAATATATCGTAGTCAAAAAATCTATGGTATACTAAGTCAAGTTATGGATAGACGTATTCTGCTAAAATCAATAGTGATAGTAGGAATTATGTTGGTTATTGGTGGCGGAGCTATGTATTATTTCTTGCCTATCAAAGGAGAACAACCTGTTGTTTCAACAACACAAAAACTACCTTCTCAAACAGTAAAGACATATACTGATGGTTCGGGGTTTACTTTTAATTATCCAGAAGATGTTGTACTTACGAAGCAAGATATAAATGATAGCATAACATATTCAAATCTTGAGTTAACTTCTGCAAAATCACCTGGTAAAATCTCTGTAAAAATCCAGGATTCAGATGTTGCATCTATTGATCAGTGGCTGGCAAAAAATACCAAAGCTTCAGTGTCGGCAACAGCAAAAGAAGTAAAGCTTGGGGATTTATCAGCACGCGAAATACAAGTTGGAGATGCATTCGTAACAGCTGCTTTGGATAAAGGAATTCTTTTTACTATAAAAGTTGATCCACAGAAGGAAAAAGATTACTGGGTTTCTGTATATAATGCGATTCTTCCTAGCTTCTCTTTTGTTTCACCGTCTGCTGCTCCAGTAGCTTCATCAGATCAATCGAGTGACGATGTTGTTTTGGAGGAAGAAACTACACAATGATAGATGTTGGCATGATTATTTTTGCAAAGTATCTTTTTTTGGTTATAGTTTTTTTAACTGTTGGCTATTTTTTTATGCAAAAAAGAACTGTGCAAAAAAAAATACTTTTTTTTGCATTGATTAGTCTTCCGCTCATATTCATTATTGCAAAAATACTCAGTATGTTTTACTATGATCCAAGGCCATTTGTTCTATATCACTTTACACCGCTTATTCCCCATGATGCTACAAATGGATTTCCATCGGACCACGCGCTTTTAAGCTTTGGATTAAGTTTTCTTTTATTCTTCTTTCACCAAAAAATTGGTGCATGTTTACTATTTCTTAGTATTTTGGTAGGCATTTCAAGGATGTATGTTGGTGTGCATTCATGGGTTGATATAACTGCCAGTTTTTTTATCGCTTTTGTCGTCGCGTTTGGTACGCACTTGATTTTAAAAAGAGTTTATCGTTAAATGCGCCTATGGATAATCTGACAGGCTGGAAGAATAAGGCAACGCTTATTCGTAAATGGTCACTTATTGCAACATCAAAAGCAGGGTCTGGTCATCCCACATCGTGTATGTCGGCTGCTGATATTGGAGCCGTGCTTTTTGATACATATTTTATGTACGATGTAAAAAATCCAAAAAATCCAAACAATGATCGGTTTGTTCTTTCCAAAGGTCATGCCTCACCTCTTCTCTATACGCTTTTTGCCATGAGCGGCGGATTGCCGATGGAGGAATTGAAAACACTTCGAAAGTTCAATAGTCGTCTTGAAGGACATCCTAGTCCGAGATTTCCATTTGCCGAAGTTACCACTGGTTCTTTGGGACAAGGACTATCAATTGGTGCTGGTATTGCCTTGTCTGCAAAGAAAGATAAGCGTTTGTTTAAAACATTTGTTCTCTTAGGAGATGGAGAAATGGCGGAGGGAAGTGTGTGGGAGGCGGCTAATTTTGCTTACTTTTATAAATTAAATAATCTCATTGCAATTGCAGATGTCAATGGTTTAGGACAGAGTCAAGAGACCATGTTTCAACGAAATATAGAAGAGTATGCAAAGCGATTTTCTGCTTTTGGGTGGGAAGTGATTGCTATTGATGGCCATGATTTTTCGGAAATAGACAAAGCGTTTTCTCTGGCAACAAAAAATCCAAGCGATAAACCCTTTGTTATTATTGCAAAAACACAAAAAGGAAAAGGAGTGTCGTTTTTAGAAGGAAAAGAAGGCTGGCACGGCAAAGCATTAAAGAAAGAAGAATTGGAAAAGGCACTTTTGGAATTGGGAGAAGTTGATGATAGCTTAAGGTTTAAACTTAAAATCCCTAGTGTCATTCTGAACGAAGTGAAGAATCTCGAGCAAAGCGAGACCCTTCGTTCCACTCAGGATGACATTGAGTATAAAAAGGTAGAAGAGATTGCAACGCGTGATGTTTACGGAACTATTTTGGGAGAACTGGGAAATACAAACCCCTTGATTTTTTCTCTTGATGGAGACGTAAAAAACTCGACCTATTCTCAGGATTTTAAAAAAACCCATCCGGATAGGTTCATTGAATGTTTTATTGCCGAGCAAAATATGGTAGGCGTTGCCACAGGACTTTCAACACAAGGAAAAATTCCTTTTGTCTCAACATTTGCCGCATTCTTAACTCGTGCATTTGATCAAATCAGGATGGCAGCAGTTTCAAAAGCAAATGTAAAATTTGTGGGTTCGCATGCTGGTATTTCGATTGGTGAAGATGGACCATCGCAAATGGGTCTTGAAGATATCGCAATGTTCGGCGCGTTACCGGATACAGTTATTTTGCATCCGTCGGATGCCGTATCAACTGCAAAACTTTTGCCCCTTATGGTTTCTCATGTTGGCATTTCGTACTTACGTACGCTTCGACCAAAAACACCGGTGCTGTATGATTCAAACGAGGAGTTCTCAATTGGAGGGTCGAAGATTCTTCGATCTTCAAAAGAAGACTCTGTAACCGTTGTCGCAGCAGGGATTACTGTTCACGAAGTACTCAAAGCATACGAAGTTCTCAAAAATCAAGGAATTATGATACGTGTCGTTGATTGTTATTCTGTGAAACCAATAGACAAAGAAACACTTACCAAAAGTTTACAAGAAACAAAGAAAAAGACTATTATTACCGTTGAAGATCATTTTGAACATGGTGGTCTTGGAGATTTTGTGTTATCGGCAATATCAGATGCGAGTGCGCGCGTTGAAAAAATGGCAGTGACAAAAATCTCTCGTTCCGGCACCAAAGACGAACTCCTCAACGATGCCGGCATTTCCGCAAATCACATCGTTGAAAAGGTAAAGAATCTTATTTAAGTATGTGGTTAGGACTTTTAGCATTATTTATTGCAAGTTTTTTTGGCGGTGCAATTACACCAATACTTGTTAAATTGGGAGTAAAAGAGATTCCACCACTTACATTTAGTGCGATGCGATTTTTCCTCGCAACAATTTTTTTTACTCCCTTCTTTTTTACTCAAAAAATAGACAACTTAAATCGTAGAAATATTTTTACCCTTTTTCTAGCATCAATACCATTTACGTTAAATATTGCATTTTTCAGTGTTGGTATTCAATTTACAACAGCAGTTATGTCTCAAATATTCTACGCATCAGGCTCACTTATTGTGGCAATTTTAGCTTACCTTTTTTTCAAAGACCAACTGAATCGATACAAGATTGCTGGTTTAATACTTGCTCTCTTTGGAGTTGTTTTTCTTATTGAAAGGTCTGCTGCAACACAACAGACATTAACTTTTGGTACACCTTTAGGAAACATACTGATTCTTTGTGCGGTTTTTTCATACGCTTCTTACCTTGTTATTTCTCAAAAAATGACAAAAATGTACACTCCGCAAACGACAAGCTTTTTTAGTTTTGTAACGTCTGCAATTATTTTAGCTATCGTTTCCCCAATAGAACTTTTAATTCGCCCCGTTACTTTTGAGAGCGTTACGATGATTGGTATTTATTCCCTTCTTGGCGTTGCGCTGTTTTCTTCTGCCTTGTACTTTTTCCTAGTGCAGTTTGGGATTAAAAGGACAGATGCTTTCACTGCATCTCTTTTTCATTATACTGCTCCTTTCTTTGCAGCAATTGCAGCAGCACCAATTCTCGGTGAAAAATCTACAGTCAGTCTTGCGTTTGGTGGATTTCTGATTATTCTCGGGGTGTTTCTCGCAACAACATATGAACAAGTCAGAAAATATCTAAAATCCGTGCTACAATAACCTCATGGAAAAAATTGATCCTGCCCAGGAAACATGGGATAAAAAAAAGATTGGAGTTGCCATACTTGCTCTTATTGCGCTTGTGGGAGTAGGCTTGTGGTCAAAAGGATTTGTCTTTGGTAAAGCCAAACAAAATAGTACGTTTCAATCAACCATTAAATCTTTGGGCGCAGTTGAAGGTGCAAGCACAGAAGGTCAGGATACATCCGCGCCTTCTTCCAAAAATAGCGATCAAGGATCGCCATTTTCCTTTTCTCATCCAAACATACAAGCAACCATACAGGCAGATGCGCAACAAAAGCTAAATGAAATTAAACAGCAAATCACAAGTCTTAATGTTGGAGATATTGCCTCATCATCTCCTCAAGTACAGAAAGTGATTAACGATCTTAAATCGCTCCAGCAGTATCCAAAAGATCAGGCAAAACAAATGTGTGAAAATATTTGTAAAAGTTTTTAATATATGGAAGAGATAAAAGAAAGAGTTGCAAAACTTTTAGAAAAGCTAGATATAACAAGTAAAAAAAAGAAAATACACGATCTTGTTGCAGAGAGCATGCAAGTTGGATTTTGGCAGAATCACCAAGCTGCAGCAAAAAAAATGAAGTCACTTTCTGATCTGCAAAAAGAAGTCGAGGAGGCGCAGTGGCTTTCGGAGTTAGTTGCGAATGGTGAATACAAAGAAGCTGAAAAAACACTTGAAAAGTTTGAAATGATGCTCTATTTTTCTGGCCTTTATGATTTGGGATCTGCAATTCTTTCACTTCATGCAGGACAAGGAGGAGTAGAAGCAATGGATTGGACAGCGATGCTCCAGAGGATGTACACACGATTTTGCGAGAAAAAGGGGTGGTCATATGAAATTATAGAAGAGACACTAGGCGAAGAGGCAGGCATAAAGGCAGTAACGCTTTCTGTAGAGGGAAAGTATGCATATGGATTCCTCAAATACGAAGCAGGAGTACATCGATTGGTTCGCCAATCACCCTTTAATGCCGACAACTTACGACAAACATCTTTTGCGTTGGTTGAGGTATTGCCACAGATAGAAGACGAAAAAGAAATAGCAATTCTAGATGATGATTTAGAATGGGAATTTTACCGAAGCGGCGGACATGGTGGTCAAAATGTCAATAAAGTTTCAACAGCAGTTAGACTTAAACATATACCAAGTGGTATTATTGTTACTGCGCAAAAAGAACGTTATCAAGGGCAAAATCGGGAAAATGCTTTAAAAATTTTGCGGGCAAAGCTTTGGATTGTACAAGAGGAAGAGCGAAAAAAAGAAGAGCAAAAACTAAAAGGTGGGTATAAAACGCCCGGGTGGGGAAATCAAATTCGCTCGTACATATTGCACCCGTATCACATGGTAAAAGATTTGCGGACCAATTTTGAAACAGGAAATACCGATGCAGTACTCAATGGAGACTTAGATGGATTTATCGAAGCGGAATTGCGGCAATTATCATAAATAGTTGTCAAAAGGAGTAATTTATGGTTATACTGGAGATAGGATTATTTTAAAAAGCCAGGAGGTGATTCTACAAGATGGATAAAGAAAAAATTGCAACTTTAGAAGATCAGCCATTAATGCATCAAATAAACCAAATCAAAAATAATTATTTTTTTTCTCCAAAAATACTCACCATAGTATTTGGTGCGGTGTTTTTAGGAATTGGAAGCGGATATCTTTTAGCCAAAAATATATCAGGTGTACCAGTTATTGGTAAGACAACCAATGGATCTTCAGCGGTTTCTAAGGGGATAATTGTTGGCTCAAACGATACAAAAACATTCAAAGACACTGCAGAAGGTATTTTACAGGAAGGGGGTATTGAAGGTGAAGGTCAATATCATTTGGTAAGACCCGGTGGAGATAGTCAGAATGTATATCTTACATCATCATCTGTTGATCTGTCTCAATTTATAAAAAAGAAGGTAAAAGTTTGGGGACAGACACAAAAAGCCCAAACTGCTGGTTGGCTTATGGATGTTGGGAAAGTGGAGGTGCTATAATGATAAAGCTTGATAAGGTTTCAAAAACCTTTGGACTTGGCACGTCTGGCCTTTTGGACATATCTCTTGTTGTAGAAAAAGGAGAATTTGTATTTTTGGTAGGTCCCACTGGGTCTGGAAAAACAACACTTTTTCGACTGCTTATTCGAGACATGCTTCCCACAAAAGGATCAATTACTGTTGGCGAATTTGACATTATAAAACTTCCTCATAAAAAAATTCCCACTTTACGAAAAAAAATTGGCGTTGTGTTTCAAGATCTTAAGCTGTTGACAGACAGAACTATTTTTGAAAATATTGTTTTACCCTTGGAAGTAACAGGAGTTAAGCCAGAAGACGCAAAAAAGCAAGTTGAGGAAGTAATGCTACAGGTTGATATTGCGGTGCATCGCGATAAGTTTCCTATACAGCTTTCGGGAGGAGAGTTGCAACGAGCAGCAATAGCCCGAGCACTTGTTTTTTCTCCAGATATTCTCTTGGCCGATGAGCCAACAGGGAATTTAGATCCGGCTACAGGTCGGGAAATCTTAAAACTTCTTTTAGATGTCAATAAAAAGGGGACAACAGTCATTATGGCAACACATAATATCGACATTGTCAACAGTCTTGAAAAAAGAGTTATTGCTTTGGAAAAAGGCAAACTTGTTCGAGATCAAAAGAAAGGAAAATATGCAGCGGGTTCTTAAAACAACGTGGCGTCATATAAGACGATCCCCATATCAAGCATTTGCGGCTGTTTTTATTATGATGCAGACATTTTTTGTTTTGTCGCTTTTTACATTTCTCATTTTTGGTTCATCAAAAATTATCGAGTATTTTGAATCTATTCCGCAAGTAACAGCTTTTTTTAGAGAGGATGTAAAGCAGGAGCAAATAGATGCACTTGGACAACAAGTACGGGATACAAAAAAAATTGCCAAGATAGAATTTATTTCTAAACAAGAAGCATTAAAAATATACCGTGAACAAAATAAAGATGATCCTCTCCTTTTAGATTTAGTAACCGCAGATATTTTACCACCAGCCTTTAAGGTTTCGACAAATAAAATAGATGATTTGACAGCTATATCTGAGATTTTAAGTACTTCGCCAATTGTTGATCGGGTTGTATTTCAAAAAGATGTGGTGCATACACTTGCATCATGGACAAACGCATTGCGCAAAATAGGCATTGTGCTTACTGTTGTTTTGTCGCTTGATTCAATTTTTCTGATGATTATTATTATCGGCATTAAGATATCGCAAAAGAAGCAGGAAATCGAAATTGTTCGCTTAGTTGGCGCAACGAATTGGTATGTTCGTTGGCCATTTATTTTCGAAGGTGTATTGTATGGTGTTATCGGTGCATTTTTTGGCTGGCTTGTCAGCGTAGTACTTCTTTGGTATGCAACGCCATTTCTTTCGTCTTTCTTGCAAGGTATTCCGCTTTTGCCAATTGCCCCACTGTTTCTGTTTAAATTATTAGGTATTGAGCTTCTCTTTGCAGTGGTTCTAGGTGTTTTCTCGAGCTTCCTGGCAGTACTTCGGTATCTAAAATAAGAGGTACGATTTACGATTTATGATTTATGATTTTGAGAAACAGAAAATATTTCTTTTTACTTATTCTCGTCTTAGTATTTTACGTTGTTTCACATAACATTGCATTTGCGCAAGAAACCCCGACTACTCCTACGGTAACTCCAACGCCTGACAATAGTAAAGATCAACAAGATTTACAAAATAAAATCAATGATTTGCAAAATAAAATAAAAGATGTGCAAGGGCAAGAGCGGACATTATCTTCGCAAATTGCTGTTATGGATAACCAAACAAAGCTCACGCAGTACCGTATTGATGCAACAAAACAGCAAATTCTGGCTATTGCAGGAGATATAGAAACGACAACGCAAAAAATAACAACACTCGAAGAATCTCTTAATAAACTCACAAAAGTACTCATGAATAGAATAGTGGTTACGTATGAAGTAGGAAGTATTCAGCCATTTCATGTTCTCTTGTCGTCAAATAGTCCATCTGATTTTCTTTCTCGATTAAGTTATCTAAAAATTGCTCAAGAGCACGATAAAAAACTTATCTATGCAACCGAGCAGGCAAAAAACGACTACGCAACACAAAGAAAAATTTTTGAAGATAAAAAGAAAAAAGTAGAATTACTCAAAACGCAACTGGAGGCATATACACGGCAATTGAATATAGAAAAACAGAACAGACAAAGATTGCTTACAGAAACACAAGGGAGTGAAGCAACATACCAAAAATTGCTTGCCCAAGCAGAAGCACAGCTTGCTGCCTTTTCTAACTTCGCAGCGGCCCGTGGAGGAGCAAGTATTTTGAGTAATCAGACAGTTTGTGACGACTGGGGATGTTATTATAATCAAAGAGATTCGCAATGGGGTAGTCTTGCATTAAATAATAGTAAATATACTATTGCAAGCGATGGTTGTTTGGTAACTGCGATGGCAATGGTATATACACACTATGGACATAAAAGTGTAACACCACTTAGTATTAATGGAAACTCAAATAATTTTGCTTCTTACTACCCAGCATATCTTAAATACACAATTACAGCAGATGGAGCAACAACCAACAGGGTAGGCGCGAGTATTGATGGCGAGCTTTCTTCTGGACATCCGGTGGTTGTTGGGGTCTCCTACGACGGAGGTCCAATTCCTGATCATTTTGTGGTTTTAATAAGTGGATCAAATGGTAATTATAAAATGAATGATCCGTTTACTCCAAATGGTCGCAATATAAACTTTTCCGATTACTATTCGGTAGCTCGTATTCGAGAGATTGATAAGGTTGTTTTTTAAAAAAACTACATGTCTTTATCAAAAAATGCTCATATTCTCTCTATTACAATTTTCTTTGTTTTTTTATCATTTTTTCTTTTCTTTCCAGGTCAGGTTTTTGCAGCAAATATCGCCATTAACGAATTTATGGCAAATCCGCCAAGCGGTCAAGGTGAGTGGGTAGAGCTTTATAATCCAACGGGGAGTACTGTAACACTTACTGGTTGGAAACTTATTGATGGTAGTAATAATACAAAGTCACTTGATAGTCTAGGAGCAATTCAGGCCAGTGGGTTTATAATTTACGAATACGCAAGCGATGGTTGGTTAAATAATACTGCAAGTGGAAGTAAGCCTGAAACCATAACATTGAAAGATAACAATGGGTCTCTTATTGACAGTTATTCCTATACAGTTGATCAAAAAGAAAATGTAACTACTGGGAGAAGTCCAGACGGTTCAAGCACGTGGATTGTTTTGGCCGCTGCGACAAAAGGATTGCCAAATAGTCAATCCGAGCCAACGGCAACATCTACTCCAACTCCAACTCCTTCGCAAGTTCCCACATCTACTCCAACTCCAACTTCAAAACCAACAGCAACAATAAAACCTGCAGCAACTGCGACATTTACGCCTACGCCATCACCGAAACAGCAAACCACAACAGCCATATCTTCTTCTCCGACTCCTTTGAGAAATCAACTCACCGAAGAAGCGAAAGCAACAAATGAAACTATTCCAACTTCTGTACTGGGAGATAGTACTGCAAGTGCTGCATTAGAATCGCTTTTTCCATCAACACAATCATCAAAAAGTGTAAAAATGGCCGGAGCTACAAACAATATTATTGGGAAAATTATTATGGGTATTGGTGTTGTTTTTGTAATTGTGTCTGGTATACTAGCTTTTCGAAGGTACAAAAAGAATAGGGACGACTTGCTTTAATGATTTAAATCATTAAAGCAGTGTAAAGTATGATGAAAAAAGAAGAAGTGTATATTACTAACAATTCTAAGGAGACACAAAAAGTTGGTGAGGATTTTGTTCAACAAGCTCAAAGGTCTGACCTTTCGAGGCTGCAAGGCCAGGCCTTGCAGAGAAAACACGCTTTTATTATCGCACTGCATGGAGATTTAGGTGGAGGAAAAACAACATTTACGCAAGGAATAGCGAGAGGATTGGGAATTAAAAGGCGGATTATATCGCCGACGTTTGTTATTGTTCGACAGTATAATTTGCGTGATTACTCTTCGAGCGGAGCGCAGCGTAGTCGAGAAGTTATCAAAGCAGATAGTTCTCGACAAGCTCGAACAATAAATTTTTATCACATAGATCTTTATAGAGTTGAGAGTCTAAAAGATATTGAAATGTTAGGGATTGAAGAAATTATTAATGATCCAAAAAATATTGTTGTGATCGAATGGGCGGAGAAAATAAAGGATTTATTACCAAAAGAGAGAATTGATATTCATTTTGAATATATATCAGATGATAAACGAAAGGTAACTTTTTATGAATGATCAAGATGTTCAAAAAGGAATAAAAGTTCTACAAGAAGGTGGCATTGTAATTTTTCCAACAGATACTGCGTTTGGCATTGGCTGTCGTATTGATGACGAAAAGGCAGTAAAGCGATTATTTACCATTCGCAAAAGGCCAGAAACACAAGCAACCCCTGTACTTGCTGATACAGTAAAAATGGCGCAGGATTATTTACAACCTATGCCAAAAGAAATTATCGATAAGCTTATAGAGCCATATTGGCCAGGTGCACTTACTATAATACTGTACTGTAATAAAGTGAAAGTGCCATCGTTGGTTCGGGGTGGAGGAGAAACGTTGGGTGTTCGGATTCCAAATCACAAAACTGCCCGAGCAATTATTCGAGGTGTCGGTATTCCTATTTTAGGTCCTTCTGCAAATTTTCATGGGGAAACTACGCCGTATCGTTTTGAAGATTTGGATCAAAAACTCATAAAACTAGTTGATTATATTGTATCTGGGGAATGTTCGGTAAGAATGGCGTCGACTGTTATTGATTGCACAAAAAAACCTTGGAAAATTATAAGAGAAGGAGCAGTTAAATTATGAATATGTTAGTAATTGACACAGCAAGCAATAAAATAATCAAAGTAGGTTTAAAAACAGAACATGGCCTAGATATTGTGGAGCAAAAGATTGCTGTTCAAAAAGCTCAGATTGTACTTCCATTAATCGATAAGCTTTTGAAGAAGCATAAGCGAAAACTTTACGATATTACATCGATTGAAGTCAATACTGGACCAGGATCATTTACTGGATTACGGGTAGGTATTTCTATTGCGAATGCGCTTGGGTTCGTGCTAAAAATTCCCATCAATGGAGAAAAAATTGAGGTCTTTGTAGAGCCTCGATATTGATGCTATACTACAAGTATGAAAGATTTCCTGCACCATCTTTTTTTACCGAGAGAGTCAAATAATCATCGGGCAAAACTGCTCCATCATAAAAGTCTTCTTTTTGTTATTACCTTTTTTCTTATTGGGCAAGTAATACTTTCGGCAGTAAAGCAAAATTATCAGCAAGTCCTAGGTAGCGTCACAGATATATCTTCTCAGATTCTTCTTTCATTAACAAATAAAGAGCGCGAACACATAGGACTTATACCTTTACAGTTAAATGATGCGCTTGTAAAAGCAGCGCTCGCCAAGGCAAAATACATGTTTGCAAATAATTATTGGGCGCACAATGCTCCGGATGGCACGCCTCCATGGGTTTTTATTAAGCAGGCAGGATACGATTATACATACGCTGGAGAAAATTTAGCTCGCGGTTTTGCTACGTCTGATGATGTTGTTAATGCTTGGATGGCAAGCCCAACACACAAAGAGAATATGTTGTCTAGTAATTATCAAGATATCGGTTTTGCAGTTATGGATGGTAAGCTTTTGGGAGAAGATACAACGCTTGTCGTTGAAATGTTTGGAAACACAAAGCTTCCTGTGGCAAGGAAACAAGAATCAGAAACAGTGAAGGTTGCGGAAACGGTTCCCCAAACAGTTGTCTATGGAGCTAATTCTCCATCGCAATCTCTTCCTGTTACTGTCACAAAAAAACCTTTTATAGATAGTTTTTCTTTGTCTTGGCGTGTAAGTATGCTCACACTTTTATTATTTGTTTCTATTCTTGTTTTGGATATGATTATTGTAGAGAGAAAAAAGATTGCTCGTCTTGTTGGTCATAATCTTGATCATATTATGTTTCTGGGACTCATTTTGTTATTTGTTGCTATGGTAAGTCGTGGAGTTACACTATAATGATACAGAAAAGTAAAACACATATTATTTATTATCTTGCTCTTTTTACCATAGTAATGTTGGGGATAATTTTTGCTTTGCATATGGCATATAGCAGGCAAGGCCAGATGTTAATCGTTGTTGTGACTACTTTTTTTTATGTCTTATTAGGCATAGTACATCATAAAGCAAATCATGATCTAACAGCCAAAATTGTGATAGAATACATGCTTATTGGTGCATTAGGAATGACTATTGTTTCTTTTTTTCTTAACGGAGCATTATGAAAGGAATAATTTTAGCAGGAGGACTTGCAACACGGCTTCGGCCTTTAACATGGGTAACGAATAAGCATCTCTTGCCAATCTACAACAAGCCGATGATTTATTATCCTCTTGAGGCTATGGTAAAAGCAGGTATTCGTGAAGTTTTAATTACGAGTTCTTCTGATCATGCAGGGCATTTTGTAAATCTCTTAAAAAGTGGAGAAGAGTTTGGTTTGCAATTAGAATATGCTGTGCAAGAAAATCCTAAAGGGGGTATTGCAGATGCAATTCTTCTCGGTGAAGAATTTGCAAAAAATGAGAAAACACTTGTTATTCTTGGTGACAACATTTTTAGTTTTAGTCTGCATGACAGTGTTGCATCTTTTAAAAAGAGAAATACTGGCGCTGTTGTTTTTGGCATCGAAATGGAAACTAACTCAAAGCAATATGGAGTTATCCAAGCAGATAGTCAAAGAAACGTATTGTCCATCGAAGAAAAACCAGCACATCCAAAATCAAATATTGCCCAAGCGGGTATTTACATGTACGATGAAAGAGTGTTTTCTTTTATTAAAAATCTCATGCCTTCAAAAAGAGGAGAATTAGAAGTTACCGATTTAAATAGCGTATATGTGCAAGAGGGTACTATGCAGTGTGAGACATTGGATTGGTGGGTCGATGCCGGTACATCATTTGATGAGCTATTACGAGCGAATAATATGGTTGCGGAGAAAGTAAAAAAGGGAGAATTAGTATGAGTATTGCAAAACTTGAAATTGCTAAAAAAGTAACAACGCTTGATCCATCTGGTACAGAGAATGGTTCCTTAATCGAGCTCTATAAAGATGGTGAAAAAACTATAGCGTATCTAACATCAGTAAAACCAGGAATGTTTAAGGGTTATCACCTTCATAGGGTGCGGGCAGCACGATATGTACCTTTGCAAGGAAAAATGAAAATTATTCTGTATGTTCCTGGGCAAAAAAATCGCGAGGAATACATTTTAGATGCTTTGTCTCCACAGAGACTTTTTATTCCAAAGAATGTTGCGACTGGACTTTTAAATATTGATGCTTCGGAGGCATGGCTTATCAACTATCCTGATCCTGCGTATGACCCAAGTCTTAAAGATGAACAGATTGAATATACAGAAGAAGAATTAAAAAATGGAGTCATAAAATAATCTTCATGAAACTATTAGTGACTGGTGGTGCAGGATTTATTGGATCAAATTTTATTCTTTATTGGATAAAAAAATATCCGCAAGACTACATTATAAATTTTGATAAACTGACGTATGCCGGTAATCTGGAAAATCTTTCCGAAATTGAAAACAATTCCCATTATAGTTTTATTCAGGGAGATATTTGTAATCCTGTGCAGGTAGAGAAGGCAATGGATGGCATCGATATAGTTGTACATTTTGCAGCAGAAAGCCATGTAGATCGTTCAATCATGACGCCCGCAACATTTGTTATGACAAATGTTATTGGAACAGAGGTTCTTCTAGATGCCGCATTAAAAAATAGAGCAAAAAAATTCCACCATGTTTCAACAGATGAGGTGTTTGGAAGCCTTAATCTTACTAGTTCGAACAAATTTAATGAACGAACATCATATAATCCCAGAAGTCCTTATTCAGCAAGCAAAGCTGGATCTGACCATTTAGTGAGAGCATACCATACAACCTATGGACTACCTATAACGATTACAAATTGTTCAAATAACTTTGGTCCGTATCAGTTTCCTGAAAAGATTATTCCTCTTGCGATTACAAATCTTTTAGAAGGAAAAAAGATTCCGATCTACGGAGATGGATTGTATGTCCGGGACTGGCTCTATGTCGAAGATCACTGTCGGGCAATTGCTACTGTGTTGCAAAAGGGCCGAGCTGGTGAGACATATTGCATTGGGGGATTAACTCAAGATATTAATAATCTTACTGTTGCAAAAAAAATTCTTACACTTCTTGGAAAGGATGAGGACATGATTGAGTTTGTGAAAGACCGTCCAGGACATGATAGACGGTATGCAATCGACTGGTCAAAAATCAAAAATGAATTAGGTTGGAGTCCAAAGCATTCATTTGACGAATATCTTGCAAAAACTGTCGATTGGTATAAAACCCACGAAAATTGGTGGAAAAGACTAAAAAGTTCTGCTTCATAACTCTTCCGTTTTTCTTTTTGGCATGCTACAATACAATTTATGACTATAACTTTTGTTGGACACGGCTATGTGGGATTAGTGAGTGCTTCTGTTTTTGCGCAGTTAGGTAATACTGTTTGGGTTATTGGCCACACCAAGGAGAAAATTGAAAACCTTAAAAAGGGAGTAATTCCTATCTACGAACCAGGACTAGAAGAAATGGTTAAGCGAAATGTGAAAGCAAAACGGCTTCTTTTTACGCTTGATTACAAAGAGGCAATTCCAGCATCCGATGTCGTTTTTATTGCAGTAGGTACACCGCCAAAAAAAACTGGTGAAGCAGATCTTTCGGTTGTTTTTGAAGTTGCGGAGGAAATTGGGAAGTATATAGATGGATACACAGTAGTGGTAACAAAAAGCACCGTGCCAGTTGGAACAAACGAGGAGATAAAAAAAATTATTGAGAAAGTAAAACCGAAAAAAGCAACGTTTGATATTGCCTCAACGCCAGAATTTTTACGTGAAGGGCAAGCAATAAGCGATACACTTCATCCAGATAGAATTGTTATTGGTACAGAAACAAAGAAAGCAGAGAGTATATTAAAAGAATTGCATAAGCCAGTTGATGGAGTATTAGTGACAACAAATATCCCAACAGCAGAAATGATAAAGTATGCTGCGAATGCATTTCTTGCAACAAAAATTTCGTTTGCTAATGCAATTGCCCACCTTTCGGAACTAACTGGTGCGGACGGGTTAAAAGTTTTAGAAGGAGTTGGATTAGACAAAAGAGTAGGTAGTGCATTTCTTTCTCCAGGTCCAGGATATGGTGGGAGCTGTTTCCCAAAAGATGTAAAAGCACTTATTGCAATAGCAAAACAACATGGATATGATTTCCTGCTTCTTAAAGATGTTGAAGCAATTAACCAACAAGCGATGCAAGGAATAGTACAAAAAACAAAAGATGTGTTGCATGATAATGTAAAAGACAAAACGATTGGTATTCTTGGATTCTCTTTTAAACCGGATACCGATGATATGCGGGATGCGCCATCCATTTTTATTATTCAATCACTGCAGAAAAGTGGCGCAAAGATAAAGGCATATGATCCAATTGCGACAGAAAACGCAAGAAAGCTTTTACATAATGTTACGTTTTGTGAAAATTCGTATGCAGTGGCAGAACATGCAGATGTTCTTATCGTTGTAACAGAATGGAATGAATTTCGCCAGCTCGATCTTTCAAAGATAAAAAATTTAATGAGAAGACCTATTCTTATTGATGGAAGAAATATCTATGATCCACAAAAAGTCAAAGAATTAGGGTTTGTCTACCAGGGTGTGGGAAGAAAATAAACATGTCAAAGAAAGTACTTATTACGGGAATATCTGGATTTGTCGGGAGTCATTTAGCAGAATACTTACTCTCTAAAAAAAACTATACCATAAGCGGTACGTATCTTTCAGAGCAAAGCCTTATAAATGTAGAAGGATTTAAAGATAAGCTTCATTTAACTCACATTGACCTAAAAAATAGCAAGGCTGTTTTTCAGCTTATTAACTCTCTAAAGCCAGATTTAATTTTTCATTTAGCAGCGCTTCCGGCAGTAGGGAGCAGTTTTGATAGGCCGATTGAAACAATCGTCAATAATGTTACAGCAGAAGCAAATGTATTAGAAGCAATAAAGAATGCACATCTTCTTGACTGTCGTATTCTGGTTGTGTCATCAGCAGACGTTTATGGAAAGGTTTCAAAAAAAGACTTACCAATAGATGAAAATACAAGTTTTAATCCTACAAATGCGTATGCGGTATCAAAAATCGCACAAGATTTCTTGGGGCTTCAATACGAGATTGCTTATGGTCTTAAAGTTATTCGCGCAAGGCCTTTTAATCATTTTGGCCCACGACAATCATTGGGTTTTGTTGTTGCAGATTTTGCTTGTAAAATTGCAAAAATAGAAAAAGGAAAAATGACACCTGTTTTACGAGTCGGTAATCTTGATTCAAAACGCGATTATACAGATGTTCGAGATATGGTAAATGCATACGCACTTCTTATTGAAAAAGGCAAGGTGGGGGAAGTGTATAATATAGGATCTGGTATCTCTTATAAAACATCAGATTTATTACATATTTTATTATCGTTATCGACAGTAAAAATTAAAATTGAGGTTGATTCAACACTTCTTCGACCGCAAGAATCCCCAGACAGATTGTGTGATAACAGAAAATTTACAAAACTTACAGGATGGAAACCTACAATCCTTATTAAGACAACATTAAAAGAGACGCTGGACTATTGGAGAAGTATACTCTAAAATAAATACTATGAAACGTGCGCTAATTACGGGCATAACTGGACAAGATGGGTCATATTTAGCAGAATTATTGCTTAATAAAAGGTATAAAGTGTATGGGTTAACGAGGCGAACAAGTACAGTTAATAACGAGAGAATTGAACATATTCAAGATAAAATAACATTGGTTCAAGGAGACCTGCTTGATCAAAGCTCTTTATCTTCGGCCATTATGGAATCAGAACCAGATGAAGTGTATAACTTAGCGGCACAATCATTCGTAAAAACGTCATGGAATCAACCAGTACTTACAGGAGAATTCACTGCACTAGGAGTGACTAGAATGCTTGAGGCTATTCGGGTTGTTAATCCCAAAATCAAATTTTATCAAGCGTCTTCATCTGAAATGTTTGGAAAAGTTACCGAAACGCCACAAAAAGAAACAACACGATTTTATCCAAGAAGTCCATATGGAGTTGCAAAAGTATATGGCCATTACATAACAGTGAATTACAGAGAAAGTTTTAATTTGTTTGCATGTTCAGGTATTCTTTTTAATCATGAATCTCCAAGAAGAGGTCTGGAGTTTGTTACAAGGAAAATAAGCAATGGTGTTGCAAGAATTAGCCTTGGAAAACAAAAAAAATTAGAATTAGGAGGTCTTGAACCAAAAAGAGATTGGGGATTTGCGGGAGATTATGTAGAGGCGATGTGGCGTATGCTGCAGCATGGGCAGGCAGATGACTATGTTATTGCAACAGGAGAAAATCATAGTGTTGCAGAGTTTGTTGCATTAGCATTTAAGGTGGTTGGTATAGATGATTGGAAAAAGTACGTTATTGCCAACAAAGCAGAACACATGCGTCCAGCCGAAGTTGATTATCTTATCGGTGATCATAGTAAGGCAAAAAAGGTTTTGGGATGGGAGCAAAAAACAAGTTTTAAAGAATTAGTCACCATGATGGTACAGGCCGATATAGAGATAGAACGAGGAAACAGTAAAAAATAGGTATGCAACAAGTATTGGTGGCCGGTGGTGCAGGATTTATTGGATCAAATCTATGTGAGGGGTTAATCAATAAGGGATATAAAGTTATTTGTGTTGATAATCTTGTCACTGGGGACAAAAAAAATATAGAGCACCTTCTTGGGAATTCTTCATTTGAATTCATAAATCACGATATTACAGAAAAAGCTGAGAGTTCAGAGTTTAGAGTTCAAAGTTTAGATTATATTTTTCACCTTGCTTCTCCAGCATCTCCTAATAAAAAAAGTCCGAAGAGCTATATTAATTATCCTATAGAAACATTGCTTGTTAATTCATTGGGAACTTGTAATCTTTTAAATTTAGCAAAGCAAAATTCGGCACGATTCCTTTATGCTTCTTCATCAGAGGTTTACGGCGATCCTGAAGTTTCCCCGCAAAGCGAGTCATACTTTGGAAATGTTAACCCAAACGGGGTGCGGTCGGTCTATGATGAGGGAAAGCGATTTGGCGAAGCAATGACAATGGCATATGTACGTAAACACAACGTAGATGCTCGAATTGTTCGGATTTTTAACACGTACGGACCCAAAATGCAGAAGGATGATGGTCGAGTTGTTTCAAATTTTATTACACAAGCAATTTCAAATAATTCGATAACTGTTTATGGAGACGGAAAACAAACACGAAGTTTTTGTTTTATTGATGATATGGTTGATGGTTTACAACGTGCTCTGTTTATAGAAAATACGAAAGGTGAAGTGATAAATCTTGGTAACCCAAACGAATTAAAGATTACAGAACTTGCTGAAATGATAAAAAAAATGGTTGGTGGATCTTCAAAAATAATATTTGAAAATCTTCCAGAAGATGACCCAAAACGTAGGAAACCCAATATAGCAAAAGCGAAAACACTATTGCAATGGGAGCCGCATGTTTCCTTAAAGGAGGGACTTGCTACAACAATTGCCTATTTTAAAAAAGTATGAACGTTGTTATTATTATCCCTACATTCAATGAAAAAGGTAACATAGAGCGGTTAGTTACGATTCTTGAGGATAAGATTTTTCCCACAATCAAAAACCATCGAATGCATATTTTGGTTGTTGATGATAGTTCTCCAGATGGAACCGCAGATGTTGTTGAGGTGTTAATAAAAAAGCATATCAACCTCCATTTGCTGAAAAATGGAGAAAAGCTTGGATTAGGAGCAGCCTATATTCGTGGTATGACCTGTGCAATAGAAAAATTAGATGCAGATGTTATGTTTGAAATGGATGCAGACTTGTCTCACGATCCCAAAAAAGTTCCACAATTTTTGCAAAAAATAGACGAGGGGTACGATATGGTTATTGGTACGCGGTACAGTCAGGGAGGTTCAATTCCGCCTAACTGGGGATTTATTAGAAAAGTATATTCCGTTTTTGGTAATGTATTAGTTCGATCAATCCTCATGCGTTTTTCCATTCACGATTGGACCGGAGGCTTTCGTGCATTGAGAAAACAGGTATTTCTAAAAGAAAAACCCGAGCTTACAGCATTTAAAGGATATACATTCCAAGTTTCTTTTTTACACAAAACTGTTCGTGATGGCTTCAGCGTTGCGGAAGTACCTATCGCTTTTACCGATCGCACCCTTGGCCGCTCTAAAATTGTTCCAAAAGAATATATTGTTGACTTACTGAGGTATGTTATTACGGCAAGAATAAAAGAGCTGAAACGGTTTATAAAATTTCTCATTGTTGGCGGAACGGGGTTTTTTGTACAATTAGTTTCACAGGAATTTTCGGTTCGCATAGGGGTTGCTTCCGTTATTGCTTTAGCACTGAGCCCAGTTATTTTTTTGGTTACAAGGCATCATGGAATTGTTGCTTTGCGCGATGCGAGCGGTGGGGCGATTGGTGCAGAAATGGCAATACTCTCGAATTTTATTTTTAATAACTTCTGGACGTTTAATGACACAAAAAAGCTTAAGGAACGTTCAAATTTTTTTATAAGACTTTTAAAATTTAACACAACTTCCCTTATCTCTATTTTTATTCAAGCTAGCTCCATATGGTTTTTTGTACGCTTGCTTGGAGATATGCTTACGATTTTTTCCTACACTATTCCAACCAGAATTGTAGTCGTTATCCCAACTATTATTTTTATTATCATTCCTCTTAACTATCTAATATATAATAAAATTATTTGGAAAACACAATATTTAAAAGATGAACAACTTACTCAGGCATAAAGAAAAGATTCTACTTGTTTTTATTCTTCTTTTTGCAGCATTTCTTAGGCTTTATAGAATTGCTGATTACATGACATTTCTAGGGGATGAAGGTCGAGACGTCCTGGTTGTCTATGATATTTTACATGGAAAACTAACACTTCTTGGGCCTACTGCCTCTGTTGGTGGTTTTTTTCTTGGACCTATTTATTATTACTTTATGGCGCCGTTTCTGTGGCTTTTTAACTACAACCCGGTTGGTCCTGCTGTCATGGTAGGGTTATTTGGGACAGCAACAGTATGGTTAGTGTATAAGGTTGGGAATGAGTTTTTTAACAAGACTACCGGTCTTATTGCAAGCTTTTTATACGCGATTTCACCTTTGATTATTGCATATTCCCGTTCTTCTTGGAACCCAAATCTTATGCCATTTTTTTCATTACTTTCGCTATATATACTCTATCGTGCGATACACAAAGGAAGCAGTATGCTGCTACTTTTTTGTGGATTTCTCCTGGGTATTGCAATGCAACTTCATTATCTTACTATTTTTTTAGGAATTATTGTTGCTTTGTACATTTTATTAATAGATATATTTTCTGAGTATTATAAGAGAAATAAGTTGCAAGCGAAAAAATTGGTACCACAGATTATAAAAAAATATATTGTTCTGTTTTTTGGATTTCTGATCGGATTATCACAATTTTTAGCATTTGAGCTACGACATGGGTTTCCTAATATACATAGTATTGTTACTTTTATTTTTTATTCGGGTCAAACTGGTAGTAATGGAGAGTTTTTTGGAATCCTAGGAAATGTATTCATTCGTTTATTCGGACGACTACTAACAAAATTTCCTCCTCCTGAGCAGGTTTCTTTGCAAGCACATACAGACATCACGATTTGGTATTATGTAACACTTACGCTTGCTCTTGTGAGTACTGCAATATTTTTATTGCAATGGTTTGAATCGCTGAAACAGAGGAGTCAAAATTTTCTCAAATACAACCTTCTATTCCTTTGGTTTTTTGTTGGTATATTTCTTTTCGGTTTTTACAAAAAGCCAATTTATGATTACTATTTCGGATTTATGTTTGCTTTGCCCTTTTTATTAACTGGTAATGCATGCTCCTTTTTATGGAAGCAAAATAACATGTTAAAGGCTGTTGCAGCTATTTGTTTTGTATGGCTTACGTGGATTAATCTTACCGGTATACCATTTCGTTTCCCTCCGAATCGACAATTAGCGCAAGTAAAAGAAATTTCACAGTTTGTTTTAGATAAAACAGAGGCAAAACCATTTAATTTTGCATTAATTACTGGAGGAAATTCAGATCATGGGTATCGGTACTTCCTTATGCTTGTCAAGAGGCCTCCAGTACAGATAGAAACCCTAACAAAAGATCCAAAGAGAACAACAGTAACACAACAATTACTTGTTGTTTGTGAAAGTTCTACCTGTCAGCCACTTGGAAATCCTATTTGGGAAATTGCAGGTTTTGGCAGAGCAGAGATCGTGGAAGAGTGGAACATTTCTGTAGTAAAAGTGTACAAGCTTGTTCATTACAAGGAGCCTTTACGTAACCAAAAATGACAGCACGTATCACCCCTCTTGTTATAGCAGTTGTTCTCTGGCGTTTATTTTTGTTACTATCACTTTTATCCTTTTACTTTGCAAGGAAGAAACATTGGATACTTGCAAGTATTTGTGGGATGTTGCTTGGAGCAACAAGAATTGTTGGCATGAGCATTTTCCCTGTATTATTGTACGAGTTTTTTCGACAAACACGGACAATAATACATGTGCGGGTTCTGCCGTTACTCTTTATTCCAGCTGGTATTGTAACCTATATGTTTTTTAATCTCTCAAACTGGGGTGATGCTCTTCACTTTTTGCACGTTCATGGGACACTTGGTAATAGTAGGTCGACAGACACAATCGTGCTTTTTCCTCAGACGATTTTTCGCTATTTCAAAATACTCACAACTGTTTCAACTTCCCAATATGAATGGTGGATTGCACTTTTGGAGATTGTAACTTTTTTTGTTGTGAGTCTACTTTTATATGTTGCATGGAAAAAACATGTTCATTTTTCGTACATTATTTTTGCAATATTTTGCTTTCTGATTCCAATATCATCAGGGACATTCACAGGGTTTCCTCGGTACGCAGCCGTACTGTTTCCTATTTTTATTGCGTTAGCACTTCTTAAGAAAAGAGAAATCAAAATACTGTATATAACATTTTCTATTATGTTATTATTCATTCTCCTTTTGCTTTTTTCACGAGGATACTTTGTTGCATAGAAAACTTCTTGGATGTTGACAGGAAGGTAAGAAACATTTAAACTAGCACTTACTTAGTATTAGTTTAATTTTTTTACTATGGTTAGATTTTCAAGAAAAGAAGACTACGGTGTACTTTTAATCAGTAGACTTGCACATAACTACAATAAGCGTCTTATGCCTCTCTCGGAAGTTGCAAAAGAACATAAAATATCACTACTTTTTTTACGCAATGTCGCATTGGAGCTTCGTCTTGCAGGCTTAATTTCTGCAGTCGAAGGAAAACATGGTGGTTATAAGTTAAATAAAGACCCACAAACAATTTATTTTGGCGAAATAATACAAGCTTTTTCTAAAGACCCAATTTTTTCGTGTTGTCAGAAAACAAAAGATGGTAAGTGTAGAGGATCTTGTCCACATGGGTTTTCTTTGAGAAGGCTTAATAATATCTTCCTAGAAAAGATGGCAGGATTAAAAATGGATGAGTTGATGAGTTATAAATAATAAGCTATGTTACAGATAAAAAATTTTTACATATCCATTGGAAAAAAGGAAATTTTAAGAGGCATTAATTTACAAATAAAAAAGGGTGAGATTCATGCGATTATGGGGCCAAATGGAGCGGGTAAGACAACACTTGCAATGGGGATCATGGGAAGCCCGGGATACAATATCAAATCTCAAATATCAAATCTCAAATATCAAATAGATGGAGAGGATATGTTCAATAAGCTACCGGAGGAGAAGGCGAGGAAGGGATTGTTTGTTTCGTTTCAGCAACCGGTTGAGATAACGGGAGTTTCGGTGCTTTCGTTTTTGCGAACTGCATATAAGGCCTTGCATCCTAACGAAAAGATTGCGCTTTCAGTGTTCAAAGAGGAAGTAAAAAAAGCTTTAAAAGCTGTTGCACTCTCTGAGGATTTTATGTTGCGATCACTCAATGAAGGATTTTCCGGTGGAGAGAAAAAACGGGCAGAAATAGCCCAACTTTTAGTTCTGCATCCAAAATTTGTAATTCTTGATGAAATTGATTCAGGACTCGATGTTGATAGTCTTAAAATTGTTGCAGCAGTTATTCGGGATGCGGTTAAAAAATACAAAATTGGTATTTTGGTCATCACGCATTATCAGCGCATCTTGCATTACCTTCGGCCAGATTATGTACATGTACTGATTGACGGCAAGATTAAAAAATCAGGTGGCATGAGTCTTGTGCGTGTTATAGAAAAGGATGGCTATGCAGCAATTTAGTCTCTCAAATTACGAATTTGGTTTTCATGATAAGATAAAACCTGTTTTTTCCACAAAAAAAGGATTATCGGAAAACGTAGTCAACGAAATTTCAGCAATGAAAAAAGAGCCGGAGTGGATGAGACAAATTAGAATTCGCGCGCTTTCGCTTTTCTATGCAAAAAAACTACCAATGTGGGGTGGAGATTTGACCAAATTTAACTTTGATGACATTTTTTATTACGTAAAACCAATGGATAAACAGGGACGCACGTGGGATGAGGTGCCAGCCGAAATTAAAAATACGTTTGATAAAATCGGTATTCCAGAAGCCGAGAAAAAATTCCTGAGCGGTGTTGGCGCCCAGTATGATTCTGAGGTTGTGTATCATAGTATTTCGAAAATGCTCGAAAAGAAGGGAGTTATTTTTGTTGATACCGATACAGCAGTGCAGAAATATCCAGAACTGGTAAAAAAATATTTTAGTACGATTATTCCAGCTGCAGATAATAAGTTTGCAGCACTAAATACTGCAGTGTGGTCTGGAGGATCATTTATTTATGTGCCAAAAGGTGTGCGTGTTGAGTTGCCTCTGCAAGCATACTTTCGTATTAATGCAAAAAACATGGGACAGTTTGAAAGGACATTGATTATTGCCGATGAAGGAAGCTATGTTCACTACGTCGAAGGATGTACAGCACCAATTTATACAACAGATTCGCTCCATAGTGCGGTCGTTGAAATTTTGGTCAAAAAAGGCGCACGCGTGCGTTACACAACCATCCAGAACTGGAGCAAAAATGTCTATAATCTTGTAACAAAGCGCATGTTTGTTGAAGAAGAAGGATTTGGAGAATGGATTGATGCCAATTTAGGAAGCCAACTCACCATGAAATATCCATCAGTGTACTTAAAAGGTAGGAAAGCGAGGGGGGAGATTTTGTCTCTTGCGTTTGCAGGAGCCGGACAACACCAGGATGCAGGAGGGAAAGCAATTCACTTAGCACCAGAAACCAGTTCGGTTATTACATCAAAATCAATAAGTAAAGATGGAGGAAGAACATCATACCGTGGACTTTTGAAGGTTGTCAAAGGTGCAAAAAATAGTAAATCAACGGTTCGCTGCGATGCGCTCATTTTGGACCCAAAGAGTAGATCGGATACATATCCAACTATGGATATAAGCGAAGAGCGAGTAACTATTGGCCATGAAGCATCAGTTTCAAAAATTGGTGAAGATCAATTATTTTATTTTCAGTCTCGTGGTATTTCGCAAGCGCAAGCTGAGGTAATGATTGTCAACGGATTTGTTGAGCCAATTGTGCGGGAGTTGCCAATGGAGTATGCGGTGGAACTCAATAGGTTGATTCAGTTGGAAATGACAGGGGCGGTGGGATGAAAAATATAAAAATAGTTGTTAAAAAAAACGAAGAGAAAGTTGTACCATTCGTATGGATCAATGGTTCTGAAAATGAAGTTTCTGTTGATGCGCGATTGGTTGGAGAAGGAGCAAGTCTTAAAATTGTCGGCATATTTTTGGGTACAGATAGTTCATCAATTATTTTTAATACCAGTGTTGTCCACGAAGCGCCAAATACGAAAAGCTTAACGACACTTCGAGGTGTTTTTAGAAATAGAGCGATATTTAATAATGATGGTATGGTTCGTATTAATAAAGGGGCAAAGGGAGCTGATGGATTTTTTGCATCAAAAATACTCCTTTTTGATGATGCAAAAGGACGAAGTGTGCCATCTTTGGAAATTGACGAGAATGAATTAAAAGCAGGACATGCTTCAACGGTTGGACGACCGGATGAAAATCAGCTTTTTTACCTTCGTAGCCGGGGGCTTTCCGAAAAAGAGGCAGAGCAGCTTATTGTTACTGGATTTTTTGAGCCGATTGTTCGATTGCTTGCTCCGTCTGAACAAAAAGACATACGGAAAAGAATAGAGGGAAATTTATAATCTATGAATACTTGGAAAAAAGACTTTCCGATTTTTCAAAAAAATCCAAAACTTGTTTATCTTGATTCTGCTGCAACAAGTCAAAAGCCAAAAGTAGTACTTAATGCGATGCAATATTACTACGAAAACTACAATGCGAATGTACGGCGAGGCTTGTATCCGATTGCAGAGAAGGCAACGACAGCTGTTGAAGACGTGCGAAAGAAAGTTGCAAAATTTATCAATGCTAAAGATCCGTCAGAAATTATTTTTGTTCGTAATACCACAGAAGCAATAAATCTTGTTGCATATACATTTGCGTCGCACAATATTAAAAGAGGGGATAGCATCGTTACGACAATTATGGAACACCACTCAAACTTTGTTCCATGGCAGCAACTCGCCAAAATGAAAAAATCAAAGCTTAAGGTGCTTGATATTACTGCTGATGGTTTTTTAAATATCAATGATTCAAGATTCAAGATTCAAGATTCAAGATTCTTAGCAATTACGCATGTATCAAATGTACTCGGAACAATAAATCCCATTAAAGAAATTATCAAACAGGTACGAGCAGTAAATCCTCAAATTACTGTACTTCTTGATGCAGCTCAGTCGGTGCCGCACATGAAGGTTGATGTGCAAGATTTAGATTGTGATTTTTTAGTTTTCTCGGGGCACAAAATGATGGCAGGGACTGGAATCGGTGTTTTGTATGGCAAAAAGGAACTGCTCAAGCAAATGCGGCCATTTTTGTATGGGGGAGAAATGATACGTGAAGTTTCTATTGAATCAACAACTTTTGCAGACCCTCCATATAAATTCGAAGCTGGAACTCCCGATATTGCCGGAATTATTAGTCTTGGGGCTGCGATTGATTATTTAGGATCAGTCGGCATGAATACGGTTCAAAAACACGAAAGACAGCTTATGGCTTATGGCTTATCGCGTATGGAAGAAATAGATGGTATTACCATTTATGGACCAAAGGATGTTGAACATAGAAGTGGTGTTATCTCATTCAATCTCGATGGTGTTCATGCACATGATGTTGCACAGGTTTTAGGAGATATGGGAATTTGCATTCGTTCCGGGCATCATTGCGCCATGCCACTGCACAAACGCCTCGGCATCCCCGCTTCCGCAAGAGTGAGTTTTTATCTTTATAATGAAGAATCTGATGTCGATAGATTTGTAGAGGGAATAAAAAAAGTAAAGAAAATTTTTGGTTCTAAAGTATAACGCTACATAGTAATAGACTATAGAGTCATATGGATACACAGACATTGTATAGAGAAGAACTTTTGGAGCATTATCGAAATCCTCAAAATTTTGGAAAGATTTCGAATTTTTCTGTATCGGCGAAGCAGAAAAATCCGTTTTGTGGAGATGATGTGGAAATATTTGTTCAACTAGAGAAAGATAGAATAAAAAATATTGGATTTGAAGGAAGAGGATGTGCTATTAGCATGGCAGGAGCGTCGATAATCACAGAATTTGCAAAAGGAAAAACAAAAAAGGAGTTGACAAAGTTTTCCGAAAAAGATATGCTCAATTTGTTAGGAATTGCAGTTTCGCAAACGCGAAAAAAATGCGCGTTGTTAGCACTTTCTGTTTTAAAAGATTGCTTATATGGCATTAAAAGTAAAAGTTGATAGGGAGTTGTGCATTGGGGCAGCAAGTTGTATTGCAGTTGCGCCAAATACGTTTGAGCTTGACAGCGAAGGAAAAGCAGTGATTAAGAAAAAAGATGGTAGTATGACATCTGACTATGTGAATTATTCAGATATTGCTGATGAAGAAGGAAATATCCTCAACGCAGCAAAATCGTGCCCTGTGAATGCTATTATTATTGTTGAAGTAGATGAAACTGGAAAAGAAATCCGCCAAGTCTGGCCAGAAGTGTAAGATATCCTCTCCGCTTGCTTGTATTTATTATTCGAAATTGGTAGTATTTAAGTATTAATATGATTGATATTCAATGGGTTATTGGTGGAGAAGCAGGCTACGGCATTATGACTGTTGGTGTGATGATGGCAAAGGTCATGACACGGCTTGGTCTTTCGGTTTTTGATTATGTTGAATATCCGTCGCTTATTCGCGGCGGACACAACGCGTATTATGTTCGGGCTTCGGATGTTGAAATCTTTTGTCAGAAACAGCCTATTGATATGCTTGTTGCGCTCAACAGGGAAACAATTGATAAACACAAACATGAGCTTTCGCCAAATGCTCTTGTGGTTTACGATCCCAATGTGACAAAAGTTGAACCAACGGAGTTCTCTTCAGGCATTCTTTTGATTCCTGTGCCGCTTTTAGAAATCACCAAGCAAGTCGGTGCGGATAGACTAATGATTAATACTGTTTCGGTTGGGGCATCTCTGGCACTTTTTTCTTCGGACTTTAGTGTTTTGGAAGGAACTCTCAAAGATATTTTTGGAAGAAAAGGCGAAAGTGTTGTTTCGCTTAATGTCAATACTTCAAAAGCCGGATTTGATTATGTTGCTCGTAATTTTGCCGGCAAATCGCCATATAACATACAAAAATTACCACAAAAGAATCTTCTTGTTGGTGGGGCTGAGGCAATAGCACTTGGAGCAATTCGAGCAGGGGTAAAATTTGCAGCTATTTACCCAATGACACCAATCAATGGCGTGCTGACGACACTTGTTTCACACGCGCTCAAGTACAATATTGTTGTGAAAGAACCAGAGGATGAGATTGCGGGTATTAATATGGCGATTGGCGCATCTTTTGGAGGTGTTCGAAGTCTTGCAGCAACATCGGGCGGCGGATTTTCGCTCATGGTTGAAGGTTTGGGTCTTGCTGCCCAAACAGAAACACCGCTTGTTGTGATCGAAGGCATGCGTCCAGGACCGGCAACGGGATTTCCCACGTGGACAGGACAAGGAGATCTGCGGTTTGTCCTGCACGCGGCGCAGGATGATTTTCCTCGGATTATCGTTGCCCCAGGAGATTTCCTGGAGGAGTTTACGTATACTATGACAGCATTCAATTTGGCAGAAAAGTATCAACTCTTGGTTATTGTTCTCACAGATAAGTATCTTAACGAAGGGCACGGAACAGTGCAAATCTCAAATCTCAAATCTCAAATCTCAAATTATAAAATAGAACGGGGGAAGATGCTTACAGATCAAGAAGCAGCACAGCAGACGGATTATAAGCGGTATTTATTTACCGAAGATGGCATATCTCCTCGTAGTATTCCTGGGCAAAAGGGAGGTATTGGGCTTTCCGGTTCGGATGAGCACGATGAGCACGGATTGTATAACGAGGAAGCAGATAACCGTGTGAAGATGATGGACAAACGATTTAAAAAACTAGAGCAGGCAGCGTTGGAAATCCCACAACCTCAATTATATGGTGATGCACAAGCTCCATTTACTATCGTTGGTTTTGGTTCGACAAAGCTCCCTGTTTTAGAAGCAATGAAGTGGTTAAAAAAAGAAGGAGTGAGTGTCAACTTTTTACAAATTGCATTTTTACACCCGTTTCCTATTGATTTTGTATCGCAGACAATAAAAAATGCAAAGAAAACACTTGTTATCGAAGGAAATAAAACAGGACAATTCGAGGGACTTATTCGGGAGCGGACAGGACTTTCCATCGAACATAATTTTCGAAAATACGACGGCAGACCCTTTTATCCTGAAGAAATTGTGGAGAAAGTTCGTTCATTATTGTCATCCTGAACTGGATCTGATTCTGGACAAGCCAGAATGACGAATGAGATGCCGAAATAAATTCGGCATGACAAAAAGAGAATTATGGCAACAACATTTAAAGATCTGGAAATAACGTACGATAAGCCAAACTGGTGTCCTGGCTGTGGAGACTTCGGCATTTGGGTGTCGCTCAAGAATGCAATTGTCCAATTGAACCTTAATCCCTGGGAAGTTGTGTTGGTTTCTGGTATTGGTTGCTCAAGCAAGCTTCCGTATTGGGTAAAAACATACGGGTTTAACGGATTACATGGGAGACCAATGCCAGTTGCTGAAGGAATAAAACTTGCAAATAATGGATTAACAGTCATTGTTATTGGTGGTGATGGTGATCAATATGGAGAAGGAGGCAATCACTTAATGCATGCAGCAAGACGCAACATTAATTTGACTTTGCTGGTACACGACAATCAAATTTATGGCTTAACAACAGGACAGTATTCTCCAACAACAGATATTGGTGAAAAAAATAAAGCAACACCAACGCCACTTATTGAGGCACCTATTAATCCTATGTCGTTAGCACTTTCGTCTGGAGCAACGTTTGTTGCAAGAGGTTTTTCCGGGGACAATAAGCAAGAAACACAATTGATTACAGAAGGAATAAAGCACAGAGGGTTTTCTATCATAGATACCATGCAGCCATGCGTGACATTTAATCATAAAAATACATTTTCATGGTTTTACGAAAGAGTGTATACATTAGAAGAAGGATACAATCCAAAAGATAAGGCACAAGCATTTGCAAAAGCTGAAGAATGGCCACTTCGAAGACCGCTCAACGAGGGAGAAAAAGAAAAAATTCCAACAGGTATTCTTTTTGCGGAAGATCGCCCAATTTGGGAAGACGGTATTCCGCAGATTGCCCAGACGCCACTTGCTAAACAGCCAATAGACTCCATAGATATTAATCCCCTTTTAGACGAGCTGATGTAAAAGAAAACCCCCTATATACTAGGGGGTTTCTCTATGTTCTTGACACTTCCTATCGATAGGATTTTCAAGAAAGATTAGTGCAGATTTTATGCTGCGCCAATTCTGTACATACCTGTGCCACAAGTTGGACATTTTCCCTTCATGGCTGGTTTACCATTTTTCATGGTAACTTTAACAGCAGATGGATCTTCTCTTTTTGCTCGACATTTTACACAATACATGGATGCCATATGTTCTATTCACCTCCCTTCACAATAAATTAAAAATGAACAATCGGTAATATAAGAATATGATTTTTTAGGATTCCAAAAAGTATCAACTCGATAACAACAATGCCAGTAGTGAGAGAAAGTGTTTTAAGAAGATCATAAGTTAGATATTGATATTCAAACGAATTTCTCATTGCAAGTATATGGAGATTTTGTGATGGCAATAGAATTTTCTTATTCACTATTTGGTTTGTGAATGCGTATGTTTCTGCTGTTACTTGGTTTTGCAATTGCAGTTTTAGATGAAGGTCTGCAATTATTTTTTGCTGGCGAGTTTTTTTTCGTTTACTCATTGTAATAGGCAAAGATTACACTATTGACAGGATAGCTGTCAAGAGGCTAATATTAGAGTCAATATGGTATTCAATTTTGAGGTGATAGTTTTAATAGTAAGTATTATTTGGTTATCTGCTCTTACATTTCTTTTTTGGCAAATCTCTTCACACTACAACATACTTACTCGTGGTATAAGCAGCAAAACATTAAAATCTATTCTTGAAGATCTTCTTAAAAAAGTAGAAGATGCACAAAAAGATATTGACTTACTGACGAATCGTTGTGATACAATGGAAAAAGAAGGGTTATTACATATTCAAAAGATTGGTCTTTTACGTTTTAATCCTTTTAAAGATACAGGAGGAGAACAAAGTTTTATTCTTTCTCTGGTTGATGCAAACGATACAGGAATAGTTGTTTCGGGTCTTTATTCACGTTCGGGTACACGCTGGTATGCAAAAAAAATTATAAATGGTCAGGGCGTTGAGTATGCATTATCCGAAGAAGAAAAAAAGGCAATAAAAGAAGCAAATAAACCAAGTAAGCATGGATAAGAAAAAAAACATGATTATTGTTACGACAATAATCACATACATTATTGCAACGGCTATTTCTTATACGATATTTTCGAAATCTTCTGTTGCGCAAAAAACGAGTGGTGTTTCATCGTTGCCTGTTGCAAAGACCGGAGCAGGCGGCAGTCTTTCGTTTGACCAAACACTTCCAAAAACAGAGAGCTGTCCTCTTAATGGGGCAATGTACTCAAAACAGCAAAAAGATTGGTGGGAACAACATAGGCCTCTTGGTATCATGATAGAAAATCATGAGGATTCCAAGCCCCAATCAGGACTTTCTTTTGCAGATGTTGTCTACGAAGCTGTTGCAGAGGGAGGGATTACTCGTTTCCTGGCAATATACTACTGTCAAGATGCAAATCCCATAGGTCCTGTGCGTTCTGCACGTACCTATTATATTGATTTTCTATCAGAATATGCAGATTATCCTTTATATGCCCATGTTGGTGGTGCAAATGCATCAGGGCCTGCAGATGCACTTTCGCAACTTACTGATTATGGATGGACAGGATACAATGATCTGAATCAATTTTCTATTGGGTTTCCAACATTCTGGCGAGATTATGATCGGCTTGGACACACAACCGCTACAGAGCATACCATGTATTCGACGACAACTAAGCTATGGGATTTTGCGAAAAAGTCACGGGGACTAACAAATGTTGATAAGGATGGAAATTCGTGGGATAAAAAGTTTGTTACATACTCTTTTAAAAATGACGAATCCTCAGAATCGGCAAATCAAACAATACATCTTGAGTTTTGGAAAGATTACAAAGGGTATTTTATAGATTGGGTATATGATAAAGCGAACAATGCATACAAGAGGAGTAATGGAGGTGCGTCGCATATTGATAATAATACGAAAAAACAACTTACCACAAAAAATATCGTCGTTCTTTTTATGCAAGAAAATAATGCATTCGACGGATACGAAAATAATGTGCATCTTTTATACAGGACTAAAGGAACAGGAAAAGCGCAGATTTTTATGGATGGGAAACAGATTGCCGGAACATGGAGAAAAGATAGTAGAGCTGCACGCACTCTTTTATTCGATAGTACTGGTGTGCCAATAAAATTTGACAAAGGAACAATTTGGTTTGAAATCCTGCCCACAACCGGAGTAGTAAATGTAAAGTAGAAGTGGGCCTATGTTAGCTGATTTAATTACATCAAAATCGAGGGTAAACTTACTGAGTGTATTTTTGGTTTCTCCACTTGAGATGTACCACGTTCGTGAGCTTGTCCGCCGGACAAGCGACGAGATAAATGCGGTACGTCGGGAACTTTCTTTTCTGGAGAAAAAAGGTATTTTGATTCGGGAACCACGGGCAAATAGAGTGTATTATTCTCTTTCCAAGACGTATCCATTTTATTTTGATCTTTTGAATTTAGGAATAAAAACAATAGGACTTGGAACAGAAGTGCTTAAAAATCGCGCAAAACTTGGAAAAATAAAATATGCGATGTTTTCGGGAAAATTTGTTCGAAGAACAAAAAAAGAAGCAGATAACATAGATTTTTTAGTTGTTGGCACTGTTGTATTGCCAGAGCTTGCATTGTTGGTAAAAAACGAAGAGAAAAGATTAAATACAGAAATTAATTATACAGTTATGTCGGAAGATGAATTTAGTTTTCGGAAGAAAAGAAGCGATCCGTTTATTTTTTCGATTCTTACCGGATCTCGTTGCATGATCATTGGTGACGAGGAAAACATGCTTTTGTAAAATTCTCCATGAGAAATCCTAGAATTCTTTTTTGGTTTATTGTTGTTTTGACTATTGCTGCTATCCTTATTGATCTTCCAAATGAGAAGATAAATTTTTTTATTGGTAACTTTCATATACAGAAAGATTTTTCTTTCCAAAAAGGGCTTGATCTTCAGGGAGGAGTAAGCATAACGTATCGGGCGAATGTAAGCGATATCCCTTCTGATTTGCGAAAAGATGCATTAGATTCGGCAAAAACTGTTATTGAAAAAAGAATCAATTTTTTTGGTGTTGCAGAACCAATTATTCAGACTGCAACAGTGAATAATGATGCAAGGATTATTGTCGAAATTCCAGGTATTGCTGATGTTGCTAGTGCAGTAAATCTTATCGGAACAACAGCACAGCTTTCTTTTTGGGAAGAAGGAGCTGCGTCAAACGCGGCTTCGCTTAAGCCTGCCTCGCAAGTCAACCAAAAAATAGCAAGTTCCTCGGCGTTTCCATTGGGATTGGATCTGTACTTAGGACCAAATCCAAAAAAAACAGATCTCACTGGAAAAGATTTACAAAAAGCAGGGGTAACATTTGATAGTACTACTGGTGCGCCACAAGTATCGCTTGTGTTTTCTGATGCAGGTGGGAAAAAATTTGCCGAAATTACAAAAAGAAATGTCAATAAACGGGTGGCAATCGTTTTAGATAATCAAATTGTTTCAGCTCCAAACGTGAATGTACCTATTCTTACTGGGAATGCAGTTATTACCGGAGGTTTTACTATTGATCAAGCAAAAGCCATAAGTATTCAACTTAACGCCGGTGCACTTCCCCTACCTCTTTCTATCCTTGAGCAACGTACCATTGGTCCAACACTTGGAGAATCATCTCTTAAGAAATCTCTTTTTGCAGGAACACTGGGTTTTCTTGTCGTGATCATTTTTATGGCTGTTTTGTATGGAAGACTTGGTTTGTTAGCCTCTGGTGCTCTTGTTTTGTACACGCTTTTTGTTTTAGCATTATTTAAGTTTATTCCAATTACTTTAACGCTTGCTGGTATTGCTGGTTTTGTGCTCTCTATTGGCATGGCTGTTGATGCAAACATTCTTATTTTTGAAAGAATGAAAGAAGAGCTGCGGAGTAAAAAAAGTTTGCCTCTTGCGATAGAGTTAGGATTCACCAGAGCATGGACATCGATTCGCGATTCCAATATTGCAAGTCTTATAACAGCGGCCATTCTCTACGAATTTGGGACAAATGTTGTAAAAAATTTTGCGGTAACACTTGCTATTGGCGTTTTGGTTTCTATGTTTTCGGCAATTGTTGTGACCAGAACGTTTTTAAGAATACTATATCGACATTAATGATATGAATATTATTGGGAGAAAATATTTCTATTTTGCTATTTCTTTACTTATTATTATTCCTGGGATTGTATCACTACTTTTTTGGAGACTTCATTTGTCGATTGATTTTATTGGAGGAAGCAGAATTGAATATCAATTCAAAAGCGATAAAAATCAAAATATGGATAGTAAAATTTTTGATGCATTTAGGAAAGAAAATATTGAAATCAGCGCAATACAAAAATCAGGTGAAGGTATATATATTATTCGTTCTAAAGAAGTATCGCCGCAAAAAAATAAAGCAATAGATCAATCATTGCAAACCTATTCTCCGGGAAGTAAAGAAATTAGTTTTCAAACCGTTGGGCCAACCATTGGAAAAGAAACAACGCTTAATGCTGTGAAAGCAGTTGTTATTGCCTCAGTTCTTATTATCCTTTACATTGCATGGTCATTTCGAAAAGTTCCGAAACCTGCAAACAGCTTTCGATTTGGCATTTGCGCAATTGTTGCACTTATTCACGATGTGCTGGTTGTCGTTGGTGTATTTTCTCTCCTAGGACACTTTTGGAGTGTTGAAGTAGATAGTCTTTTTGTCACAGCAATTCTCACAATTATTGGGTTTTCTGTCCACGATACAATTGTAGTATTTGATAGAATTCGGGAAAATCTAAGAAGAATGCCGGGTGCTTCGTTTGCAACAGTTGTGAACGATTCAATCTTGCAAACGCTCGGTCGTTCGCTTAATACATCGTTGACAGTACTGCTTGTTTTGTTTACACTACTTTTGTTTGGAGGAGAAAGTATTAGGTGGTTTGTTGTAGCACTCTTAGTAGGCATTGTCAGCGGAACCTATTCATCAATCTTTAACGCCGCCCCACTCTTGGTTGTGTGGGAAGAGTTTACCCTTCGTCATTCTGGTAAGCGAGCGTAGCGAGCGCATCCAGAATCTACCATGAAACAAGGATATGTTTACATTATGGCGAATAATAGACCAACTCTTTATGCTGGCGTAACTAGTAATTTGGTTCAACGGGTTTATCAACATAAAAATAATCTTGTTGCTGGATTTACCTCGAAGTACAATCTTCATAACTTAGTTTACTATGAAGTTTGTGATACAATAAAACAAGCAATTATTAGAGAAAAACAAATCAAAGATATGGATAGGAAAGATAAATTGGAAATGATAGAGAAATTTAATTCATCATTTAAAGATTTATATGACCAGATTCTGGACAAGCCAGAATGACGGAGAAAATTAAGTAGTTAATTCTTCTTTGACGATTTTACTCATTAGGCTTCCATCTGCTTTGCCTTTTGTTTTTGGCATTAAAGCTCCCATAACTTTTCCCATATCGGCTATTGAGGTTACGCCGGTTTGTGCGATTGCTTCTTTTACTAATTTTCTAATCTCATCTTCACCCATTTGTTCGGGTAAGTATTTTTGCAGCATTGCTAATTCTTTTTCTTCTTTTTCCACCAATTCCATACGGTTTGCATTGGTGAATTGCTCAATTGAATCTTTTCGCTGCTTTGCTTCTTTTTGAATAACAGCAATAACATCTTCGTCGGTTGCTTCATATCCAGCCCCACCTTTATTTATTTCATAATAATTAATTGCAGATAAAAGCATACGAAGAACAGATGTTTTAAGCGCATCTTTTGCCAGCATACTCTGTTTTAATTCTTCCCGAAGTTTTTGTTTTGACATAAACTTATTATAACAGAATCAGCATCAGTTTTTTGCTATAATAACTATATGTTTAAAGATATTCCTAAAAATCCAATATTATTCGGTTTTTATATAAGTAAAATGCACAAAAAATGGGTAATAAGTGCTTTATTTTTTGTATTTATAGGAACAGGACTAGATAGACTTTCTTTAGTGATTCTTCGCAATCTTACCAATGCTATTGCAGAGCAACCTATTGCAATAAATACTGTTTGGCAATGGGCAATCATATACCCTTTGTTATTTATTGCATCATCACTCACCTGGCGCGCGAGTGGGTTTACTGGATTGCGTTGGTTTACAAATTTTAGAGTTTCTGCATACCAATTTTTATACGAATATTTAACCTTGCATAGTAAAGATTATTTTAATAGTCGTTTTGCGGGTTCTCTGGTAAATAAAATAGGTAATGCCGTTGATGGCACAGAAAGTGTTTTTGAAAATGTTCTCTGGAGATTTATACCGCTTATTCTCGGATTATTTTGGTATATGGTTTTAGCATGGGTTAGTAGTCCATTGCTTGGACTTATTATTGGCATATGGTCATTTCTTTTTCTTGGAGCTAATGTATGGTTCGCAAAAAAATTAGTGCCACGTTCTCATCAATTTGCCGAATCTTTATCAACTCTTAAAGGTAGTATTGTTGATTCTATTTCCAATATATCTTTGGTGCATGAATATGCATATGTAGCTGGGGAACGAGAATACATAAATAAATTTATAAAAAAGCAGCGAGATCGCGGACTTGCAGAATGGCAACTAAGTGAATGGGTGCTTGTTGCAAATGGGGTGCTAATATTTATTTTTATGCTTCTTATGATTGGCACATCTATTTATCTTTTTCATAATAACGCTATTAGTATAGGAGTTGTAATAATGGTTCTTGCCATTGTTGAACAGATTACCGGTCAATTGTTATTTATTGGTATGGAAATAAAAAATACTACAAAATTTTATGGTGAGGCGAAAGAAGGACTTGAGGAAATTCTGAAAGAGCATATTATAGTTGATGCGCCAAATGCTTCTGATCTTACATTTTCAGAGGGTACTATTTTAGTAAATAAAATTTGTTTTGAGTATGAAAATACAAAAGTATTTGATGATTTTTCGTTAACTATTCCAGCAGGGCAAAAAGTAGGTCTTATTGGCAGAAGTGGTGCCGGCAAAACTACTTTTGTCTCTCTTCTTCTACGTCATTTTGATGTGCAAGATGGTGCAATTAAAATTGACGGGCAAGATATTAAAGATATAAGACTGGAAAGTTTACGAAGAGTCATTGCCTTTGTGCCTCAAGATACAAGCCTTTTCCATAGAACTATTAGAGAGAATATTAGATATAGTAACCCAGATGCCAAAGATTTTGATGTTGAAAAGGCTGCCAAGCAAGCTCAAGCAGACGAGTTTATAGAAAAACTTCCTAAAGGATACGACACATTAGTTGGAGAACGTGGTGTAAAACTTTCTGGAGGGCAACGCCAACGTATAGCAATTGCAAGAGCATTTTTAAAAAATGCACCAATTCTTATTCTTGATGAAGCAACAAGCAGCTTAGATAGCGAAAGCGAGAGCGCCATTCAGCTTTCACTTGAAAAGCTTATGAAAGGAAGAACCGTTATTGCAATAGCACACAGATTATCAACGCTTAAAGAGATGGACAGGTTAATTATTATTAGTAATGGAAAAATAGTTGAAGATGGTTCTCCTGAAGAGCTATTAAAAATTACGAACGGTCAATTCAAAAAAATGTGGGATCATCAGGTAAAAGGATTTATTGTAGACGATTGAGCTTTTACTTCCAAAATAGGATTTTGCATACAAAATTTATTAACAATATTTACCATCAATACTAGATAGTATCGATGGTACTCAAGAGAGTTCTTTTGTGCGTTTGAGAAGATACTCTTTTGTATTTTTCGAAAGATCTTCGTCTACTTCTATAAAAAGTTTTTGGAGGATTTCGCCGACTTTTGGTCCGGGTTTAAGATTTAGTTCTTTCATTACGTCATGTCCATCAATTGCCAAGTCATTAACAGAAAATGCTGCAGGGGCAAGTTCTTTTTCGACTCGTTCTTTAAAAAGCTTTAGTCTCCAGCTTTCTGCAGTTTTTGTGCCACTACCTAATCTATCTGCAATGCGAAGATCAAGCATATCTTGTATATTTTCAATGCCCACTCTTCGAATAAATCGACGAATTGCAGCATCTGTTGATTTTTCATCAACAGTAAACATGTGCCAGCGGATAAGCATTACTATTTTGTCCCTGTCTTTTCTTGAGAACTTGAGCCGATCACAAATGTTACGTGCAATCTTACTGCCGACAATTTCATGATTATGGAAAATGACAAGTCCCTGCTCATCTTCGCTTCTTACTTTTGGTTTGCCCACATCATGTAAGAGCGTTGCAAAACGGACAATGGGGTCTTCTGCAGGGCAGAATTTTAGTGACAACATGTTGTGTGTAAAAACGTCGGTTGTGTGATGCCGGCCAGGTCTTACCTGGGAAACACCAACACCCTGGAGAAGTTCGGGAAGAATCTGTTCGAGAAGACCTGCGTTTCGAAGCAGCATAACGCCATCGTACGGATGCTCGCTTCCCAAGATACGCAAGAACTCTGTTTGTATGCGTTCACCCGAGACGTGGGAGATAAGGCTTGCATCTTTTTGGATTTCGTTCCACGTTTGCTCTTCGATAGTGAACCCAAGCTCGGTCGCGATGCGTACTGCACGAAGCAGTCGAAGGGCATCTTCTTTAAAACGTTTGCTTGGATCGCCAACAGCGCGGATTATTTTTTGCTCGATGTCTTTTTGGCCGCCAAAAAGATCAATAATTTCAAAATCGATAGTGTGAGATTCTTCGTTGCGCTCAGAATGACATTGTAAGGCGATGGCGTTAATGGTAAAGTCGCGACGGGCTAAATCTTCTTTGATTGTTTTGCCCCAAGCAACAACATCGGGACGTCTTCTGTCGGAATACCCTTGTTCGGTTCGGAAGGTTGTTACTTCGACAATCTCATGAGTTATCGTTCGAGCCTGTCGAGAACTATCGATGTTTTTACTTCTCGACTCGTCACTATGTTCCTCGCTCGAAGAATAAGAGGAGATTGGTATGCCAACAGTGCCAAATTGATTGTCGTAAAAACCATCTGGAAAAATCTTGAGAATCTCTTCTGGCGTTGCGTTAGTTGTTAGATCCCAATCCTTAACAGGAATGTTCATAAGAAGATTTCGAACACAACCACCAACAAAGTAGACAGCAAATGTGGCGTCTGTAAGTAATTTGTAGATATTGAGAATTTCCGTTGGAATACGATCAATCATATCTGTTATAGTATAGCAAAGATTAGACTGATATGAAAAAGTGGAAAATACAAAATGAATCAGGAATAAAGAATAATGAATCATGGGATAAGTTCTTAAAGATTCTTTTAGAAAATCGGGGAGTAAAAACGAAGAAAGAGATTGAGGAATTTTTGCATCCCAAGCTTGATGAAGTGACAGCCAAATCTGTTGGAATCGATCAGGAACAGTTAAAAAAAGCCATTGTACGGATCAACAAAGCGATTGAGAAGAAAGAGAAAATTGTTGTTTTTGGTGATTATGATGTTGATGGAATATGTGGAACAGCAATTCTATGGGAGACCCTCAATAGTATTGGTGCAAACGTTATGCCATATATTCCGCATCGAATTGATGAAGGTTATGGGCTTTCAGCAAAAGCGTTAGAGAGCAAAGACTTTAAAGTTCATAATCCGACATTAGTCATTACCGTTGACAATGGTATTGTGGCGAATGAGGCGGTTGAATTTGCAAACAAGCAGGGAATAGATGTGATTATAACTGATCATCATGTGCCCTCAAAAAAACTTCCGAAAGCGTATGCTATTGTCCACACAACAAAATTGTGTGGAACCAGCGTGGCATACCTGCTAGCACAAGAAATAAAAAAGAAGGGTAATGACAGTTCTCGACAGGCTCGAACAATACCAGATGACCATTTGGCGCTCGTGGCATTGGCAACGGTGGCGGATTTAGTGCCGCTTACAAGTAGTAATCGAACGCTTTTGGTTCATGGATTAAAAAGCTTGCGGGAAACAAAACGACCAGGTATCGTGGCGCTTTGCCAAGAGGCCGGAATTGATCAGAAAAATATTGGTACCTATGAGATTGGACATGTAATTGCGCCAAGACTGAATGCCATGGGGCGGTTGGAATATGCAATGGAAAGCCTTCGACTGTTGTGCACGATAGATAAAAATCGAGCAAAGCTTTTGGCAGACAAGTTAGGTTCAACGAATAAAGAAAGGCAGACACTCACAATAGAAACAGTACAACATGCGAAAGAAAAAGTCAAAAGTCAAAAGTCAAAAGTCAAAAGTTTATTGTTTATCGCAGATGAGTCATATCAGCAGGGAGTGATTGGGTTGGTTGCCGGGCGATTGGTGGAGGAATTTTACCGGCCATCTATTGTGGTATCAAAGGGTGAGGTTTACTCAAAAGCGTCTGCCCGTTCGGTTCACGGGTTTAACATTATTGAATTTATACGGAGTGCTTCTAAGTATTTAGTTGATGCTGGAGGACACCCAATGGCAGCAGGATTTACTGTTGAGACGGCAAAGTTAGTATTGCTTCAAGAAACACTTGAAAAGAAAGCAGAAGAGCTTTTGAGCGAAGAGATGCTCACTCGATCGCTTCGGGTGGATTGCGAACTGCGTTTACCAATGATTGATGAAAAACTTTATTCAGAGGTTCAAATGCTAGCACCATTTGGCATGGGAAATCCAGAGCCGACGTTTATGAGCAGAAATGTTGTTACTGACGATATGCGACTTGTGGGGAAAGACAGTAAGCATGTTAGGTTTAGATTTATGATGTATGATTTACGATTTACGATTGATGGGATAGGATTTGGGTTGGGGGAAAAGTCAGCAGAACTTCATGTTGGAGATACTGTTGATATCGTCTATACGATTGATGAAAATGTGTGGAACGGGAATAAAAATTTGCAGTTAAAGGTGAAGGATATAAAAGCCTCTTAATTTGAGTACTAAGCTGTGTCTTGAGTTTTTCTTGATGATACATGTCGATGTGTAAGTTTTTCGGCCACTGCTTGATAGATGTGAGCAGGATAAAATTGCTCGAATAATGATTCTTCTTCAGGATAATGTTGACTTCTCATAATAAGTCTTAAAGCCTGGTACGTTCCTCTGTAATCATCTGCTAGCTTTTCGTAAAAACCCCAAAATCCTTTTTCTCCTAATGTCGCAACGCCTGGAAATTTCGCCGATTCAAATGGATAAATAGAAATTTCAAGCACTTCTTGCATCTGCTTTTTTTCTTTTGTCACACCGTCTATTATAAGGACAAATTTTTCCCTTAAGATTCTGTCGCCTTCTGATCCTGGACGCTTACCCTGGCCTTTCGCAACAATTTCTTCCGTTTCTTCTTCAGTTGTAATTCTATCGACTGTATCAAGACTGTCTCTTTTATGAGTACCAGGTTTTATAGAAACATGCCAAGTGACTTCGTCGTCCTCTTTTAAGTCTGTTGTTATTTGATCTATTAACATATCGCGGAATTGTTTTGCGAGTACAAGTCGATCCTGTATTGTCTGGTTTGGTTGAAAATTGCTTTCTGCAAGAATGAGATTAACAGTATTGATATCGTCAATATCTGGGTCTTGGAAGCTTTTTCTTAGTACGGAATGCATGGTTTTTCTTGGTCTTTTGTCGTATTCAATAAAAATTGGTTTATCATTTATTTTTCTTTTGGTTACACGATATAAGACGTGATGTAATTTTCCATCGCCAAGATCAATCGTTTGAGATGATGGCTCTTCTTGGAACATTCGGTTGATTACTCCTTGTAAAACTCGATCATTGGCATTATTCAGTTTTTCTTGCATATCAAGATCGATGCCAAACAATGATAAGATTTTTATTGCTTCAAATGGCAGTCTTCGGTTTTCGGGTTCTGGGTTTTTGCTTCGAGAAAGCATTTTTCTGTCTGGATCAAATCCTAGGGCAAGAGAAGCGATTGTAAACAAAAGAGGATTATTGGTAAGTTCGCTTCGTGATTGATATTCTTGAAAAATGCCACTCGAAAAGTCCGGGTGTCCCCGAAGGCTATCTGTAAAAAATGAGTGATATGTAACTGCTTCATTAAGAGCAGTAATAATCTTTTCGGGAGAGATGGCAAGATCTTGCGAAAGCTTTATTATCATTGCTTGATTTGCCAATTCTAGTATTCGAACGCTTTTGCTTGCAGGTAAATCAGTTATTTTTAACCATGTTTTCCGTAATAACTTCAGAAGTCTTTGCGGATTTCTGCTTTCTGCTTGAGTTAATTGAACACTTGTTGCTTCTAGAATAACTCTTGCTCCTGCAAGAAAACTAGGAGCAAAGTATAGAAGGTGTCTTTCTATATCTTCTGGTAAGCGTCTCTCGAGTAGTTCAGGAGCAAGTCGAGGTGGCGAACCAGAAATATAATTTGCTGTTTTTAACAGAGTTTCTTTTCCCGTTGTTCGGTTTCCGTAGAAGTCAATGTCCATTTGTACAGAAATAAATCCCTTTGTCAGCTCGTTGTCTGTGCATTCAGATAATCTTGAAACAAGGCGTCTATTTTTTCTCCTCCGATCGTCATTTACCTGATAGAGTATTACGTCTTTAAACTCTTTTTCGAAAGCACTCGTATGTAGAAGCACATCATCAAGCATTTTATGTTGTATTGTTCTTTCTTTGTCTGATAAAACGATATCGTTTGTTAGAGCATATGTAAAATTTCCTGCAACTTGCAATATAGCATCGTCAACACGAAGATTACCTGTTCGAAGAACGTTTTCTAATTGATTTGAAGGTATGGCTATGAGTCTTTCAATTTTATCTTCGGTGCCGTTTCTTCCTTCCCGAGATACATGAGGAGAAAATGAGCTGGATCTTACTGGGAGCGTGAACATATAGATATTTCTAGGCTTAGAGTATCCAGGAATGTTATAAGTAAAGTAGCTTTGATTAATTCTCGGTTCTGCCCACATTGTTGATAATGGAATAAGCGTTGATTCTTCTGCCAGCTCACGTATTCCAGCCTTAAGAGTTGTTTCGCTTGGTGCCATTTCTCCACCAATTGGCATGACAAGTCCGGCACTTGGTGCGCTTGCTTCTGATTTTTGCAATAAAATAACTTCGGAGAAGGGTATTTCATCAAAAGATATTCTTTCTCTTTTTGCTGTTTGCACGCGGTGTTGAAACTCAATCACAGAGATTGGAGCAACAGGTACAACTCGTACAATAGAAACAGGAGTATTATATTCTTTTCTTGGCAATATCTCTGCAGGGGAAGTCATAAATTATTATAGGATTATACTTTATAGTCAATTTTTTGTCAAATTTATAAAAGAGTAAATAGAAAAAAGTGCTTGTCAAGGAGGGGGAATCACTGTATTATGTATCAAGAGTTTTATTGTTCGAGCTTGTCGAGAACTATTAGATGTAAACTTCTCGATTCGCTACGCTCACTCGAAGAATATGACAGTAGTACAGAGAACACTCATAAAAGATACAGTAAATAAAATTGGGCAGGAAGTTACTGTTAAAGGATGGGTAAAGACAAGACGTGATCATGGGAAACTTGTGTTTTTGGATATTGTGGACAGTAGCGGCGTCATACAAGTTTTAGCTCCTGGTACAGATAAAAATGTTTCAGAACTACGAACTCAATACGTTGTTAGTATCGAAGGAACAGTCCACAAGAGGCCAGAACATCTAAGGAACAAAAAAATTCCCACAGGAGATATAGAGATTCAACCTCACGTCAACGGAATTAAAATATTGGCTAAATCAGACGTTTTACCATTTGACCTTGATCAAGAAGAATTACATCTTGAATTGCCAACGCTTCTTGACTTTCGAGCATTAACACTTCGTCATCCAAAAGTACAATCAATATTCAAAGTACAGGAAGCAGTAATGGAGGGGTTTCGTCGTGCGGCTCAAGAACTTGGCTGTACAGAAATATTTGTTCCAACAATTTCCTACTCTTCTACCGAAGGGGGTGCTGAAGTATTTCGCGTTGACTACTATGATCACAAAGCATTCTTAATTCAAAGCCCGCAGTTATACAAGCAAATGATGGTGCCGGTTTTCGAGCGGGTGTACCTTACGTCTCATGCATATCGGGCAGAACCATCGGTAACAACACGGCATTTATCGGAGTCGACACAACTTGATTGTGAGTTGGGGTTTGTAGAGTTTGAAGATTTGCTTGATGCCATTGAGTTTGTTGGAAAAAAGACAATTGGGTATGCAAGTGAGTTTCAATATGATGCTTTATCTATGTTTGGTGTCGAGATGCCAATTCTGTCTGTCAAAACACCAAGGCTTACGCTCAAAGAAGCACAAGAAATAATTTTTAAACGAACCAAAAGGGATGTCAGAAACGAGCAAGATTTATCTCCCGAGGACGAACGGGAAATTTCTGCTTGGGGATTAGAAGAACATGGGTCAGATTTAGTAACGATTACTCATTTTCCAACTAAAAAGCGGGCATTCTATACACAACCTGATCCTGCTGATCCAACATACTCATTAAGTTACGATTTGTTGTTTCGTGGCATTGAAGTGTTAAGTGGGAGTAAAAGAATTCATGATTATGAAACACTCAAGAAGGTTATCGAGGAACGGGGCATGGACACAACGAATTTTGGTATGTACCTACAGGCGTTTAAATATGGCATGCCTCCACATGGTGGGTTTTCTTTTGGACTGGAGCGAATAACCATGAAAATCTTAAACCTTGGTAATATTCGGGAAGCAAGTCTTTTTCCAAGGGATATGGAGCGAATCGATGAAAGATTATCAATTCATACGAAAGAAAGTAATACAGCAAAGTAAAGCATTTTGGGAAAGCGTGGTAAAGAATGCTTTTTTTGTGATTTTCCCTTTACTCCTTTTGAGTATTCTTCTCACGCTAGGAATTGCGCAGGGAATTGTACAAAAGGAAACGCAAAGGGCTTTACTTTTGCCGATTCCTTTTTCTATTCCTTCACCCGCATTCTATCCATCTGTCACTACTACTGTTTTGGGAGCGAGCACCTCAGCATCTGTTAATCTTTCTGAATCAGCAGACCTTTCAGCACTTGGAGCGGTTGTTATGGACGATGAGTCAAAAGTAATTCTTTTTTCCAAAAATCCAGATCTTCGTTTTTCTATGGCATCGACCACAAAAATTATGACAGCTTTGGTAGCACTGGAATATTACCATCTTGACGACATGCTTGCTGTAAAAACAGATCATGTTGAAGGTACAGTTATTGGATTTACGGAAGGAGAAAAACTTTCTTTTGAAAATCTGTTGTACGCATTGCTATTGCCTTCTGCCAATGATGCTGCATTTGCAATTGCACAGAATTATAAAGGTGGAGAAAAAGCATTTGTTGTAAGAATGAATGAAAAAGCACAAGAACTCCATTTGTATAAAACACATTTTGCAGATCCAGCTGGCCTTGAAGATGATGGTGATTATACAACAGTTGTTGACTTGGCCAGACTCGCGTCAGAGGCTCGGAAAAACCAAACGCTGGCTCGTATTGTGGCAACAAAACAGAAAATAATAACAGATGATAGTAGAGAGCATCAGTACACGCTTGTCAATCTTAACAAGTTGTTAGGTATCGATGGCGTAAATGGCATAAAAACAGGATTTACCGACGAAGCAGGAGGCGTTTTGGTCACGTCGAAAGTTGAAAAAGGACATACATTGCTAATTGTTGTGATGAAAAGCGAGAACCGCTTTTTGGATACGCAGAAGTTACTTTCGCTGGTTTCGGGAAATATTATTTACTCATCCATGCATCGGTAACAGCTGGGATGTAGGCAACAAAGCCGTTGTCACCGGTAAACACAATAATTGGCATAAGATAATCTTGTGTTGTATCCCCGAGATAGTAGGCAAGAAAAATATTTTTGATTCTCACCGTGTTGCCGGTTCCAAAATATGCTGCAATGTATCCTTCCCCCTTTTGTAATTGCGTATATGCACTGTTTGCAGTTTTTATTGGGTACGTCGAAGAGGAGGTATCTGCTGTTTTGTGGAATACTCCTGCTTCTATAACTTGTGGCTCGAATTCTCCGCCTGTGAGAAAAAGAGACATAGTCGAGTGTAGCGGGTCAGGATAATAGAGAGGGAGATTATTGATATCTTTTTGAAAGAAATCAACTCGAATAAGCGTAGCTGTAGATTTGCTGGTTGCTTTGGCAAGTTTTCCGTTTTCTACTCTTAGGAGCATTGTTTTTGTTTTTGTGGGATCAATGTCATTGGGAAGCAAGGCGATTTTTGAGAGAAACGATGAGGCGACATCGGTAGCAGTGGTTTCGTTGGGAAGATTTTTATTTTGTAAGATATCTTGATTAAAAAGATAGTTTGACGAAAGGGTAAAGTTTGAAGAGACAATGTCGAAAGTAAGTTTTCGAAAAGGTGGCTTTACTTCACTCCACAGATATGCTGTATCAGAAAGAGCAATGCCATTTGTTGGAAACCCGATTCTGGAAACCCGATCTTGCACTCTTTTGAGATCGAGGAAATTTGGCACTGGTTTTTCCAGTCTATAGATTGTAGCTCGATCTGGAAAATTTGGAAATGTTCCTGATGCTGTATCAAATACGTAGAGCAGATGATTATCGGCTACATTTTTAGGAAAGGCAAGCGGTGCTAGTTTGCCGAAAGCAACAGATGGAGGAGGAAGAGGAGTTGGAAAAAAATATTCTTTCATCGCATTGCCAAATCGGAAAATGCCCATAAGAAGAATAAGTGTTGCTATTGCTATAGCGATCCATGTAAAGATTGTTTTGGTTTCTTCCGTAATGTAATGCAAAGTTGGCATGTCTTGAGTATAAGAAAAGTTTGGGGTACAATGCAAGTATGGTTCGAGTTCGAATTGCTCCTAGTCCAACAGGGATTCCGCACATTGGTAATACAAGAACTGCATTATTTAATTATCTTTTTGCGAAGCACCATAAGGGAAAATTTATTTTACGTATCGAAGATACCGACAGGGCTCGATTAGTCCCAGAAAGTGAAAAGGCAATTTACGAAATTCTAACCTGGCTTGGATTATCTTGGGATGAAAAGTATATTCAATCGCAGCGTTTGGATATCTATAAAGAACATGCAGCAGTACTCAAAAAAAAAGGAGAGGCGTACGAAGATACTGGGGCATTGCGTTTTCGTATGCCAAAAGAGGGGGCAACAGAATGGGAAGACGCTATTGGTAGTAAACACATCTCATTTTTAAACAAAGATCAAGAAGATTTCGTTATTCTTAAGTCGGATGGTTTTCCAACCTATAACTTTGCCAATGTAATTGATGATCATTTTATGGAAATAACCCATGTGATTCGAGGAGACGAGTTTATTTCTTCTACTCCAAAACACATGCAGCTCTACAAAACATTTGGTTGGACACAGCCTGTTTTCGCACACTTGCCTGTTATTTTGGGTCCCGATCATCAAAAATTATCCAAGCGAAATGGTGCAAAATCTGCACTTGATTATCGAAAAGAAGGATTTTTGAAGGAAGCGCTGTTAAATTACATGGCGCTTTTAGGCTGGAATCCGGGAGAGAACAGGGAAATAATGACGATTGATGAAATGATAGAGGTTTTTGATCTTGCTGATGTCAATACTTCAAGCCCAATTTTTGACCTGAAAAAACTTGAGTGGATGAATGGGGTATATATCAGAAAATCTCAAATCTCAAATCTCAAATCTCAAATAATATCTCAAAATCCAAAACTAGAAAACATTGATGACTCAATACTTAATCAGCTTATTACTCTAGCGCAAACACGAATGAATACGCTGAATGATTTCTTTGTGCTCACACGTCATTTTTTTGAGGAGCCACGTATGAACCTTAATCAACAGGAGAAAAAAGTTGCAAAAGCACTGGGTGAAAATTTTTCAACAGTTCAAAAATGGGACAATGAAGCAATTCTTCAAGTAATGAAAAAAGCTATGCAAAGTCAAGAGATAAAAATGTCTGTTATCTACAAAATTATGACCGGAGAACAGAGCGGCTTGCCACTACCGGAATCACTTGAGATTTTAGGAAAAGAAAAAAGTATAGAAAGGCTCAAACGATTACTACAATGAAATATCTTATTGCAGAATTAATTTCATCATTGTTTCACCCTGTGGTATTTTTTCTCATTATGCCATTTTTGATCGTGTATCGAAAAACCGAAAGTACCATGTACGCACTCAAATGGGAAATATTTTCAGCTGCATTTGTTTTTATTGCCGTGGCAATTGTTCTTGTTGGAAGAAAGAAGAAGATATTTTCGGATTGCGATATCTCTAAAAAAGATGAACGGTACGAATTTTATGCATTTCTTCTTTTTTTTGGGATTCTTTACGTTGCTATTGCTTTGTTTTTTAAAGGGATATTTTTCCCTATGTCTTTTATCTCTTTGGGAATTATTGTTGGCATCGTGATACTTGATATTGCTAACCGCTATGTCAAAGCAAGTAATCATATTGCAGTTTCTGCTGCATTTGCTGCAACCATTGGGCTTTTGTATGGAGTTGAGTTTTTTCTTGTTGCTTTGTGGATTGTGCCTTTGAATGCCTGGGCAAGATTGTATTTGAAAAAACATACAAAAAACGAAGTGTTTACCGGGGGGATGCTTGGAGTTATTATTACCTTATTGACATTCTTTGCAGGACAGTATATCTATAGATAGGTAGGTTTTATGATACGTTTTAGGAGACTCGTTTTGTCTTTTCATTATGCTTTTGAGGGAATTGCACATGCATTCGTCAATGATCAGAATATGCGGATTCATACGATCATTGCTATTGCTGTTATTTTGGCAGGTATTTTTTTTCGAGTAAGTTCTCTTGAGATGGCAATACTTATTATGATGATAAGTATTGTTTTTGCTGCCGAACTGGCAAACACAGCGATGGAGGAGATGGTTGATTTTATTGTCACCCAACATCGTCGCGAAGCAAAACTTATTAAAGACGTAGCTGCTGGTATGGTTTTTGCAGCAGCGGTGGGATCAGTTATTGTTGGTCTTCTTATTTTTCTTCCGCACATTCTCTCTTGACTTCTTTCTTTGAGTATGCGTACACTCAAAGGGGTCTGGATTTTATAGATGGCCCGCCTAAGTTTACCTTGCAGCTTTTCAGTATTATTCATACACGCCGCAAGGAGCACTTGGTCGGCGGGCAGGAGGGAGGTGAGAATATATGAAAGCATTACACATGGTAACATTTACCTTGGTAATTGTTGGTGCTGTCAACTGGGGACTTACCGCTTTAGGTTTTAATCTCGTAAACATGATTGTTGGAAGTGTTCCAGGATTAGAAAAAATTATCTATCTTTTAGTTGGTGTATCAGGATTGGTAGTTGCAGGAACACACATGCAGGATTGCAAAATGTGTGCTCAAAAATAGAGTTATAGATAGATCGAGTGGTTTTATCTAAGAAGGCGCATGTTGACAAGGTTTTGTTTTCATGCTACGCTTTCTGTAACAAATATTCCTTCGGGGTATTGCGGAAGTCATAATCGGTAGTATACTCTACGACCCGCCAAAGGCTGGGACGAGCTGGTGAAATTCCAGAAGCGACCGTCCTTCGACAGGCTCAGGACCCTGAGTGAAATCGAAGGGTATAGTCGGGATGAAAGAAGGGAATTATGGTACGTTTTTGGAACAAACTAAAAAATATTGGACCACTCTTTGTGGTAATCGCGGCTCTTTTGTGGAGTCTTGATGGGGTTTTGCGACGAAGCCTCTATGCGCTTCCTCCTTCTGTTGTCGTATTTTATGAACATTTGCTCGGTGCACTTGTCTTATCACTTTTTATTGGTACATGGCTTCCTGATCTTAAACGCATGACCAAACGGGAATGGATAGCGATAGCGATTGTGTCTTTATTTTCTGGAGCGTTGGGAACAATATTTTACACTGCAGCTTTGGGAAAAGTGAATTACATTCAATATTCTGTTGTCGTGTTATTGCAACAGCTCCAGCCCATTTGGGCAATAGGTGCATCGGCACTCCTTCTGAAAGAAAAAGTTACCAAAAATTTTCTTGCGTGGGCACTTTTGGCACTGATTGCTGCCTATTTCGTAACATTTAAAGATTTGCACATTAATCTCTCAACAGGTGATGGCACGGCAGTTGCAGGGCTCCTTGCGCTCTCGGCAGGATTTATGTGGGGGAGCTCAACTGCAATTAGTAAGTACGTGCTTAATAAGGTTTCTTTCCTAACAGGAACAGCATTGCGGTTTTATCTGGCTCCTGTTTTTGCATTACTTTTTGTTGTTGGAAATGGACAAACATCTTCATTATTTTCGCTAAGTCTTGCACAATTTGTTACGTTGTTGCTTATAACCTTTTCAACAGGCATGGTTGCGCTTGGCATTTACTATTACGGACTCAAAAAAACTCCGGCTCGTGTCACGACTATTTGCGAACTCACGTGGCCTGCATCAGCAATTTTTATCGATTATTTTTATTACCAAAAAGGATTATCTTTTACACAAGTTGTTGGTGTTGTTATACTGCTGTTTGCTATCTACAAAGTGACGCAATTTAAAAAATAGCCATGGTAAAAAAGTCATCTCCTCTTTGGCACAAAGGTATTGTTTTACAGGGAAATAAAATAGGCCGCAGAATCGGGTTTCCAACAATTAATCTTGATCCTCTCGTTTTTCCTTCGAATAAAAAAGAAGGCGTCTATGCAGCGTTTGTACGTCACAATAATGTTACGTATTGCGCTGCTTTGTATAGTGGTCCACGACTGGTTTTGGGCGAAACAAAAAAAGTCCTCGAGGTGCATATTATGAATTTTGAACAAGAGATATATGGAAATACAATAGAATTTAAGATAAAAGAATATGTTCGGGAAGTAAAAAACTTTCCTTCGCTGGACAAGCTACAACAGCAATTAAAAAAAGACGTGCAACTGATTACTTCTCTACTTGAAAAGGAGTCTTAAAATATTCTTTTCAACTACTTTTCAAAATTCTGGTATAATAGAGAAGTAATTACTGTAATGAGTTTCTTGGAAGGAGGTGAAATACAATGAAAAAATATGTTTTTTTCTTTCGTGGTGGAACGCCCAAACCCGAAGAAGCAGAAGAGCACATGAAAAAATGGGCGCTATGGATTACGAGTATTTCTCATGGTCAAGAAATTCCCGGTGATCCATTGCAGCCAACAGGGAAGATTGTCTCAGGAGTAAATGGAGAAAATGTTTCCGATATTACATCAGCACACGATACTATTGGGGGGTACCTCATTGTTGAAGCAGTTAACTATGACGAAGCAGCTGCCCTAACAAAAGGTTGCCCAAGTTTCGAAAATGGCGGAACGATCGAAGTAAAAGAGGTCATGCCAATGTAGTTTCTCATTATGTGGGAAATTATTGCAAGAAAATCTTTTTTAATTCATTTATTGCGTCATTTGAGTCGTTAACAACTTTGTACTTATACTTTTTAGCCTGTTGTTTCACAAAAGGTACATCATGTTTGAGTAAAAACGCTACTTCGAGTTTTTGTAGCTCTTCTGTTTTACCCCAGCGTGGATGTTCTTTCAGCCGTTTTAAGAGAGTTGGGGAGTCTTCGTTAATTAAAAAGAATCCGGTAAAATCAAAATCTCTTTTTGCCAGATGCGGTTGAATATTTATTGCTTCAAATAGTGCGTGTTTGTGTAATTTCTTTGTTCTCTTTACTACTTCTAGGATGCGTGACCAGAATGCCTCTGATTGTTTTATTAAATTCCCAATGTCCTCTTTGTAGGTTATTGTCTTCCAGTACTTCTCTTCGTTTTTATTCCAAAGAATATCGGTCCAATATCGAAGCTTTGGATCTTTGGCAAACTCGCGGCGGTGGTCATCAATGCTCACCACATGGATAGGAAGTTTTGACTGTTTGGCAAAAGCTCTGGCAACATACGTTTTCCCTGCTGCAGAAGTCCCACCAATGAATGCGTACATGAAGAAATTATATCACTTAAAATAAAAGCTGGCTGACGGTTTACGAAAAATGTCGAACTTCATTTAATTAGCTCGGCCTTCGGCCTCGTTTGCTCCAGCGCGACGTCCCCACCCGCCGCACCTCCGCTATTTTTTGCGCGCGCGATTTTTATTCTTCCTCTCTTCGTTCGGAAGAATTGTCCTTGCCCCAACCCACCCGTGCGCGGACACACGCTCCCATTAAAGATACAGAAGTTCTCTATTTCTTAGAGTATTTAAGGGGCTCTTTTCCAAAAATCACATACAGAAACATTTTATAATAAAAAATGTAACAAGTTGTCCCCCAAGCAATTAGAACAAGGAACACCTTTGTAAGTATGTTGAAGTAATTAGTAATCGTATATTGTACGTCTCCTTTATATTTAATTATCCTAGAAGCGTCTCCTCCGCACACATCTTGTGGGATATTACAGACAACAGTACGATCTAAATCACAATCAATACTTCGAAAATCATATTCAGGAAGAATAGTAACGCTGCCGTTTGTTATAATACAACCTAATTCACCTTTCAAAGAATAAGCACTCAAAAAACTTTCTACAACTAACATTTTGCCACCATCAAGTTTCCAATCACTAGAATTATCTGTTTTTGATTCCTCTATAAAAGTTTTGAAGTCCTTAATAAGTTCATACTTAGAGGTGCTGCCATGTTCTTGAGAATAAAAAATGACAAAAGAGATAATCAGTATAATGATAGACAAAACGGTAAATATAACTTTTAAGAGCCGATGCCACCACTTATCGTTTAATTGTGTCCTTCCCCCGCTAAGAAGATGAAAAAATTTCTTAATTTTGTCAAAGCTAAACATATTACTTTTCATTATACATAATTATTAATTTTAAATCAGAGCTTTCATTAAATTCTTTTTTTATATATCGTCTATCCTTTCGTGCGTCCATGACATAGGTTTTAATGTATCTTTAATTTTCTATTACAAAATTGAAATAGTGACTCCTCCTCGACCTTAAAATTTCTTATAAACACTTCCTCAAAAGGTGCGGATCGGAAACCAACAGAGCCAGAATTACGAAATAGTATTGGTACGAATGGACGTGATTCTAGCCCGTCACTGTATGGGTATTTTGTGTCACGATGAACATTTGAATGAGTTGGCAACATAAAACTAAATTTTGTATTGTTTATCTCGATGGTTAATTTGTTTTCGATCATTACAAGTGTTATAGAAATCCACTTATTGAGATCATTTTTATCTATTTTAAGTTTCCATATAGGTCCGTTATTTTCCCAATATAAATTTCTAACGTGGGGAAGACATCCATTTTCGTCTATTTTAATCATGTAATACTCTCCTAACTTCTTTGCGCGGTATATAATTCCAAAACCGCGACGAAGTTGTCGATTTCCCTCTGTATCTTGGGGTGATAAGAGAGGCGGATCTGGAATTTTAAATTCAAATGTCATTGTAAAATTTTTCCAATTTCGGTTACGAACAATGCATCCCAGTTCCGATTGAACTATATGAATAGCTTTCTCTTCTTGGTCAACTATAATATTTCCCTGGAAATCCCAATCTGATAGTCCCTTTGTAATATTCCATTTATACCCTTTTCGTATAAAAGGAAAATTAAATCTACTTCCCCAAGTAAGATATAAAAGCAAATAAATAAAATAGATATAAAGTAAAACAAGAACAACAATTACATGTTTTGCAATTTCTACCGGTATGACCCCTGTTTCTAATAGAAGATTAAATGGAGTTAATGAATATAATTTATAGTGAGTAAATAATATTACTAATCCAACGTAAAGAATTACACCAAAAATGACATATGAAACTTTTATCAAGGAGCGTTCTTCATTGTCCCCCTTTAAAATTTCCATAATGGATTTGATCTCACCGAAAGATGGTATGCTCATATCTTAATTATTTCTTTTCTTCTGCTGGTAAATATTTGGCTATAGCTTGTCTAATAACTTCTGCAAGACTTTGACCGTGTTCTTCTGCTATTGCTTTAAGCGCGGCCACATGTTTTCCGTACAGTTGTATATTTATCCTTTCTATATTCTCCATTGCGTCGTCAATGAAACGACGAGCTTCTTCTTCTGAATCAAAAAGAATATCTCTTTTCCATGTCACGGTACGGTCGATTGTTCTATTGCCTTCATGGATATAAATGTGAACTTTGGGAACCCATTTTGTTCTTCCTTCAATCTCAACTTTGTATGGTTTTGGTGAAACTGTATATTTACTCATGGCGACATCATTATATCATGGTGTATAATGTTTTAAAATAGCACTTTAAAATTTTTGCGTTTTTTCTTTTAGTCGCTTTCAGCGACTTTTACGAGCCGACAGTTTCGGAGGTGCGGCGGGTGGGGGCGTCGCGCTGGAGCAAACGAGGCCGAAGGCCGAGCTAATTAAATGAAGTTCGACATTTTTCGTAAACCGTCAGCCAGTAAGAAGAAGAGAGCCGTCGAGAGGTAGCGCTTTCCGCGCCCGCCTCCGCGGAAAGCGCGTCAAATCCGCCTTTTTTGAAACTTGCGGACAGCCGCCGGAAAAAGAAGGAAAAAAACGCAAAAATTGGGCTTCTTGAAAAGAAGCCCTGCTCACTACCGTTCGCTTAAAGAACTTTTAAGAAATAGAATAAAAATAACATGATCAAATATATAGCGTATTGTAGAAAATCCACCGATGAACCAGATAGACAAATTTTGTCTATTGAGGCGCAAGTTGCAGAGCTTGAAGAACACGCCGCAAAAGAAGGATTAAGGATCGTTTCCTTTATTACCGAGAGTAAAACGGCAAAAGAACCTGGGAGAGCAAAATTTGCGGAAGTCCTAAAAGAAATTGAGGACGGAAAAGCTGATGGAATTTTATCGTGGCATCCTGACCGTTTGGCTAGAAATTCGGTTGATGGCGGAAAGATTATCTATTTACTGGATACCGGAAAACTACTTGATTTAAAATTTCCTAGCTTTTGGTTTGAAAATACACCGCAAGGCAAGTTTATGCTGGGTATGGCATTTAATCAGTCAAAGTATTATGTCGATAATCTTTCCGAAAATGTAAAAAGAGGAAACCGCCAGAAACTTCGCCGTGGAGAATGGCCGAATCAAGCGCCTTTTGGCTACCTGAATATAAACAAGAAAATAGAAGTTGATAAGAAAAGAGCCAAATATGTGCAAAAAGTTTTCCAGCTTTTTGCTACCGGCGGCTATGGATACGCTGATATCCGCAAATTTTTCAACCAAAACAAAATTTTCAACAAATCCGGTCATGAACTTCATCTTGATAAAGTCAAAAGAATTTTGACCGATCCGTTTTACTACGGAGTGATGAAATTTTGCGGCGAACTCTACGAAGGAAAACAAGAACCACTAATTTCCAAGAAACTTTTTGATAAATGCCAAGAAGTTGTGAAACTCAAAAGCAGAAAGGTTAAAAACAACAAATATTTATTTGATTTTCTAGGTTTGGTAAAGTGCGGCGAATGCGGCGGCGCAATCACGGCAGAAAAACATACCAAGTATTACAGACGGACACATAGAACAGTTGAATATATTTACTACCGATGTTCCAAGAAAAAAGGTAAATGCTCGCAAAAATATATTGATAAGGAAGAAATAGAGAAACAATTAAAGGATATTGTTTTGCAAGCATCATTGCCGCCGTTCGCCGCCAAAAAGTTTCTTGAATGGGCTAATAAAGACGTTAACGGCGAAAAAGAAAAATCATCCGCTATCGTTTCAACCTATCAACTACAACTCAAAGAGACAGAAGAAAAAACAGATCTTTTGCTCGAGGGATATTTGGACAAGGTTATTTCTCCAGAAGATTACCAAAAGAAGAAAAACGAATTAGTGGAAGCAAAATCGCTTCTAAACTCCAAAATTAAGGATATTTCCCAAAACGGCGTTGAATGGCTCGAACCTTTCCAAGAATTCGTTAATAGTGCGCTTTCAGCGCACAAAATAGCGCGCGCAAAAAATAGTTGCCATGATTTATCTATCATGGCAAAAACTGTCGGCTCGAACTTCTTTTTAACTGATCGGCGGCTGTCCGCAAGTTTCAAAAAAGGCGGATTTGACGCGCTTTCCGCGGAGGCGGGCGCGGAAAGCGCTACCTCTCGACGGCTCTCTTCTTCTTAC